>Ga0134125_10004307_pt1 | contig 16307 bp, 17 predicted proteins | sample KB31751_FD_96464 | JGI IMG/M metagenome (GOLD analysis project Ga0134125, IMG submission 96464) | Terrestrial soil microbial communities with excess Nitrogen fertilizer from Kellogg Biological Station, Michigan, USA - KB3-175-1 | ecosystem: Environmental > Terrestrial > Soil > Unclassified ...
ACCGCCAGATGTCCCACGACGAACGCTACGAGCTCGCCGCCGAGGTGGTCGACGTCTGCTACCAGCTCTGGGAGGGCTCTTGGGAGGACGACGCCGTGCTCGAGGACCGCGACGCGCAGATCTACGCCGACCCGGCGAAGGTCCATGGGATCGACCACCACGGGCGCTTCTTCGACGTCCCCGGCGTCTCCCTGGTCGAGCCCTCGCCGCAGCGCACGCCGGTGATCTGGCAGGCCGGGACCTCGCCGGCCGGGCGCGCCTTCGCCGCCCGCAACGCCGAGGCGGTCTTCACCGTCGCCCCGACCGCGGCGACCCTGCGGGGCTACGTCGACGACATCCGCCGCGAGGCGGCCGCGGTCGGCCGCGATCCGCGCAGCCTCAAGATCTTCACCGAGGTGACCACGGTGGTCGCGCCGACCGACGCGGAGGCGCAGGCGAAGTACGAGGACTACCTCAGCTGGACCGACTACGAGGGAGCGCTCGCCTTCTACGCCGGGGTGACCGGCGTCGACCTCTCCCAGCTCGACCCGCACCAGCCGCTCGAGTACGTCGACACCGACTCCGCCCGCTTCGCCCTGGAGATCTTCTCCAAGGCCGACCCGGACCGCGACTGGACCCCGAACGAGGTGGCGAGGTTCGTCGGCATCGGGGCGATGGGGCCGGTCTTCGTCGGCTCCCCGGCGACGATCGCCGACGAGCTCGAACGGTGGATCGACGAGGCCGACATCGACGGCTTCAACCTCGCCTACGCGGTGACCCCGGGGACGTTCGTCGACTTCATCGACCTCGTGGTGCCGGAGCTGCAGCGCCGCGGCCGCTACTGGAGCGACTACGACGAGGGGACGACGCTGCGCGAGAAGCTCTACGGCCCCGGGCACACGCGCGTCCGCGAGGACCATCCGGCGGCCCGCTATCGCCGCGCGCCGGTGCCGGGCTAGGGGGAAAGCGCGCCTCACCGCCGAATCAGGGCGGTGATGAGCACCGACTCGCTGCGGCACCCGCTGACCCGCGCGCTGCTGGTCCTCACCCTGACCACCGGCGTCATCGACGCCGCCTGCTACCTCGGCCTGGGGCGGGTCTTCGCCGCCAACATGACCGGGAACGTCGTCCTCCTGGGCTTCGGGATCGCGGGCTCGAGCGGGCTGCCGGTGGTGGCACCGTCGGTCTCCCTCGCCGCCTTCCTCGGCGGGGCGGTGGTCGGTGGACGAATGGGCGCCGCGCTGCCGGCGAGGGAGGCCCACCTCTCCCGCGCGATGGTGATCGAGGTCGGGCTGACCGGCCTCGCCACCGCGATCGCGATCGTCTTCGACGTCACCCCGGACCGCTTCTCCGGCGACCTGATCATCGGCCTGCTCGCCTTCGCGATGGGCGTCCGCAACGCGACCGTGCGCCGGCTCAAAGTCGCCGACCTCAGCACCACGGTGCTGACGATGACCCTGACCGGGCTCGCCGCCGACTCGCCCCTGGCCGGCAAGGACGGCGCGGGGAGTTGGCGCCGCGGCGGCGCGGTCGTCTCGATGCTGGTCGGCGCGGTGGCCGGGGCGCTCCTGGTCAAGGCCGACCTGGCGCTGGTCCTGCTCGCCGCCGCGGTCCTCGCGTTGGCGACCTGGCTGATCTTCATGCCGCGGGCGATCGCCGCCACCGAGCAGACGGCGGGGCGGCGGCGGTGCCGGGCGCGCCACTAACCTGCCGGGATGGCGACCTACACCGTCACCTGCCGAGGCAAGCTCGGACGCGGCGTGATCACCCAGCTGAGCAACGGCGGCTTCTACCTGCACGAGGAGCCCGAACCGGGCTTCGAACGCGACGGGACGGCGCGCCATTTCCTCAAGGTCGAGGCGGGGAGCGCCGACGACGCGATCCTGGTCGCCAAGGGCGCGATGGCGGTGGCCGGGGGCGAAGCCCGCGACTATCAGGCGACCGCCGGGGTGGACGACGAGCCTGAGTAGGCTCCTCGCGCGCGCCGCTCCCGCCGGCGCGCGCGAGGAGCGGTCAGGTCAGCTGCAGTTGACGGGGAAGTCCTGGCCCGCGACGCGGAAAGACTGACCCGGTTTGGTCATGAAGAAGTTGTAGCCGACCAACTTCAGCTTCCAGCCTTCGAATTCGTGCATCAGCAGGACGGGCCGGCCCGGCTTGTCCGGCGTCGCGCCCTTGCATTCGTAGAGTTCTTCGATGTGCTTGTCGGTGCTGAGGAATTTCCCCAGCGCGCGGACGACCTTGCAGGCTTCCTTGGGGCTGATGCCCTTCGGGTTGATCGCCAGCTGACCGGTCACCAGCGGGTGCTGGCACTCGTATTCCTTCGCCTTGGCGGCGTGAGCGGAGGAGCTCGAGAGCGCGAGGAACGCGAGCAGGGCGACGCCGGCAAGGGCCGCCGCCGCGAGGACTGACTTGAGGGAGATGGGGTGCGTGTTCATGGCGCGGCACTCTAGATCCGGCGTCCGAGGAACGGACCAATATTCCCGGCAGTGCCGAAACGCTTGCGAGCGCGCGAACTCCTTCGCCAGAAGCTGGTCTGGGTACCGCCGATCCTGATCGGCGTGATCCTGATCGGGCTGATGACGGCGCTCTACATCGGCTCCGCCGTCGACCCGATCGACCACATGGAAGGGCTGCCGGTCTCGTTGGTCCAGGGCGACAAGGGGAGCGAAGGCCCGGCGGGGCTGAAGGTGAACCTCGGGCGCTCGCTGGAACGCGGGCTGCGCGACTCGCCCGAAGTGTCGAAGAAGCTGGCGATCCACGTCGAGTCGATGGCGGCGGCCGAAGACCGCATGGACCGCGGCGCCTCCTACGCGACCCTGGTGATCCCACCCGACTTCACCGATGCGTCGTTGAAGCTGATCTCGGTGCCGGGGATTCCTCCGTCGCGACCGGGGCTGCCGACGGTCGAGCTGCTCGCCAACCAGCGGGCCGGGACCGAGGGCGCCAGCCTCGCCACCGGCGTCCTCACCCCGGCGCTGCGGGCGGCCTCGGAAGCGCTGGGCCGGCGGCTGCTGAAGGAGGCCCCGCGCGAAGACACGATCACCGTCGCCGCGCTCAGCGACCCGATCGAGGTCGACGCGGGCCAGTACCGACCGTTGCCGACGAAGGCGGCGCTCGGGCTCAGCGCCTTCTACATCTCCCTGCTGATGATGATGTGCGGGTTCATCGGCGCGACGATCGTCAACGCCGGGCTCGACGGGGTGCTCGGCTTCGCCCCCACCGAGATCGGGCCGAAATGGACCCTGGCCCGCCCGGCGCTGATCAGCCGCTTCCAGACGCTGATCGCCAAGTGGGCGATCGCCACGGTCCTGACCGGCGTCCTCGTCGCGATCGTGTTGCTGGTCGCCGCGGGGATCCTCGGCATGGACGCGCCCGATCCGTTGCTGCTCTGGGTCTACGGCTGGTTCTGCGCGGCGACGGTGGCGGTCGGGACGCTCGCGCTCTTCGCCGTGCTCGGCACCCCGGGGCAGCTTGTCGGACTGCTGCTCTTCGTCTACCTCGGGCTCGCCTCGGCGGGCGGGACGGTGCCGACCCAGGCGTTGCCCGACGCCTTCGCCGCGGTCAGCCACCTCGACCCGCTGCGCCAGATCCTCGGCGGGGTGCGCTCGATCCTCTACCTCGAAGCCCGCGCCGACGCCGGGCTCGCCGAGGGTGCGATCGCGACCGCGCTCGGCCTGCTCTTCTGGCTCGGCTTCGGCGCCTTCTTCGTCCGCCGCTACGACCGTGCGCATCTCGACCGCCTCGACCCGGACCTGCTCGCCTACGTGCACCAGTCCGCGGACGAGTACCGCGCCTCGCGGTCGACCTGAGTAAACCTCGGCCAGTCGCGGTCGACCTGAGTATCGGATGGGTTAACGCAGGTCGACCGCGTCGCGGTTGGGTTAACGCAGGTCGACCGCGTCAGCGGGGCGGGGTCAGCTTGTAGATCGCGCCGGCGGTGTCGTCGCTGACGAAGAGGGCGCCTTCGGGGCCGGGGACGACGTCGACCGGGCGGCCCCAGCGTTCGCCGTCGGCTTCCTGGAAGCCGCCGACCAGGGTCCGGGCCGGCAGCAACGTGTGGTGCTTCGCGTCCCAGCGCAGCCAGAGGACGGCGGGCGGCCGTGGTTCCTGGCGATCCCAGGACCCGTGCGCGGCGAGCGCCGCGCCGCCCGACCATGGCGCCGGCACCTTCGTCCCGGTGAGGAAGGACATCCCCAGCGGGGCGGAGTGGGCGGGGAGGCCGACCTCGATCGGCGGCAGGGACGCGCAGTCGAGCGCCTTGCCGTCCGGATTGTTTTCGGCGTCCGGGATCAGCGGCACGTCGGCGAACGAGCCGGGCGGGGTCGAGTCCGCCTGTTCGGGGTTGCAGAGCGGCCAGCCGAGGTCACGCCCCTGCTTCACCTGGGCGATCTCGTCGGGCGGGTGCTCGTCGACGTAGGAGCGCACCACCTCGCCGAAGGCGTCGCTGTGCCCTTCGGCTTCCTTATGGAACGGGTACTCGATTTCGTCGCGGTTGTTGACCGCGGTCCAGACCGACCCGTCGGGGGCCACCGCCAGCCCCTCGCCGTTACGGACGCCCCGCATCGCCACCTTCACCTCGCCGCCGGAGGGAGAGACCGAGTCGATCACCCCGCGGGGCGGGTCGTAGCCGCGGTCGGCGGGGGAGGCGTTGGAGGAGGAGCCGACGTCCAAGTAGACGGTCCCGTCGGGGGCGACGACGACGTCCTTCTGGCGGTGGATGTCGTCCCCGGACGGTTCTTCGTCAGGCAGGTCCGGGGCGATCACCTGCTGCTTGCCGACCTTGCCCTCGCTCCAGGGGTAGGCGTCGATCTGGTCCGACTCGCCGACGTAGAGGACCCAACCGCCGTCGCGTTCGGCGAAGGCGAGGCCCTGGGGCGATTCGAGCCCGGAGAGGACGATGTCTTCGGCGTCGGCGACCTGGTCGCCGGAGAGTTCGAGCACGATGCCGTTGCCGGGCTCCGAGACCAGCAGGTTCCCTTCCGGGGTCACCGCCATCATCCGTGCCCCTTGCGGCCGCGCCCAGACGCTCGCCGTCCAGCCGCTCGGCACCTCGACCTGGTGCGGAGAGGAGAGCGAGCCGCCGGCGAGGGAGGAGGGGACCGCGAGCGTCACCGCTTCGGTTCGCGGCCTCCCCGTTCCCCGGGCGGTGGCGGATGGGGTGGAAGGGGCGGTCGTGCCGGCTTCGGTCGACGCGCTCGAGGATCCGCCGCCCGACCCGCAGCCCGCGAGCGCGAGCACGACGAGAACGGTGCCGATGAGCAGCACGGTGGCGATGCCTGCCGGGGGAAGGCGCCTCACCGCTCCAGTCTTGCGGATCGCCCCTCCTCCGGCGTCAAGCGGGGGAGACAGCCGGCACTAGGCCGGCTGTCTCGGTTCGGGGCGCGGTCTCGCGGGGGCCGATCGGACGGCGGCAAGCGCCGCCGGGACATGTGCGATCGCCGGTTCCCACCAGAGCGGGACACGGACCCCGTCACGGGCCATACAGCGTGGGCAGTCCCTTCTTCCGGACAGGGCGCCGCTGCTGAAGCGGATCCCACACCGCTCGCAGTGGAACATTTCTCCTCCTCCTGTGGCGCCGGGACGTTCTTCCATCCCGGTCTCTCGATCCTCCGTCCGGCCCGTTGTGATGTCAAGCACAAGCGAGTATGTAGTCGGTATGACCGGCGGCGCGGTATAAGCGGACCGTGGAATGCGCAGTGCTGATCGTCGGCGCCGGGCCGACCGGGCTCACCCTCGCCGCCGAGCTGCGACGCCGCGAAGTCGACTGCCTGCTGATCGATGCCCTCGACGCGCCGCGGCAGTGGGACCGGGCGACGGTCGTCCACCCGCGCTCGCTGGAGATCTTCGAGGCGCTCGGCATCGTCGACCGCTTCATGGCGGTGGGGGCGCCACAGCGGGCGGCGCGGCTGCACTCCGCCGGCGAGGTGCTGGTCGAGCTCGACTTCAGCCTCTCCGGCGCTCCCTACCCCTACAACCTCGGCCTCTCCGAGGAGGACACCGAGCGTTTCCTCACCGAGTACCTGGAAGCGGCGGGTGGGTCGATCGAGCGCTCGACCCGGCTCCTCGCCCTGACCCAGGACGAGGACGGGGTCACCGCGACGGTCGAGCGCGGCGGTCGCGAGGAGTTGATCCGCGCCGCCTGGCTGGTCGGCTGCGGCGGGTACCACAGCCCCGTGCGCGAGGCCCTCGGGATCCCGCTGGAGGGACACGACATCGAGGAACCGTGGGCGGTCTTCGACGTCTCCCTCGCGGGGCGCGAAGACGACTTCGAGACCACCCTCGTCTACTTCGAGGAGACGATGGTGATCCTCACCCCGCTTCCCGGCCGCCGCTTCCGCGTCTACACGCGGCCCAAGGACGACACCGCCGACTTCGTCGCCGCGGCGCGGGAAGTGCTGGCGCGCTACCTGCCCGATCAGGAGTTGGTCGAGATCGAGAACCCGACCCGCTTCCGCTGCCACGCGAAGATCGCCGCCCGCTACCGCGAGGGCCGCGCCCTGCTCGCCGGCGACGCCGCCCACGTCTGCTCGCCCTCGCAGGGCCACGGGATGAACACCGGGATCGGCGACGCGGTCAACCTCGCCTGGAAGCTGGCCCTGGTCACCGCGGGCGACGCCGACCCGGCGCTGCTCGACAGCTACGAGGCCGAGCGCCGGCCGGTCGCCGACGAGGTCATCGCCACCGGCGAGGGGATGGAAGACATGGGCGGCTTCGACGGCGAGGAGGGGCGGGCAGCCCGCGACGCCGAGGTGCGCGCCGCGCTCACCGATCCCGACACCGCCCACGCCGAAGCGGTCGCCGAGGCCGAGTTGAACATCGACTACCGGGCTTCGCCGATCGTCATGGCGAGGGACGCCGGGGACGTGGGGGAGGAGGGGGAGGACCCTTCCCTCACGAACAGCGGGGAGGTTCGTTCAGGGTCCTCCCGCTCCTCCCTCGAGCCCGGGGATCGACTCCCGGATCTCGGGCCGGTGAGGGCGGGGCCGGGCGAACCGGAGGCGCGCCTGCACCAGCTGGCCCATCGCCCCGGCCACACGCTGCTCGCGATCGCCGTAGGTGACGGGGGCGAGGAGCTGCCTCACCTCTTCGCCCAGCTCGAGGGCCTGGTCGCCCGCTCCCCGCTCTTCGACGCCGCCTTCGCCCTCGCCACCGCGCCCGACCAGGCCCCGGTCGGCACGATCCACCCGCAGGCCGCCGCCGCGCTCGGCGTCCGGTCACTGGCGATCTTCGCGATCCGGCCCGACCGGCACGTCGGCTTCGTCGGCGAGGGCGCGAGCGTCGCCGACGTCGAGCGCTACGCCGCGCTCGTCACCGGGCGCTGACGCCGAACCAGCGGGCGCGGCGATCGGCGCCGAACTTTTCCTTCAACGCCATCTGCTCGGGCGAGGCCGGGTTGAAGACGCCGGTCCGCTCGGGGCCGGAGAGGAAGTCGATGTCGACGCTGCCGATCCGCCCTTCGCCGAACTCGATGTAACAGGTGCCCCGGCCGAGGTGACGGGCCGGCTCCTCGCCGCCGGCGACGGCGGCGAGCAGGTGCTGGGCGACGATCCGCGCGGCGCCCTCGGCGAAGACGCCCGCCTTCGGCACCCCCGCGGTGGCGACGTCGCCGACCGCGTAGACGCCCGGGACCGCGGTCGCCAGCGTCGCCGGGTCGACCGGGACGTAGCCGTCCTCGGTGATGCCGCTGTCGAGCACGACCTCGGGAGCGCGGTGCCGCGGCACCCCGAGGAAGAGGTCGTACGGTTGCTCGGAGCCGTCGTCGAGCACGGCGACGTTCCGCCCCGGGTCGACTTCGGCGATCCACCGCCCGGTGATCAGCTCGATCCCCCGCTGCTCGAACTCGGCCCGCAGCGCCGCCGAGGTCTCGGGCGAGGGCGGCACCGGCGCGCCGAAGGGGATCACGAAGGCGATCTCGCAGGCGTCGCGGACGCCGCGTCGTCGCAGCTCCTCGTCGAGCAGGAGGGCGCACTCGCTCGGCGCCGGCGGGCACTTGAAGGGAGCCCCACAGACGCCGATCAGCGCCCGCCCGGCGGAGAAGGTCGGGATCACCTCGGCCAGCTTGCGGGCGCCCGCCACCGAGTAGAACTCGCTGTCGACCTCGGCCAGCCCCGGCGTCGCCGCCAGGTCGTAGTCGGCACCGAGCGCGATCACCAGGTAGTCGGCCTCGTGGACGCCGGCGTCGGTGGTCACGCGCTTCGCCTCGGGATCGATCGCGGTCACGGTCTCGCGCAGCAGCCGCACCCCGGGCTTGACGAAGTCGGTGTAGGGGAGGCGCACCTGCTCGAGGCTCCGCTTGCCGAACATCAGGTCGAGCTTGGAGAAGCCGAAGACGAAGGCGTCGCCCTTGTCGATCACGGTCACCTCGTGGCCGTCGCCGAGCTTCTCGGAGAGCTCCGTCGCCAGCTCGAGCCCGCCGAAGCCCGCGCCGAGGATGAGGATCCGCGCCATGGACAGGGCATCCTATTCGGCCGCCATCCGCGCGGCCTGACCGCCGCTCAGTTGAGCTTGAATTCTTGCTGAGGTTCGGTTTCGAGCCGGCTTTTCCCGGTGATCGTCGCCGCGTTGCCGCCCATGGTGAGGGCGCCGGCCGCATTGGTCGTCGCGTTGAAATTCAGCCCTTCGCTTTTGCTGATCGCCGCTGTTTCTTTGGAGCCTTCGCCGATGAAGAAGCCCGCGACCGGATAGATACCTTCGATCGCGCAGTTGGTCAGTTTCAATTTGAAGAGGCTGGCCACCGTCGATTCGAATTTCACCACCGGGATCGGTGTTTCCACCCCACCGACTTCGTGCATGTCGACGATGAGCTTGATCGGGTTGCTGACGATTTCCCCATGGCCTTTTTCAGCGCCGTTCACCAGGCATGCGGCGGGCTTCACGACCGTGATCGAGAGCATTTCGAGCGTGACGCTTCCGACCGCCATCTTCTGGCCCCCGACGACTTCGTTGGAGAGCGTGCCGGTGCATTCCATCAACGGCACGTCGAGTTCGACTTCCTGGGCGAGGATCGTCCCCTTGATCTTGAGGTTTTCGGTGACCGAACAGCGTGAGGCTTTGGCGGCGGCCCATTCGACGCCGAATTCGTCCTTCCACGAAACGGGCTTTGTGGTGATGGTTGTCGCGGCGGCGGCGCTGCTCGCGCAGAGTGCCGAGACCAGCGTGACGAGGGTCGCCACGGTCCCCAGATGAAGGGCGCGTCCGATCATGGGGCCGACTTTCCTCCCCGGGGCGCCCCCGGACAAGAACCTACGCCCGAAGTTTTCCAACCCCCCGACGCTCTGCCCCTCGCGTCGGCAGAGCCCGGCCCCCCGCCGGTGGGTTTCCGGTGATCTGCATCGGGTCTCCCCGTGGGAAGTCGGTCCTGCGGGTGGAGCGGTGGCTAGCGGGGGAGGAGGCGGGTGGTGGTCGCCTTGGCCGCCTCGCCGGTGACGCTGTCGACCGGGTCCGAGGGGTAGCCGTACTTGGTCTTGTAGGCGGCGTCGATCTCCTCGTCGAGGTGGTGGGGGGCATCCTCGAAGGCGACGTCGACGGCGACGTCACCGGCCTCGATCCGGCCCTCGTGACGCTGCTCGGCGGCCTTGTACCAGCCGCCGTCGGTGCCGCGGACCGAGCGCACGTAGAGCTCGGCGCCGACCTGCACGGCCCAGATCGTCACCGGCTTGGTCAGGCTGCCGTCCTCGCGCAGAGAGCAGATCTCGATCTCCCGCGCGCCCGCGATCTGCCCGAGCTGGGTTGGGTTCCAGGGTGCCATGCAGTTCTCCCTACCCGCGCGGGCGGGTCAGGTCACCCAGTCGTCGTCGACGGGCTCGCCGTCGCCGGGGTGGTGGGCGCCGCAGGCGATCATCTCCAGCCCTCCCGGACCCGCCTCGAAGGCGCGCGGCACCTCGGGGGCGATCCGGATCGCGTCCAGCGCCCGCACCGGTCGCACCTCGTCGCCTAGCTTGACGAAGCCGTCGCCGGCCAGGACCACGTAGACCTCCTCCGCCTCGCGGTGTCGGTGCGAGAACGGCGAGCGCCGGCCGGGTCGGAGACGGAAGTGGGTGAGGCCGGTGTGCTCGGCGCCGAGGTCTTCGCGCGCGACCCGCGCCTCCCAGCGCTCGCCGAAGCCGTTGGCGGGCGCGGCGTCCTCGACCTCGTCCAGGTTCAGGTGGGTGAAGGGCGCGGCCATCGCCTCCCGCCTACCCGCCCGCGGCCCTCGGATCACCTCGGACGGGCGCGCGGTCGCGGCGGAATTTCGACTGAACCGGCGAGACCTTTGCGGCCGCCAGGGGTTACGTGAGTGTGCCCTTTCTCGTCGTCCACGAAGTCGAAGTCGCCCGCTGGGAGCCCCTCGGGGTGATCGAGGTCGACTCCTGGGAGGAAATCGGGGTCGCGATCGCGCGGCTCGAGTGGCACGCGCTGCCCGGCGTCTTCCGCCTGATCGAACTCGACGGCCCCGACTGGGTCGAGCTCGAGCTGGCCGCCGACGGCGTCGTCGTCGAGCCCTAGCCGCGCCGCGACTCAGCCGACGACGGGCATCGCGGCGATGTCGGCGCGGCCCTGTTCGAGCTTCTGTTCGAGGTAGCCGAGCCGACTTTCGCGCGTCTTGTTCAGCGCTTCCTTCTTTGCCAGGAACTGCCTGTTCCAGTGGTTCTCGATCTTCTTGACGGTTTCTTCGGCCGCTTCGCCGATTTCCACTTCCTTGGCTTCCGCCGTCGACTCGATCTGCTCGCGCTGCCTCGTGACCGCGCCCTTCAGCGCCTTGCGCTTTTCCTTCTCGTCCGCCCGGTTGGCGGTGACTTCGCCGCTCACCTTCTCGATCTGTTCCTGGATCCGGGTCTTCGGCGTGCCCGGCGCGGCGGCCGCCTTTTTCGCCCGTAGTTCGGCGATGTGGGCCTTCAGCGCTTTTTCGCGGTTGCGGTGGCCGTTCGCGATCCGTTCGAATTTGATGTGGAAGCTCGCCTCGGTGCGTTCCAGTTTGCCGTTGGTTTCGGCCTGCAGCGCTTCCAGCGCTTCGCCTTCCTTCGCCCGCACCCGTTCGACCTGTTCCTTGGCCGCCGCGTCGGCTTCCGCCTGCGTTTCTTCGCTCGCCCGCTTGAAGAGGGCGTTGGCCTTGTGGGCGGCGGCGGTTTTCTTGGCCGTGAGTTTCGCCTCGTAGGTGTTTTTCTGTTCGGCCGAGGTCGGCTGCGTCGCCAGTCCATCGAGCTTCTTCACGTATTCGATGAAGGCTTTGTACTGAGCCGAGGAGGCGAGGCCGGGGGTCTTGACCGCGAGCGCCGCGGTGGGCGTTGCGAGGAGAAGGGCCATTACGGCGAGGCCGGGGACGAGAACTCTGAGACATCTGCGCTTGGCCACCCGCCAGCCCTCCTCTGGTCGACACCGTTCGCCGGCCACCTACCCAATCGGCAAGGCTCCTACGCCGCGAACCCGTGCCCGTAGACCTTGGTCACCCACAGGGTGACCAAGGTCTACGGGTTGGGTAGGTTCGACCCGATGGCGAAGCTTCTCTACTCGGCGACGATGTCGCTCGACGGCTTCATCGCCGGCCCCGGCGGCGACATGTCCTGGTTGGGCAGGTTCATGGACGGCGATGACAAAGGGGCGGCGGCGCTGCCGGCGCGGGTCGGAGCGCTCCTGGTCGGCCGGCGCACCTGGGGCGGGGACGATCCCAACCGTGGCGACGAGGAGAAGGAAGGGGCCTTCGGCGGCACCTGGCACGGTCCCCAGTTCGTCGTCACCCACGACCCTCCCGCGGAGTCGGCGCCGGACGTCGAGTTCGTCGACGACCTCGGCCGGGCGATCGCCTCGGCGCGTGACGCGGCGGGGGATAAGTACGTCTGTGTGCTCGGCGCCGAGGTCGCCCGCGGCTGCCTCGAGCTGGGCGAGCTCGACGAGATCCTGATGTACGTCGAGCCGATCCTCCTCGGCGACGGTGTCCGGCTCTTCGAGCATCCCGGCGGGACCGAGGTCGAGCTCGAGCGGATCGCGGTCGAGGTCGAACCGGTCGCCACCCACCTCTGGTTCCGGGTGACCCGCTGAGGTGTGGGTCCAGCGCAAGATCACCTTCGAGCCGCGGCCGCGCGGCATCCACCTGGTCACCGCCGAGGTGCTCGGGGGCCTGCCCGAGCTGGCCGATTTCGAGGTCGGCATCCTCCACCTGCTGATCCAGCACACCTCGGCGTCGCTGACCCTGAACGAGAACGCCTCGCCGGAGGTGCGGGCCGACCTCGACACCTGGCTCGACCTGGCGGTGCCGGAAGGGGCCTCGAACTGGACCCACACCCTGGAGGGCGACGACGACATGCCCGCCCATGTGAAGGCGGCCCTGATCGGCCCGTCCCTGACCCTGCCGCTGCGCGCCGGCCAGCCGGCGCTGGGGACCTGGCAGGGGATCTACCTCTGCGAGCATCGCGACCGCGGCGGCCCCCGCTCGGTGGTCGCGACCGCGTTCGGCGAGCGCGGCGCCTGAGGCGCCGCGCCCATCCCGAACCGGCTGCCAGGCCTATTCGTTACAGGAACTGGCGATTTCTTCGAGACCGTCGGTGCTCTTTTCGAAGACCATCGCTTCCGCTTCCTCTTCGGACATTCCTTCGACGCCTTCGGCGATGCACTTGGCCAGCGCCGGTTCGACGCCTTCTTCTTCGTTCAGTTTTTCTTCCAGGAAGGCCGCGATCCCGGCCGCGTCGTAGTGGGTGAAGCCGAGGAATTCGTTCAGCTTCCAGTCGCCTTCCTCCTTCGCCAGCCCGACTTCGAGCGACTGGCCGCCGAGGCTGCCGCCTTCGACTTCGACCTCCGCCGTCGCCGTGTCACCGTCTTCGGAGATGTTGGAGACGGTCACCGCTTCGGCCGGCTCCGATTCTTCTTCGGCTTCTTGTTCACAGGCTGCCAGCGATTTTGCGCCGCTCGTCCCGGTTTCCGCTTCGTTGAAGGCTTCGGTCTGGACTTCGGTGCACTTGGAGGGGTCGCTGCTCGTCGCCGAGGTTTCGACCGCTTCTTCGATCGCAGCTTCTTCGCCTCCGCCACCGGACGAGCTGGAGCCGCCGCCACAAGCCGCCAGGGCGAGGGCCGAGGCGAGCAGCACCAAAGGCAGGATCAGCAGGGATTTCTTCACAGATTCCTTTCAGATTCGGCGACTGGCGCCGTCGACTGGTTGGTCAGCCACTTATCGCCCAATTCGCCACAAGCTTGAAGTTTCCTAAGCGGGTAGCTGACAAAAATGTTGGCCGCAGGGCTGATCGCCGGGATCGTCGCCTCGGTCCTCTTCAACCTGGGCATCGCGTTGCAGGCGATCGAGGCGCGGCGGGCGCCCCGCGAGGAGGCGCTGCGGGCGTCGCTGATCTGGGGTCTCCTGCACCGCCGGCTCTGGGTCACCGGCCTGGGGATCGAATGGCTCGGGGTGCCATTGGAGATCCTCGCCTTCGCCTGGGCGCCGTTCGTCGTCGTCCAGCCGCTGCTCGCCTGCGGCCTGCTGGTGCTGCTGGCGGTGGCGCGACGGCTGCTGGGGGAGATGCCGAGCCGCGCGGCGCTGACCGGGGTCGGCCTGATCATCGCCGGGATCGCGCTGATCGCCTGGGGGGCCCCGGGCCAGCAGGACACCCATCGCGGCGCCGCGGCGGTGGTCGGCGTCGTCGTCGGGCTGGTGCTCGTCTCCTTCGTCCCCTTCGCGCTGCGGGGGCGACGTGGCGACACGGCGATCACCGCGGTGCTCGGCTCGGCCTGTGGGTTCGCCGCCACCAACGTGGCGATGAAGCTGATGGCCGACGACATCGGCGGCGATCATTGGCTCCAGGCGGTGAGCTGGTTAGGGGTGGCCGGGATCGCCGGGTTCGGAGCGACGGTGACCGGGATGACGGCGCTGCAGCGGGCCCCGGCGACGACCGTGATCCCGATCTCGACCGCGGTGCAGACCTTCCTGCCGGTGGCGCTCGAGCCGCTCTTCCTCGAAGAGAGCTTCCGCACCGCCGATCTCGAAGGGCTGCCGCTGCTGGTCGGGCTGGTGGTGATGTTGGTCGGCATCGTGGTGCTGGCGCGGACGCGGAACGTGAGCACGATCGCGGCGGGGATGCCGGAGGAGGAGTCGGGCGGAGCCGGCTCAGCGGACGCGGGCGCCGTACCATCGGCCCCGTGACCTACTCACTAGTCGCCTTCGATCCCGCGAGCGGGGAGTGCGGAGTCGCCGTCCAGTCGCACTGGTTCTCGGTCGGCGGCCTGGTGACCTGGGGAGCTCCGGGCGTGGGTGCGGTGGCGACCCAGGCCAACGTCGAGATCGCCTACGGGCCGCGCGGGCTGGAACGGATGGGCCAGGGCGCCTCGGCGCCGGAGGCCTTGGTCGAGCTGGTCGCCGCCGATGAGCTGGCGGCCGTGCGACAGGTGGCGATGGTCGACGCGCACGGTGGGATCGGTGCCCACACCGGGGCCGACTGCATGTCCTTCTGCGGGCAGGATCTGGGGCACCATCACTCGGCGCAGGGGAACCTGATGGCGTCAGACCGGGTCTGGGGCGCGATGTCGGAAGCGTTCATGGCGGGGGAGGGGTCGCCGCTGGCGGAGCGGTTGCTCGACGCGCTCGACGCCGGCGAGGCGGCGGGCGGCGACATCCGCGGGCGCCAATCGGCGGCGATCCTGGTGGTTCCGAGCGAGGGCGAGCCCTGGGAGCGAGTGGTCGAGCTGCGGGTCGAGGACCACGTCGACCCGCTGGCCGAGCTGCGCCGGCTGGTCGGGCTGAAGGCGGCCTACACGCGGGCGGCGGAGGGCGACGACCTGCAGGGACATGGCGACTTCGAGGGCGCGGCGTCGAAGTACATCGAGGCCTGGGAGATGGAGCCTGAGAACGAGGAGCTCGGCTTCTGGGCGGCGCTGTCGCTGATCCAGCTGGGCGACGTGGACCGCGGCCTGCCGCTGCTGCGCCGGACGATCGCCGCCCACGACGGCTGGGCCCACCTGCTCCCGATGCTCGGCGAGGAGGCTCCGGCCGCGCCGGAGGCTCTTCGCCTGCTCGGCTTGCCTTAGGGACCCGGCGGCGCCGGCCCTACAAAGGAGGCGCGCGGGCGGAAGCGGAGGCGGTGTTCGTACTCCTCCAGCGCGTGGGCGACGATTCCGGCGATCCGGGCGATGGTGAAGATCGTCGCCGACGCTCCGTCCCTGAGCCCGTGCTCCCTGACCAGCACGGCGAGCGCGAAGTCGACGTTCGGCGCCGGCAGCTCGCGCGCCGCCGCAGCCTCCAGCACGGCTTGCGCCGCGGCGCCGACGCCGAGGCGATCGAGGAGATGGTCGGCGCGCGGATCGCGGTCGCGGTACACGCGGTGGCCGAAGCCGGGGAGGCCGCCGGAGGCGGCGCGCGAGTCGAGGGCCGCGCCGGGATCGGCACCCGCGGCGACCTCGTCGAGCAGTGCTTCCACCTCCAGTCCGGCGCCGCCGTGGAGCGCGCCGCCGAGCGGTCCGAGCCCGGCGAGGATGACCCGGTAGGGACCGGCCCAGGCCGAGGCGGCGACCCGCGCGGCGAAGGTCGACGCCGCGAGTTCATGGTCGGCGAGCAGGATCAGTGCCGCGTTCAGCGTCGCGACCTGCTCCGGTCGCGGCTTCGAGTCGCCATCGGCAAGCGCCGCCCAGAGCCGCGCCGCGATCCCGTCCGCGCCGCCCCCGACCGCGGTCGACTTGCGTAAACCGGCCGCGGGCGCGGTCGACTTGGGTGAACCTATGCGAGACGCAGGTCGACCGCGCTCGGCCGGGGTTAACGCAGGTCGACCGCACTCGAGGGTGGCGAGGATGGCGGGGAAGACTGAGGCGCCGGCGCGGCGGACGGAGTCGGGATCGCGGCTGGCGCGCTCCGGGTCGCGCGCCGCCGAGGTTGCGACCACGGCGGCGATGCGCTCGGCGTCCGGCGCCTCCGGGCCGAGCGCGGCGCCGAGCGCCTCGATCGCTGCCGCGCGCTCTCCGTCCAGCGCCCAGGGCGTCGGCGGCGCTCCGTCCCAGAGCAGCGCCACGACTTCCTCGAAGCTGCGGAATCTGGCGAGCTCGATCGCATCCCGTCCCCGGTAGGACAGCCGCCCCTCCGGCTCGAGCAACGTCAGCTCGGTCTCGACCACGACCTCGAGCGCGCTCGAGCGATCCGGGCGCCGCGCCCGCACGGCCAGCCGCTCGACCTCGTCCGGGTCGAACTCGGAGCGGTGGGGACCACTGGACTGGTGGCGCGCGAGCAGGCCGCGGCTGACGTAGGCGTAGACCGTCTCGCGTTTGACGCCGAGGCGGCGCGCGACCTCCTCGGTCCCGAGCCGCTCCGTCGCGCTGACACGATCCGTGTCGCTCACCCGGTCAATGCTGACAGCGGACGCGGTCCCGGGCCGATGTAGAGC
>Ga0134125_10004309_pt1 | contig 16306 bp, 13 predicted proteins | sample KB31751_FD_96464 | JGI IMG/M metagenome (GOLD analysis project Ga0134125, IMG submission 96464) | Terrestrial soil microbial communities with excess Nitrogen fertilizer from Kellogg Biological Station, Michigan, USA - KB3-175-1 | ecosystem: Environmental > Terrestrial > Soil > Unclassified ...
CAGCAGCAGAGCGTAGACACCCAGCACAACGCTCTTGTGATTCACCAGCTTGCCCACGCCGTAGCTGTATTCGCTGGCGGCACGGTGAAAAGCGCGATTGAAGAGCCCGAAGAATTTACCGAGCACTCGATCCATCTGTCGGGTGAACCAGTCCCGCGGGGCGTCATGGCTGCGCAGCAGCAAGGCGGAAAGTGCTGGCGAAAGGGTGAGCGAGTTGAAAGCGGAGATGACAGCGGAAATGGCGATCGTCATCGCGAACTGCTTGTAGAACTGACCCGTGAGGCCGGACATGAAAGCAAGTGGGACGAAGACGGCAATCAGGGTTAAAGCGATGGCGATGATCGGTCCACTCACCTCCTGCATGGCCTGGTAGGTCGCTTCTCGCGGGGACAGTCCATTGCTTATGTTTCTTTCGACGTTCTCGACGACCACGATGGCATCGTCCACGACAATACCGATGGCTAGCACCATGCCGAAAAGCGAGAGTGCATTGATGGTGAAGCCGAATGCCAGCATCAGAGAGAACGTGCCGACAATCGATACAGGCACGGCTATCAACGGAATGATTGACGCGCGCCAGGTTTGGAGGAACAGAATGACCACCAGCACGACGAGGGCAACAGCCTCAAGCAAGGTGTGGATGACCGCTTCAACGCTCGCCCTGACGAACTGGGTCGGGTCGTAGACGATGTCGTAGTCAACACCCTCAGGCATATCCGTCTTCAGTTCCTTCATGGCTTCCCGGACATGCTTTGAGATATCGAGCGAATTGGCGCCCGGCAACTCGAAGACCGCCATGGCCAATGCCGGCTGGTTGTTAAGCAGGGATCGGCGTGCGTATTCCGCGGCGCCCATCTCGACTCGCGCGACGTCTCTGAGCCGGGTAACCGCGCCATCGGGCGAAGCCTTGAGCACGATGTCTTCAAATTGCTCGACGGTCTGCAGCCGGCCCTGGGCGTTGATATTGAGCTGAAGCAAGGTGCCTGGAGTTGCCGGCGAGGATCCCACCTGGCCCGCTGCCACTTGAAGGTTCTGGTCGCGAATCGCCTGGACGACGTCTGTCGCGGTCATTCCTTTGGCGGAAACCTTTTGAGGGTCGAGTCACACGCGCATCGCGTAGTCACCATTGCCCCACAACGTCAGCTGCCCCACACCCGGGATGCGTTCGAGCCTGTCACGGACATTGATTACCGCGTAGTTGCGGAGGTAGTTGAGGTCGTAGCGATGATTCGGGGAGGTGAGATGGACCACCATCGTAAGAGTCGGCGACGCCTTGACGGTGGTGACGCCAAGTCGCTGCACATCTTCCGGTAACCGGGGCAGCGCCTGATTGACCCTGTTCTGCACCAGCTGTTGCGCAAGATCAGGGTCGGTACCGAGCTTGAATGTCACCGTGGTGGTCAGCGTACCGTCGCTGTTCGCCTGCGATTGCATGTGGAGCATGTTTTCCACGCCATTGATCTGTTCCTCAATGGGAGCGGCCACCGTCTCGGCGATCACCTTCGGGTTCGCGCCTGGATATTGGGCACTGACCACCACCGACGGAGGAACGACAGCCGGATACTCGGATACAGGCAGGTTGAACATGGATATGACGCCGCCCAGCAGGATGATGGTTGACAACACCCCCGCAAAGATGGGTCGGTCGATAAAGAACCTGGAGATGTTCATGGAGAGATTCGCCTTGGTTGGGGTAGCTGACACCCACTGAGCTATTGGGATGCGGCGATTGCGTGATCCAATTTGGGATTGCTGACCATGGCGACGACGTTCGCCTTGACCTGCTCCCCTGGCTGGACTCTTTGCAGCCCGTTGACCACGATCTGTTCGCCTCTCTTAAGCCCGCTGGTGATCACCCGCAGATTTCCGTACAGCGCTCCGGTGGATACTTCGCGGTACTGAACCTTCCCGTGCTCGCCGACGACGAGAACAAACCTCTTGTCCTGATCTGTGCCGATGGCCGCGTCGCTGACCAGCGCAGCTTCATGGAAGGTGTCGCCGACGACCTTCACGCGCGCGAATAGTCCGGGAACAAGTTCGCCATCACGATTCTCGAAGCGCGCTCGCACACGGATGGTCCCGGAGCCCGTATCCAGTTGGTTGTCGATCGAATCGACGATGCCTTTCCGGGCGTACTCGTTGTCGTTTGCAAGGCCGAGATAGACCGATTGTCCGGTGCCCTGGTTATCGATCACGAAATTCAGATAGGTTTGTTCGTCAACATCAAACGATGCGTAGATCGGGGACACCGAAACGACCGTGGTCAGCACAGGTGCTCCGGCGCCGGGGAAAACGATGTTGCCCTCCGTTACCTCAGCCCGGGAAACGCGACCAGAGATGGGTGCGACGATATTTGTGTATCCGAGGTCCACTCGCGCCAACTCCAGTGCTGCTGAAGCGGCGGCGAGATTGGCGCTGGCTTCATGTGCGGCGTTTTGCGCGAGGTCATAGTCGCGTTTCGAGATGGCGTTGCCAGCAAGCAGCCGTTCGGCACGTGCAGCGTCGGCAGTGGCGTAGGCGCGGTGCGCCTTGGCTTGCGCGACCTGAGCCGCCGCCTGGTCAACTTCAGCACCATACAGGCGAGGATCAATCGTGAAGAGGAGGTCGCCCTTCTTGACCAGTTGCCCATCGTGAAAGTGGACTGCAGTAATTGCACCTGCGACCTGTGGGCGTATTTTGGCCTGGTCGATCGCCTGGAGCCGACCTGAGTAGATTTCAAAATCCGTGACGTGACGAGTAATAACCGTCGCGACATCTACCTCAGTGAGCGGTGGCGCGCCGGCCGAATGCGCGATTTTTGAGCTTCCGCCGGCGTAGACAATTGCCAAGCCGATGGCGAGGACTCCCGCGAGCGTGGTGCCGAGTATGGCTTTCTTGGCAAGGTCTTGGCGTGTCATGGTCGTACCTGCTTCGTCTTCAATGAGAGGACAGGAATGAATGGCGAGTCGGAATTTGAATCGCGTGGGCTTGGGGTGTGTTTGCCAGAACGCGTTGTTCGAGCTCGCGCCGCTGAGGCACTGATTCCACGCTAGGGTGCGCTGCCCGTGCGTTCTTTGATTGGTCGTTTCCGTTGAACGTGCCAATTCCAATGACTCCTTTTGGAGCTGGTAATCGGCAAGCGCGGAAATGCTTTAGACGGCCATCACCCGTATTGAATGGCGCTCGAACCACCGAGACTCGTTTGCCGGACAGCGGTGTGAAGTCTCGAATGCCACGACGGCTCTTCCTTCAGCAGCGATCGCCTCAGAACTGGTAGATGCTCCACACCGATGTCTCGCCACCGCGGGCAAATGCTTTCCCTTGACCACCAGGATCTGGGCAAGACGAAAGGGCGATACCACGCTCCCCGGGCCAGCTTTTGACAAGCTGCATCCACAAGACCAAGACCGTGTCGGCGTTCCGCCCAATACTGAAATCGTTGCGTGATGGGCGCGCGACTGGAAGCCAGACAGCGCTGGCAACCTTCCTGGACACCAAGATGACCCTTACACGAATTCACGTCCGACGCATACTTTTTTTGCTCGGTGGAACTTTGCTGTTTTGCCTGTGCCTGCCGGCGATGTCTGCCGCACCGCAGATTCGCAGACAGGCACCCGGATACTTCCGCATGATGATTGGCGTGTACGAAATTACCGCATTGTCAGATGGCACCAAGGCCATTCCATGGGGTACGTTGGCGCACAACGCAGCACCCGGCGAAGTTGATGCGCTCACGAAGAAGGCGTTCCTCACCGAGCCTGTTGAGAATTCCAGCGCTGCCTATCTCGTCAACACCGGCAAAGTCCTGATCCTCATCGACACCGGGGCCGGGCAGATGTGGGATGCGACGCTGGGCAAGGTCGTGACCAATCTTCGCGCATCGGGGTACCGGCCCGATCAGGTCGACGAGGTGCTCATCACGCATCTGCACTTTGACCACGCCGGCGGCCTGGTCGACAACGGGCATGCTGTGTTTTCGAACGCCACGATCTGGGTCGATAGAAAGGAGGTCGATTTCTGGCTCAGCAAGAAGACACGCGCGAACGCACCGGATGCACTCAAGCCATGGTTTGACAAGGCTGCCGCTGCGCTTGCGCCCTATCAGGCATCGGGGCGCATCAGGACGTTCTCGGGTGCCAAGTCCTTTGCACCGGGAATACATGCCATCGAGACCTTTGGACATACACCCGGCGACACGTCGTACGCCATTGAGAGCGACGGACAGAAGCTGGTGGTATGGGGAGACCTCGTGCACTTTGCCGCAGTGCAGTTTGCCGACCCTTCGGTGACCATCGCCTTTGACATCGACGAAAAGGGTAACGCGGAGCGGCGCAAGGCTGCCATGCATGACGCGGTCATCGGCGGCTATTACACCGCAAGCTCACACGTCTCGTTCCCGGGGATTGGCCACGTGGGAGCCGAAGGAGACCACTACGTCTTCGTACCGGTCAACTACATCACCATTTTTCCGCCACAGGTTGTTGCTGGCTCGTCGCCAAATCCACGTTGAGCGGCTCCCCTACCAAACACAGGACTTGTCATGAATGATTTGCTTGCATGGGCTGTGGAGGCTCACGGAGGTCTGCCACGCTGGAACGAATTTCGCCAGCTCAAGGCTGCATTGTCTATCGACGGAGCCATCTGGCACCTCAAGCAGGCATCGGGGCTGCTTCAGGGCAAGACGGTCGACATGGCAACTCACGAACAACGCGTCACCATCGCACCGTTTGACGGTCATGACGGGCGTGTGGTGTTTGAGGACGACCGGATGAGCTTTGAGGCCGCCGGTGTGTTGTCCAGGGTCTTTGACGACCCGGCCTCGAACTTTGCGGGCCAGACACTGGAAACGCCTTGGGATCTGGTGCACGTGGCGTACTTCGCTTCCGAGGCATTGTGGACTTACCTTACCAGTCCGTTTCTCTATACCTACCCCGGCTTTGTTACGCGGGAAATTGAGCCGTGGCATGAAAACGGTGAAGAGTGGCGGCGACTCGAAGTGACGTTTCCGGACAACGTTGCCTCACACACCAGAACACAGGTGACGCATTTCGGTCCGGACGGACTCATGCGTCGACACGATTACACCGTGGACATTCTGGGCGGCGCGACTGGCGCGAACTACCCGGGTGACTACCGGAATTTTCAGGGAATCATGGTGCCGACAACGCGTCGTATTTTCGCGTACGACGCAAACCTGAAGATGATTCCAGAACCGATGCTGGTCTCCATCGATATTAGCCACATGTCGTTTCGCTGAAGACGCAGGTCATGAAATCGACAGAAACGCTGTCTCTGTCGATCGTGCTCGGCGACCTCACTCTTGCCGATGCGATCTCACATGGCGTGGTTCGCTGACCACCCTCACAGAGGATCCGAAGATGACAGCCCATGAATCGATCCCACCCGGCATCGCCTGGCTTGAAATACTCCATCGCCCGGGTCTGGCCGAATTCGCGGACGCATTTTCGCCGAATGTCGTCATCGAGGCGTCAGTGCTCCCGTCAGCACTGGCCGGTCCGCACGACGTGCGGGCGTTTTTCGAGGCCACCAAGAAGATGTACACCACGGTCGGGTTCACCTTCGAGTCGACCGTTGGCCCACGCACCTTTCTTGGATGGAACGGGCAATTTGCCGGGCAGCAGGTGGCGGGCATCACGGTGCTGGAGCGTGATGCTGATGGATGCATCTGCGCTATCCATCTTCATCACCGACCCTTTCCAGGCGTACTGGCCTTCTCAGCCGAGCTTGGCCATCTGCTGGAAGGCCAGCTTCATGCCGATCCGTTTTCCCGTTAAGCGGGCACGCACATTTCCCGCGTCGCCCGCAGCGCGCATCGCCGATCAGCGATGCGCCTTCTGCTCAATCTCCGGACGGCACTAAGCTTTCACCACGACCGGTCGCTCGCAGCAGCAGTAGCGACAGCACGACAAAAGCCGCCCCGACCAGTCCTATATTGGCCACGCCAACGGTGCCAAGTGCAAGCGACCCTGAAGCCGCGCCGAGCGAAAAGCCCAGATACATGAACGAGGCGTTGAGCGAGAGGGCGACCGGCGCAACGCGCAGTCCGCCCAGAGTAATGAGACGCGACTGTTGGGCTGGATAAAAAGCCCAGTGTGAAACTCCCCATAAAACCGTGGTGAGAATGACCGGCGTTAGCGCGTACGCAGGCGGGACGACGTGCGCAATGACGCTGAGCAATACAAACGACAGTGCACCCAGCGTAAGACAGGGGCCGACAACCCGACGTGCGCTGAAGCGGTCGGCGCCCCATCCCCCAAGCAGAACACCCGCACCGGCGGAGATGCCCCACACAAACAGAACAATACCGATGGTAGCTCCGCGCAGCATGGTTGCGCTCTGCAGGTAGATGGCGAGGTAGGTGTAGACCGTGTAGGCACCGGTGGCCCAGAGGGTTGTCACGAGCAGGGCCATCAGTACTTCGGGGCGAGCAGCGACACGAATGCGCTCGGCCAGGGTGGCCACCGGCAAGTTGGCACCCACGTCGCGGGCCAGACCGTAGATCAATCCCAGGGTCGCGATGAAGGCAAGTAGCGCTACGCCTACGAACGTCATCCGCCAGCTGGCTACACTGGCTACCCAGGTGCCCAGTGGCACACCGAGCGCAATGGCAACGGTGAGTCCGCCGTTGACCACGCCGATCGCACGTCCACGCAGCGAGGGGGCTACCACTGAACCAGCCAGCGCGTTGGCACCAGGCACATACAGGCCTGCAGCGATCGCCAGCAACACACGCGCAGCCATCAAGCTCCAATAGCCGGCAGCGAACGCAGCCAGCAGGTTGAGCACAGCAAACGCGGCCAGCGAGCGAATGAGCAGGGTGCGGCGCGGAATCTTGCTGGTCAGCGCGGTCATTATCGGTGAGAACAAGGCATAGGCGAGTGCGAACACAGTCACCAACTGGCCTGCGCTCGCGGCGCTGACCGCGAGATCCTGGCTGATGCGCGGAAGGATGCCGGCAATCATGAAGCTCTCGGTGCCCACGGCAAAGGTACCGAGAGCCAGCCAATACACAGGTGAGCCGCGGAGGCTGGGCGGTGGTCCGGCATGAGGGGTCATTAACAGGCCTGCTAGAGGTGGCGTACCAAAATGTCCGGTGGTGCGGAAAGGGCGGCGCACGCGCACCGTCCTTGTCTGCATCAGCCTTCGACGAAGGCTTTGTTGAACTCGGTGACGAAGGCCATCTCGTTCGGACCAGGCTGGGAGCGCAGGAACGGAGCTTGCCCCACCAGAATTTCGTCGGCGTCCGTCGCAAGCTCAACCATGGCCTGCTCGATGAAAGGCGCCAATGGCATGGCACGGGGTTCCTCACTGCTGTTGAGCAGCTCGGTCTGAACCCACGGCGGGGCAATTTCCAGTACGCGCACGCCGCTGCCTTGCAGCATGAAGCGCTGGGACATGGCAAACGAGTGCATGGCGGCCTTGGTCGCCGAATAGATCGCCGTTGGTGCCAGCGGGACAAAGCCGAGCACGGAGGTGACGTGGATGACTGCTGCGTCCTTTTTGGTTTTCAGGTGTTCGATGAAACCCGATGTGACGCGGACGGGTCCGAGAAAATTGGTAGCCACAATGTCGCTTGCCTGACGGTCATCAAGCACCTCGGAAGCATTGTCGATTTGCATGATGCCGGCGTTGTTGATAACCACGTTGATTTCGGGAAAGCGGTCGATGGCTTCGGTGACCGCCGCATGCACACCTTCGGCGGTGCTGACATCAAGGATCACCGACTCCATTCCCGGATTAGCGGCGGTAACCGCGTCGAGCAGCTCCTTGCGACGGCTGGCGATGATGACCCGGCTGCCAGCCTTGTGCAGCGATTCGGCCAAGGCACGCCCGATGCCGGAAGCGCCTCCGGTGATGAAGATGGTGTTGTTGTCGAGTTTCATAACGTCCTCATTGAATGCAAAAAAACGAACACACAGCGCTGGACGAACGCGCCTGGGTGATCAGGCGATCGCCAAAGGTGTCTGTCGTGCTGGAGCTGGAATATGAGGGGTCAGACGCGTATCAAAAAGAGTGCTTGAAGGCCGAACTGTGCGGCATTGCATTCCGCAATGGAGGACTGGGTTTTCGTTGACGTCTTTCGAGCGTCGTGTGCCGGACAGAATGGAATGTCATCGTGCTTATGCGTACGACTCGACACCCCATATCAGGCTTCCTCACCACTGACTGGCCTTCGCCATGACTGCAATTGCAACCGACAACTTGTTGAAGCGCCCCATCCGGGTCGGCCTCGTGGGATTCGGAAACTGGGCGCTTCACGGCCATGTGCGCGTCCTCGACTTGCTACCCGGCTATGAGCTGTCAGCCCTCTACAGCCAGCGTGCAAGTGCAGCCGCCGAAGGCGCGCAGAAGTACGGGTTCCGATATGTGGTCGATTCGCTCGATGCCCTGGTCAATCACCCGGAAGTCGACCTCGTCGTCGTGTTGACGACAGCACCGCAACATGAGGAGGCCGTGCGGGCCGCCATTGCTGCTGGCAAGGATGTCTATTGCGAGTGGCCACTGACGATCAATGCGCGTCTTGCCCGCGAGCTTGCGGCCGCAGCCGATGCGAAAGGCGTGCGGCATGTGGTGGGCCTGCAGCGCCGAACCGCGCCACACAACCGTTATCTGCGCGACCTCATCAGTCAGGGCTTTGTGGGCAAGCTTCGCTCGGTGCGGATGCACGTGAGCATGAATTATTTCCAGGCGCTCCGCTCAAAGGCACTGCGCTGGACGGCACCCCCGGAGAATTTTTCCAGCGTCATTGCCATCTATGCAGGGCATTTCGTTGACATGCTGTTGTCGGCCGTGGGCTGGCCGCATGAGGTATCCGCCTTGTTGGTCAACCAGTTCGCCAACGTGACCATTCAGGATACGGGCGAGATCATTCCGACCACGACACCTGACCAGTTGGTATTGACCGGGCGCCTCGCCAACGACGCTGTGCTCACAGTGCACATCGAAGGTGGCAAACGAAATGGCGCTGGCGTCCAGATTGACATCACCGGCGATGAGGGAGATGTCCGCATCACCAACGCGTCGGCATTCGGCGGTGTCGGCGACGACTATCAGATGACGGGCGCGCACGGCGACAATTTGCCCATGGCGAGTCTGCCAGTGCCCGGACACTACGACAGCCTGCCTCCGTCAGACCTTCCCTCGGCGGTTCTTGAACTGGCGCATTTGTACGCCGCGTTTGCCCACGATGTCGCACACGGTACCCACACCGCACCGACCTTTGCCGATGCCGTGCGTATGCACGATTTGATTGAGGCAGCGGAACGATCTTCGGAACACGGCGTGCGGATACACATGGATGTGCCCGCATCGGCAGGCTCAGCGACCTGACTGGCCGATCGACCGACGGCGGCACGCATGCTAAGCCGTCTGTTCGAGACCACGTATTTGGAAGTTGGAGTTTGCGGATCGACAGTCCAAACAGTTCGGCCATCTGGAGGACTTTAACCCGGGATACCCGCACGCATTTAAGGGACCAATGTGGCCGAGCCGAACGGTGCCACGCTCATGAGGTTTTGCTAATGGACAACCAAACCACTCCTACCCTGTTTTCAGGCGTCCGGCTTGGTCCCTATGGACTCAAGCACCGCGTGGTGCACGCGCCGACCACGCGTTTGCGTGCCGAGCCCGACGAGGCTCCGAGCGACATGATGGTGGAGTACTACCGCCAGCGCGCATCCAAAGGCGGACTCATCATCACCGAGTCGAGCCATCCGTCTTCTGACAGCCGAGGCTACTATGGTGCGCCGGGCATCTACACCGATCGTCATGTGGAGGGTTGGGCGCGCATTGCTGACGCCGTCCATCTGAAGGGTGGACGCTTGTTCATGCAGATCTCCCATGATGGCCGTCAGTCACACAGCGATCTCAGCGAGGGTCGTCTGCCGGTCGCCCCGTCCGTGGTTCCTTTTGAGGGAGAAGCTCTCACGCAGGATGGCTGGGTGCCAGTCTCCCCGCATCGTGCCCTTGAACTTCATGAAATTCCTGCTCTGATTGATTCCTTCCGCACGGCAGCCGTCCGCGCAAAAGAGGCGGGACTCGACGGTGTCGAGCTGCACGTGGCCAACGGCTATCTGATGGATGAATTCCTGCAAGATGGCACCAACAAACGCAATGACGCGTACGGCGGCACCGTGGCAAAGCGCGCTCGTCTGCCACTCGAAGTCGTCGAAGCATTCTCGTCAGTGTTTGGCGCGTCGCGGGTCGGCGTGCGCGTCTCGCCCAGTGGTCGTTGGGGCGGTATCTCCGACAGCAATCCGGAGGAGACGTTCGGCAGCTTTGCCGAAAAGCTCAATGATTTCGGGCTTGCCTACCTGCACATCATCGAACCGCGCGTCATGGGCGTTGAAACTGTCGACGAGCATCAGCTTCCCGTCGCCTCACATTTTCTCCGCCAAGTGTTCAACGGTTCCATCATCGCCGCCGGTGGTTTTACGCGAGTTGGTGCGGACGCCATTCTCGAAGCAGGTGACGCAGACCTCGTTGCGTTCGGGCGGTTTTTCACGTCCAACCCGGACCTGCCTGAGCGCCTGCGTCGCAACCTCCCGCTGACGCCCTATGTAAGGGACGCGTTTTGGGGAGGCACCGAACTGCACTACACCGACTTCGAGCCCTATCGCGAAAAGGTCGCAGCGTAATGACAAAGGGCACCCTGTGGGGTGCCTTTTTTTTCGGTTACGAAATCGCCTTTCGTCGGACGAGGTGTGTGCGTATGAAGGCGTTTTTAGCCAAGTACGAGCATCACGCGCAAGCCAGGGCAACGTTCTGCTTGCAATCATCTGTGCATGCAAAGACCACCCCAACGGGTGAACCATCCCATGCAGTGGAGGCCTCATGAAAACAGACTTTGATTTCGGCAGTCGGGACGCGGCCATCCGTACTCAGACCTATTCCATTGTCCGTCGGCTCAAAGGGCTGCCGCACGCATTGTTTGCCCAGTATTGGCGAGATGTACACGCCCCATTGTGTTCGCGACTGCCGGGGCTCGGGTTCTATGTGCAGCATCACTTCTCCACCGAGCGGACCGCGCGGCTGTGGCCCGTGGGTGAAGGCGTACGTCAGTTGGACATCGAGCTTGATGGCGCGGTGGAGATTGGATTTTCCAGCGTTGACGAGGCCGCTCGCTTCATTGAATCGAGTCCGATCCTCTTCGGCGATGAGGTGAACGTCTTTGGCTGGGATGCCGCATACAGCCTTCCAAACGGCTCAAAGACATTTGTTGATAACGACCCCGATGGTGTGCCGAATAGGGTCGACCGCCTTTACAGGCTGCACGTGTATTTCAGCGAGCGCCCGAATGGACGGCTTGGACCATGGTTGACGGAGTTCGCGACGCAGCTGTCGGCGCAGCCGGAAGTAGTCAAATTGCGGCTCCATCTCCCCGAGCCATTCGACAACGCCCATCCGCAGCCGCCGTCGCCGGTGCCGCACGACGTCATTGACGACATGCTTCGCATCGGCGTGATCGAAATCGGCTTTGCGTCCGCGCTGGACGCACGTCGCCTGTTTGAGAGCGACGTGTTCGCAAACGCTGTTGCCAGCCAGGCCACACATGTCCAGGCGGTTGCGGCTGTCCTGGTGACCCATGTGTACACCTTCGTGCGCGATGGCAAACCGACGATGGCGGGCCTACGCGGCAGCAGCGTGGCAGAGGTAATTGCTTCCATCGGTGCGACAAACCATGCAAGCGAGCAAGTTCAGCGAATGTTTGTCCGCGCATGAGCGTTTACGGGTCGAGAAACCTAACGATCTGATGCTGTCAATCACAACCTTGAGGATATACACATGAAGAGCAAGTTGACTTTGGCCTTGGCCATGATGGTGGGCTCGGCGGCCGCATATGCAACGCCGCCTGCAGCGAGTGTCAAGAACGTGGTTCTCGTCCATGGCGCGTTCGCGGATGGCTCGGGCTGGAAGCCGGTGGCCACTCTTCTCATGCACAGGGGCTACAACGTCTCCATTGTGCAGGAGCCCGAGACCTCGTTTGCCGAAGACGTCAAGGCAACCCAGCGGGTCATCGGCATGCAGGCCGGTCCCGTCGTGCTGGTCGGCCACAGCTACGGCGGCGCCATCATCACCGAAGCGGGCAACGATCCGAAGGTGGCTGCGCTTGTCTATATCGCAGCGCTCCAACCGGATACGGGTGAAGTGCCTGGTGCGTTGCTCCAGAAGATGCCGGCTGAAGGCAAAGGTATCAAGCCAACGCCGGACGGGTTTCTGTACATCGACCCGGCATCGTTCGCCAACGATTTTGCGGCGGACCTGCCCAAGGAACAAACGGATTTCATGGCCCGTTCTCAGGTATTCGTCAACGGCGGTGCGCTCGGCCAGCCCATCACCAGCGCAGCCTGGAAGAACAAGCCGACCTGGGCGATGGTCGCGACTCAGGACCACTCGATCAATCCCGAACTCGAGCGCTGGATGTACAAACGGTCCAACAGCCATGTCATCGAAGTCAAGGCATCGCATGCTGTCTACATTTCCCATCCGGCTGAAGTGGTCAAGCTCATCGAAGCAGCGGCCAAAACACCGGCCAAGTAAGTACCAGCCTGATATCGAGAGGGGCGCCCGAGGGCGCCCTTTTCTTGATGAGTGCATAACCAGCGCGATCCATCGGACTTATGACGTGCGCATTGCCTTGCCTCGTAATGGGGATGGATGCCCATGGCCGGATAGTCAGCGTATAAAGTCTGGTAGATCAGGTGCTCCTCGGGTGCCACTCGGCGCGACCCGCGTAGTGACAACATCGAATTGCGAAACGATGTCAGCAGAAATACGTCGATGCGGGTGGAGAGGTACGCATGAGGAGGCTGCGACACGCTATTGCGGCGGGAGGCTTCATGCTTGCCCTTGTGCTGACGGGGCAAACATCGGCTTTTACCAGGCCTGACACGGGCATACCACAGTTGCAGCACACCTCGTGGGGCGCACTGCGTGGGGCCCCGGCAGACATCTGGGCGATGACCCAGGGCAAGGACGGATATCTTTGGCTGGGCACTGGCTCGGGCCTCTACCGTTTTGACGGAGTAAGTTTTGAGCCAGCGCAACTGAGCAATGGCCAGCTATTTCCCACCAGCAACATTACCGCGTTGGCGATGGCCACGAACGGTGATTTGTGGATTGGTTACTACCAAGGCGGCCTGTCCCTTCTCCAGGCCGGTCATCTGATCGACTTTCCCCTCGGTCCACATATGCCCCAGGGCTGGATTACAGCCATCGTCGTACAGTCTGACGGTGTGGTGTGGGCAGCGTCCCAGGGCGGACTATTGCGTTATGAAAAGGGTGTATGGACTGTTGCAGGGAGTGGCTGGGGATTTGAGCCGGGTGGTGCCGGTTGGGTATTGCTCGATCCGGACGGCACGCTATGGGTGACGGGCGAAGGGCACCTGATGTTTCTGCGCAAGGGCACCCATCGGTTTGAATCGACCAATGTGGAAACACGCAACACCTCGTTGCTCGCACGCGCACCCGACGGTACCTTGTGGTTGTCTGACAAGAGTGTCGGCACTCGCGCACTGCCCGGGCTGAACACCCATCATCCGATGGCTCCGCCGGCACGCTCGCTCGACACTGATCGCGTCATGGCCGACCGACTGATGTTCGACCGCCGCGGATGGCTATGGGGTACCGACCCCCAAACGAATCATCTGACGTTTCTGTTGACGACTCCCGCGAATGAGGCGGATGGCGAATATCTGACGACGAATCGACTAACCGAGCGCTTCGACTCCGCGATGGGCATGACGTCGAATGCGATGACGCCGTTGTTTCAGGATATGGAAGACACCGTCTGGGTCGGCACGAACCTGGGTCTGGACAGCCTTCGTCCGTCGAGTGTGTTTGTCATCCCGAATATGACCACTGCACAGCGGCTGATCGAGCAGATGAGCTTCAGCAACGGTGTTGCCTATCGAGCTGCCGGAAAGCAGGTATACCGCATTGAAGACAGCCGGCTGGTGCCATACGTCGCTGTCCCGGACGATGTGCACCCCATCTATGTCGACCCCAAAGGAACCCTGTGGACCGGCGGGCGCAGCGCGGTTTGGCGATATGGCGATGGCCATCTGGTCCGCTTTGCCTACCCGGCATTCATGGGTTCCGAAGAACTCCACAAGATGACGACTGACGGCGCTGATGGTGTTTGGGTAAGCACGGCGGGGAGCGGACTGCAGCATCTGACCAGCAAGGGTTGGCAGCAGCCCGTTCCTGAAAGTCCACCTGATGGCGCTGTCGTTATGGACACCAGCGAAGACGGGCTGGTTTGGGTAGGGTACGTGGGTGGCACGCTGATGAGCTTCAACGGCACGGGCAAAGTACTCAACGTCAAACACTATAAAACTTGCGTGCGCCTGATCGCATCACTAAGCGTGGAGGGTAACGACCTGCTCGCCGGTGGCGACAGTGGCATGGTCATGAAAGAAGGCAATACCTTCATGTGCCTGCGGGCATTGGGCTCCATGCCGCTCATCGGTGTCACCGGTATCGCGCGGTCCTCGAACGAGATCTGGCTCAATACCAGCAAAGGGGTCATTCGCATATCGACCAGCGATCTTCGCCGCGCATTTCATGATCCCGCCTATCGATCGGACTTTCGCGTGTTTGATTACCGTGACGGGCTACCAGGTGTGGCGCTCCAGCCCATTGGCCCAACCGCGGGCGTTGCGGACAATGGCAAGATCTGGTTCGAGACAAGTCTCGGCTTCGCCTGGATTGACCCGGCAAATATTCACTCCAACTCGGTTGTGCCGCATGTTTTTATCCGCTCCATCGGCACCGACGCAGGCATGCTTCCCGCCACTGAAGGGTTGCGCTTGCCCGCACTCACGAACCGGGTGCACATGGAATTTACGGCGACGAGCCTGGCCGTACCCGAGCGAGTGCGCTTTCGTTACTTTCTCGAAGGGGTCGACACGCGTTGGCAGGACGCCGGCGATCGGCGTGAGGCGTTCTACACGAACATGCGTCCGGGTCGTTACCGCTTCAAAGTCATGGCCTCAAACGACGACGGCCTCTGGAACAAGGAGGGGGCCGCACTGGCATTTGAGATCGCTCCAGCCTGGTACCAGACCGTCTGGTTTGCCCTGTTGTGTGCGGTTGCTTGTGCGTTGACGGTTGCAGGCTTCGTGATTCTGCGCGTACGCCGCTACGGAGAGCGGGTTCGTGAGCGCCATGAAGCCCGGCATGCCGAGCGGGTGCGCATTGCCCGGGAACTGCATGACACATTGCTGCAGTCGATCCACGCACTGATATTGCGCTTTCAGTTGGCGACGGACAGCCTGCCAATCCAGGCCCCGAGCCGACTGGCGCTTGAAAACGCGCTTGCGCAGGCCGACTCGGTGATCGCCGAAGGGCGCGACCGGGTCAGCGAACTGCGCTCACCGGAACTGGAAGCGGGCGAGCTCACGAATGCGCTGCGAGGGGCGGGAAGAGAACTTTCAGACCTGTATGGCGCGGCCTTTGTAGTCACCCAACGCGGTCTCGCACGACCACTGGATCCAACGATCGTACGCGAGGTATTCGCGATTACGCATGAGGCACTCATCAATGCCTTTCGGCACGCAGAGGCCAATACCATCGAGTGTGTGACTCAATTTACGCGGTCGGCTCTCGTGATCAGCGTGATTGATGATGGTACGGGGCTCGATCCAAGCGGAACCGGAAATGCAGATTCAAAAGGGCATTTTGGGATCACCGGTATGCGCGAGCGCGCTGAACGGATCGGTGCCCGGTTTGAACTGTCGTTTCGGTTCGGAGAAGGAACGACGGTAGAGCTTCGCATCGAAGCACGTGGTGCCTATCTGCGGAGAAATTGGGCGCGGCGTGCCACCTGACTTAGAATGGCAGTGCTCTAACCTATCGAGTTCAAAGCGAACATCCATACGTCAGTATGGAGGCGTCGGAACTTTTACGGTTGAAACCTGATGATCGATGTCATATGGACGAGGCTGTATAGATGATCGAGTTCAATGGTGTACGCAAGCGCTGGGGGTAAGCATCTCGGCTGAATTCGTGACATCCATTCATCCCTTGAGTTTGCGACATTCGCTCTGCGATCCACGCCAATACGGAACCGTCCAAGGTAGTCCAATAAGTTTGGGGGCATTTTTGGAGGCATGAGTAGAGTCGTTGTCCTACTGTATGCTGATATATCAGTGCACGGCGTCACTAGTGCGGATCCCGCCGGGCACCATTTCTCATCCCCCGGTTTGTCATCGGATTGCGCGACGGCGCAGCCTGTGGATTCCGGCTATCGCACCGCAGCAAGCCTGTCGCGTGGCGTCCGTAGTAGCGTGCGGGCACGAGGTGG
>Ga0134125_10004311_pt1 | contig 16306 bp, 10 predicted proteins | sample KB31751_FD_96464 | JGI IMG/M metagenome (GOLD analysis project Ga0134125, IMG submission 96464) | Terrestrial soil microbial communities with excess Nitrogen fertilizer from Kellogg Biological Station, Michigan, USA - KB3-175-1 | ecosystem: Environmental > Terrestrial > Soil > Unclassified ...
GCAAAAAAATCGACGGCGCTGCTGTGATTCGGCCTCCGAATTCCGCTCACAGGGGAAGAGGCTGGCCTCTCCGCAGCGCCGCCCTTCAATCTTTCTTTCCATTCGTGCTGGAAGCGAAGGGGGCGCGTCCGTTGACGAATGGAGATTGAAGCAAGGTCAGAAGATCAAGTACGTCATTGGTATTGCACATACCGGGCCAATCTGGCGGATATAAGGAGAATGCAGCTATCTATTTGAAAACGGAGGGTGAGCGGGGACACCGATCAGCGCGGTACACAGCCGGCGTTGAACCAATCGGATAACGAAAGAGGAAGAAGGATAATCCCGTTTGTTACATTGACCAGAGGTGGGTATATTTTCGAACGAAAGCTATTATGCCTCTGAGTATCGCCGCGCGAGCCGATCGCAGTTCCCACATCGTCACGGCAAAAGGTAACCTGACGCTCGGACCCGATCTGAAGAATTTACAGCAAGCAGTCCGCGTGGCTCTCGATGCCGGGCCGCCCGATGGCGTTATTTTGGATGTAAGCGGTCTCGTCTATACCGACAGCGCCGGCCTGGGCGAACTGACGATTATCTATTCACTCTGCGCCAAAAAGCATTGCGTCCTGGTGTTGTGCAGCGTTCCCAGCCAGCTAAAGCAGATGTTGGAGCTGACGCGTCTTGATGCTCTGCTGCCCTCCACTCCGGATGTCGATGCCGCGAAGCGCCATGTGAAGCAGCAAATGCAAAAGCAGCGAGGTTCTTTCGAGACCCACGATGCTGCTGCAGGAGAGTAAGGCGTATTACTTGTTTGCGCGAGGCTACAAACGGTTGATTTCCTCGCGTAAGCCCATGTTCCGCACCAGCCGCAGCAGATAGTTGGGGTGTAAGCCCAGGAATTTCGCAGCCTGCTTGTAGTCGCCGCCACCTCTCGTATAGGCGTCGATAATGGCGTCCCTTTTTGCGAGGCCCACAGAGCGGTGGTATTCGGCAGTGGCGTCGCGCGGTGACGATTCGAGCAGCGATTCCGGTAGATCCTCCGGAAGCACCAGATCGGAGACGCCCAGGACCACGGCCCGCTCCATCGCATTTTCCAGCTCACGAACGTTTCCCGGCCAGCTATATTGCAGAATAATTTCTTCCGAGTCCGTCGACAGGCCGGTGACATTGCGCTTGCAGCGTTCCGAAGACCGCTCTAGGAAGAATTTGGCCAGCAGCGGAATATCTTCTTTACGGTCGCGCAATGGCGGAGAAAAAAGGCTCACCACGTTGAGCCGGTGGTAGAGGTCTTCGCGGAAACGCCCTGCGCGCACATCTTCCATCAGGTCGCGATTTGTAGCCGCAATAATGCGAATATCAAGCTGGTGAGATACCGTTCCGCCCACGCGCTCGAACTCACGCTGCTGCAGAACGCGGAGCAATTTGGCCTGCAGCGAGAGGGCCAACTCGCCAACCTCATCCAGAAAAACAACACCGCCCTGCGCCAGTTCGAACCGGCCTTTCTTTTGGATAACGGCTCCGGTAAAAGCGCCTTTCTCATGGCCGAATAGTTCGCTCTCGAATAACGTCTCGCTCAGCGCGGCGCAGTTTACTGCAATAAACGGCCGATCGCGGCGGGGGCTCTTGGCGTGTAGCGCGCGGGCGATCAACTCTTTGCCGGTTCCGCTCTCGCCGAGAACCAGAACGGTAGTATCGCGCGGCGCCACCCGCTCCACCAGCTCCAAAAGCCGAAGGATGGCCGGACTCTTGCCGACGATGCCGGTCGGCGAGCCGACCTGTTCTTCGAGGAGTGCCTTTTCGACACGCAGTGTTTCCACTTCGCGGTTGGCCTCAAATCCGACCGAGGCGAGCGACGCGATAGCCGTTAAAACATCGAGGTGCGAAGGCATCCGCAGGCGCTCGGTTGCGTCAACGCGGAGAATAATAGCGCCGCTGAGCGAGCCACCAACGTAAAGGGGAACGCCTACCGTGCCGGAGGTCTCGTCTTCAAAGGCTCCCTCATCACAGACGCGGATCAGCCCTTCTTCAAAGCCGGGCTCGTTTCTGGAATATTGCTCATGGAAACGGGCGCGTAACTCCTCGCGGCCGGTGCCCACCACCAAAAAGCCTTCGCGAGTGGGAATGAGGTCGCGGATCAGCCGCAAAATCTGGTTTTGCAGCAATCCGTTTTGCGCTTCGCCGACGCTGGCGGCCAAAGCGCGAAATAAAAATACAAGGGAACAGGCGGCGAGCAGAACGGGCTTGGTGTCGGGACGCTCGACGGAAATCCGGTCGGCTTCCATGCCTTCCGCCGATCGGAACATGAGAATGGTCTTACCGATGCCGATCTGGTCGCGATCTTCGAGCCAGCGCTCGGCCGTACGCATTCCATTGACGTAGGTACCCGCGGAAGTTCGCAGGTCTGTAACCAGGTATTTGAAGCTCTGCCGCCGGATCTGGCAGTGGCGCCACGAAACATCGGGTTCGGATAGCACGAGCGACGAGTTCGGGGCCCTGCCGATAAAGAATTCTTCCCTATCGAGCGCGTAGCGGCTGCCCGCGTCCGCCCCATTCACAACGATCAACTCCGCATTCATTAACAAGTAGTTTAGGATAACGAAACGCGAAGGCCAGAGCGAGTTCTTTCGGTTTTCTGGATGCGAAGCGATACAGCGCTGGGCCCTGCTACGGCTGAAGCGGAATGGTCGCTTTTCCGGCGGGACCGTTATAGATCAACTCGACGGAGTGGATCTTGTTGCGTTTGCCGTGGTACTCGAAAAACAGCAGGCCGGCTTGCGGAAGCACGCGTTCGCCCTCCGGCATAACGGATTTGACGACGTTTCGTTGCATCGCGTGAGTAATGCCGATCGGCACGTGAACAATCGCGGGTGGGGTGTCGGTCTGGCCGCCTCCGCCAAAGCTGGTGCCCGATTTGGATTTTTCGGGCTTGGGCGGCGACCAGGAAGGGTCCTTCAACGAACTGGCGACGACAGCATAGCGCTCGGCGGAGATAAGGTCCTTTTTTCCATTGATGCGCAGCGAAAAGTCGCTATCGGATATGGTGGCGCGGGCCTGCGGCGCGCCGAACAATCCGGCTTCAACAACCACGTATAGTTCGTCGGAATAAACGGCATCGGGTGTGGGAACGGAGTGCCCCATAAACTCGGCGGCAATGGTGACGGAGCCGGCAGCGGCATGACCTTGGTAATCGGCCGGAGTGGCTCTGGGCGGCATACCCTGCCTTTCGTTAGGGGCAGGCTGCTGGTCCTGCGCGTCTTGTGGATGCGCGTACAGGCAAAGAGAAGCGGCAAAAATGGCGCTGATCAAGATACAGCTTTTTAAAACAAGGGAAGAGCGCATTTCAGAGCCAAGTTAACACATGGCAGGCTACGACAAATTTTTCACTTCTCCGAAGCGCGGCGAGGCGTAGACTTCACGTAATGCCAGGCAAACCGCTCCGTGAAGCAGAGAATCATCTGCCGAAAGGCGTGCCGGACGAATCGAGCATTTTAAACGCGGTGAGCCATACTCGTCCGAGATCATTGTCGAGATTTGATCCCAGATGCGGGTAATCCGGCCGGCCACGACGACTTCCGCGGGATTCAAAGCGAACCCAATATTGGAAATCCCGAGCGACAAATAACGAGCCGTAATTTTTAACGCTTCAAATGCCTTTGTTGATCCCTTCCTTGCCGTTGACATTAGATCCTCAAAACCCTCCGGTGAGAACTGCTTTGTCGGGCGATATCGCTTCCAGGTGGAAGAATTGCTGACGAACAATTCCCAACATCCTCTTCGCCCGCACCCGCAGGGGGGACCGAATGGGTCGATGATCATGTGGCCGAATTCAGCGCAAAAATGGCCGTCATGCCCCGAATACAATTGGCCATCCAGGATCGCGCCCCCACCAGCTCCGTAGTCGCTGATATTCAGAAAAACAAAGTCGTGGGAGCGATTCGGGTGCTCGTCACTCGTAGCCCAAAGTTCCGAAAGAGCGCCGACATTGCAATCGTTATCGGCGATTGTTTCAATCCCTAAACTACTCTGAATTTCTTCAGTTATCGCGAAATTGGTCAACTCCGGATGTGTTGGTGTCCATAAGATGCGGCCGGTGGGGGTATCGACATGGCCTGGAACAGACACGCCGATTCGCCGAACTTTGGAGATGCGGCGGATTCCGGCGTCGTGCGTTACCTGAAGTGACGCCCGCTTGATCTCTTTCAAAAGCTGCCGGGGATTGCGTGGTGTCGCAAAGGCCAAACTACGTTGAATAGTGCCGCTGAGTCCTGCAACCGCGATTTGGCAATACTCCGGACGAATGATCAAGCCCAGCACAGAGTAGCTTTCGTTGTTTAACCATAAACTCGTTGGAACACGCCCTCTTCGCAGCGCAACACCAGCCTGTTCGGCTACCAACTTATCCTCAATCAACTCATCGACGATGTCGGAAATACTGCTTCGAAAAAACCCAGTTTTTCTAGCTAGCTCCGCTCGTGAAATCGGCTGGCAGCGCCGAATAAGCTTCAAGACAATAGATCGATTGACGAGCCGAACACTGAGTGGTGAAGCGGTGCGGATCGAGAGTCGGTTCATATTTTTACTTGACATAGTCATCCATTCAGGCGTACAAAATCTTTTGTAGTAAGTTACTACAAAAAGCTCTTGGTACGGAATCGCAAGTCGAACATATGGGGGGAGCTTTCGATGACAGAATTCGACCGTACGCGGCGAGAATTTCTTCAAACTGGACGCAGTGCCGTTGGGATGGCTTTCTCTGCTGGGGCCGCTTCCCGGGGCGGCTTCGGCCGTCACCGGCGGATCATCGGCACTTTCGTCACCGCCGTATCGCTGCTGGTCTCCGGATTTCTCTTGACTGAAGCCCGCCTCCGCGCCCAGGCGCTGAGCGGTAGCATCGTCGGTACTGTTCTCGATGAAGCTGGAGCGGCCGTACCCACTGCAAAGGTCACTCTAAGGAACGGCGCTACCGGATTCCAGCGTGTTGCTGCAACAAACTCCAGCGGTCAATATGCGGCAGACAATATCCCGACCGGAACCTACACCATTAACGTGAAGGCACCCGGATTCCAAACGCTTTCCCAGTCGGGAGTCCAGCTCAACTACGGTCAGACCGTTACAGTTGACCTCCACCTAACGGTTGGAGCGGTCGAGCAGACGGTAAATGTACACGCCAGCGCCCCCCTGCTACAAGCGCAGACCGGGACTGTTTCGGCCTCCATAACAAATCGTGAAGTGCAGCAGTTGCCATCGAACGGCCGGGTCTTCACATCCCTGCTCTTGCAGGCTCCCGGAGCATACGTGGGATCGTCATCCAATGTCGGCAGCGGCGTCTACGCCGGCCTTGGCAGCGTGAATTACAGCGTCAACGGCTCAAGCGCCCAGATGAACAGTTATCTTCTCGACGGATTGTTCAACCGGGGCCTCTGGCTGAGCACGCTGGTTATGGTTCCTGTCCTGGATTCGATTCAGGAGATGAATGTACTCACTAGCAATTATGACGCTGAATATGGCTCAGCCGCAGGCGCCGTGACAATTGTCGAGACCAAATCGGGGACAAACCAATTTCATGGCGATGCCTTTGAATACCTTCAGAATACGAACCTGAACGCCAACAATTTCTTTAATAACAGTCAGGGACTTCCACGCCCCGCCCTTCACTACAATCAGTTTGGCGCAACGTTTGGCGGGCCGATCCGAAAAAACAAGACCTTCTTCTTCGGCGACTACCAGGGCACGCGCCGTGGTGAGCCCGAGACATATACATCAACAATTCCTACGATCGCAGAGAGAACTATGTTCGAGACCGGCAACTTTGCCGGTCTTGGGACAGCTATTTATAACCCTTTCGATACTTATACTGACCCTCAGGGGAAACTGACGCGGCGTGCCTTTTCTAATAACATCATTCCTGCCACGATGTTGGATCCTGCTGCGGTTAAACTAATCTCGTTGCTCCCCACCCCAACCAATTCGGGGAAAACAAATAATTTTACGTTTGACCCCACCAGCACCCAAAATATTAATCAATTTGATCTTCGGGCCGATCAGAACATAGCGACCGGCGATAGGCTTTTTGTGAAATACAGTTTCATCCGGTCGCTCGCGGATGTGCCAGGTATTTTGCCAGCGCCTGCGAACTCTAGCGTACCTATTGGGCCATATCTTGGTATCAATGGCGATCAAGGATATTCTGCTCCGATGCAGAACCAATCCGGCACGGTCGATTACGTTAAAGTGATCAGCCCTACGACTGTCAACGACGCTCAGATTGGCATACTTAGATGGACTTTAAGTATCACGCCGACCGATACACCCTTTAATTCGGCAGCAGCCCTGGGAATTCCTGGCATAAATATTAGTGATAAGTCTGGCGGGTTACCAGGCTTCTTAATCTCCGGTTACCAAACCATTGGCGACAGTAATACGTTTCCTGAAGACAGCTTTACTACTACATATCAATACGACGACAATCTTACCTTAGTGCGCGGATCTCATACTTTCAAGCTGGGTGGAATATATCTTCGAAATGCCTTCAACGGGTTCTCGGCGTTTCCAATCCGTGGTACTTATAACTTTAACGGTCAGTTTACACGCCAGGTGGGGACTTCTACTACAGCCACGGCACTGTCCGATTTTGCGCTTGGAGCTCCTTTGCGGTTTCACGAGCGAGCCTTGTTGGGACCTTTGGCATGCGTTACTGGCAACTGGGCGGGTATGCACAGGATAGTTGGCGTGTAAATGACCGATTGACCCTTACATATGGTGCTCGCTATGACGTATTTGCACCACCATATGACGTTCACAACCATTGGGCTAATCTTAATTTGCAAACTGGCCTGCTGGAGGTTGCGGGTGTTAACGGTAACGGTAGGCGCCTTGTCAATTTCGACACTAACAATTTCCAGCCGAGAATCGGGTTGGCCTATACCCTCACTTCTGACCGCAAAACTGTTCTACGCGGCGGATTCGGCACCTCGTACGTGATACCAGGCCAAGGCGGCGGTCAACTTTACAAAAACCCGCCTTTTTTCGCTAACCAAGCAATTACGACCGATGTAAATGGTGCTCCGCCAGTCACGATCACTGATGGCTTGCCGGTGCCGCCCATGATCCCGGTTACTGATACCGCCGCGCTTTCAAGCGGAAGTCCTAACGTCTGGGATCAAAACCTAAAAGCCACCAAGATTCTGCAGATGAGCATTGGTATTCAGCGGCAACTGGTCCCGAACGTCATGCTGAGCACTTCTTACGTGAGAACACGAACCCTTGGGCTTCTGGATAACTTAAATATTAATCAGTCTGTGCCTGGGCCAGGTCCACAGAACCCGCGTCGTCCATATTACGATATTAATCCAAATCTTGTGAACATCACTGTGCGCGGGAACCACGGCGACTCTACTTACAATGCGCTCCAGGTCCAACTTCAGAAGCGCTTTTCGCAAGGGTTGACTTTTAATGTCTCTTACGCGTGGTCGAAGTATTTATCTGACGGAGGAAACGTTAATGGGGGAGGGAATTTTCCGCCTCAGGACGCTCGCTGTCTTACATGTATGTGGGGACCTACGCCGGATGACAGGGCTCAGGTTCTCGTGATTAATCATACTTACGAACTGCCTTTCGGCACGGGACGCCAATTCCTGCATTCAGGCATTTTGGGGGCCGTACTCGGCAACTGGGATGTCAATGGTATATGGACGATCATGTCAGGCGTGCACTTCAGCCCCACTCTGGGCACAAACGTTTCGAACTCTGCGGGCGGTGGCGCCCAACGCCCCGATCGTGTGTGTAACGGAAATTTGGGCGCCGGCGATAGAAGCGCTTCGCATTTCTTTGATACTGGATGCTTTGTTGCTCCTGCGCAGTTTCAATTTGGCAACAGCGGCAGCGGCATTTTAGTCGGGCCCGGCGACTTCAACGTAGATTTGGGTATCCACCGAATTTTTCCTATCGGCGAACGGTTTCGAGTGGTGTATCGGGCAGAGATGTTCAATGCATTCAATCATGCTAATTTTGGTCTCCCCAATTCAACAATAGGGACCGCGAGCGCTGGGGTAATTAGCAGCGCAAGTACAGGGCGGATTATTCAAATGGCTCTGAAGCTGGGTTTTTAGCTAATATTGCCTCTCGGTTGACCGAAGAAAGCGAAGGAGGAGAATGTCGAACCTGAATCGTAGAGGATTTTTGGGAGCCGTTACTGCGAGCGCCGCGCTGCCGTACGCTGCAGCGATGGGCGACTCGGCCGACAAAACGTCGTCGATGCGCACAGGACGCCCCAAAAATGTCTTGTTGCTGATGGCCGATCAGCACCGGCCCGAGGCCCTGGGCATCCGAGGCGGTACCGTGGCGAAAACGCCTAACCTGGATCGACTGGCTCGGAGCGGCGTGCGCTTCGAGCATTCGTATTGCGCCGATCCCGTGTGCACGCCATCGCGCGCTTGTCTGATGACCGGCCTCTATGTTCATAACAATAAGACATACGACAACGCTACTCCGTGGCCGTTCGAGCACAAAACGATGGCCGATTATTTCGGCCGCGCTGGATATATGACAGCGCTGGTGGGGAAGATGCACTTTGTCGATGCACAGACCCACGGATTTAACTACAAGCTGGATTTTAACGATTGGTATCAATATCTGGGGCCTAAAACGAGACTTCGTGCCGAAGAAATTATCTATCCCAACTCCGGTTCAGGCTTGCCCCAGATTGATGACTTGTGGAGAGACTACGGTGATCCATGGACAGGCTTCATAAATATGGATCAGCGTGAAGGTTACGTCTCACCAGGACGCGTCTCGGCATTGGCGGAACAAGATCACTTTGAGAGCTTCGTCGCTCGTGAGTCGATTCGTTTTTTGAGGAATTTCGGGAAGAAGGAGCCATTTTTTCTTGTAAGTTCATTCCTTAAGCCGCATGATCCGTTTATGCCGACCCGGCGGTTTGCAGATATGTTTCGCGCCGAAGAGATGAAACTGCCGCCTACGCTGGGCAAGGTGGACCTTTCGACAATACCGAAATTCATCCGCGAAAGAATTGAATACAACGCTCCTATTCCCGAGTTGCACAATCCAGAACACGCAAAGCGCCTAATAGCGCTCTACTACGCCAACCTTGCACAAATGGATTATTGCGCGGGGCAAGTACTCGATGAATTAAAGGAATTGGGTTTGGAAGAGGACACGATCGTTCTCTATACTTCGGATCACGGAGGAATGCTTGGCATGCACGGGTTGTGGCAGAAATCTGTCTTTTATGAACCGTCAGTTGGGGTTCCCTTGCTATTCCGCGTGCCCGGCCTAACGCCCCCCAACAGCCGATGTGAAACGCCAGTAAGCCTGGTGCAGTTACTGCCAACACTCACAGAGTTATGTGATATTCCAATACCGGCTGGAATTGATGGGGCAAGTTTTGCAACCAATTTACGAGAGCCGGACCGGACCGAAGACACAACGGTTTTTGCGGAACACGGATTGGCGAGTAAGCAACCAGGCTACATGATCCGCCACGGAAATTATAAATACTGCTACTACCCGAACGATATGCCGGAGCTTTATGATCTTCGGACTGACCCGGATGAAATGAAAAATCTGGCTCTGTCGCCCGCTCACAAAGGCAAAGTGAACGAAATGCAGCAAAAACTGTTTTCCTGGCATCGACCATCCCCCGTCCATACCAGATAAGTGTGTCTCTGATTTACGAGCGAAACTTCGGGCAAGACAAACTTATCGAGAAACTTGCAGCGTTCACTGTACTACTGGTTTTAAGACCTTGCAAATGAAGAAGGGCAGAGATAGGTATGTGCCGTCTCCGCCCTTTCTGTTACTAATCGGCTGAATTAGCTGAGTGCGTCTAACTGCAGCCGCTTGTGCTGCCGCAGTTGTGGCACTTATAGCAGGATCCGTTGCGCGTCATGATGCTGCCACACACGGAGCACGACGGTGAGTCGGATGTGTTGTCGGAGACCAGGAACGGAAGCGTTTGCTGCGGCTCCGGTTCGGTCGGCTTCAGTGCGACTGCTTCACCGGCTTCGCTCGCTTCGGTGATGCCGAGGAAACGATTGCCGAGCCACCGGAAGATGTAATCGATGATCGACTTCGCGTAGGGCACCTGCTGGTTGTTGGTCCAGCCGCTCGGCTCGAAGCGGACGTGGCTGAATTTATCGACAAAGAACTTCAGCGGTACGCCGTATTGGAGACCGTAGCTGATGGACGTGGCAAGCGTGTCCATCAAGCCCGAAATGGTGGAGCCTTCTTTCGCCATCGAAATGAAGACTTCGCCCGGCGTGCCGTCTTCATAGAGGCCGACGGTGATGTAACCTTCATGTCCGGCAATGGAGAATTTGTGGGTTACCGATTGGCGCTCATCCGGCAGCTTGCGGCGCACCGGACGATAGACAATCTTTTCCTGAATAATTGGCGCTGTTGCCGCTGCGGGAGCAACCGCTTTCTTCTCGCCCTTGCCCGTGCCGGAACTGAGCGGCTGAACACGCTTCGACCCGTCGCGATAGATGGCTACGGCTTTCAGACCGAGCCGCCAGCTTTCGAGATAGGCTTCCATGATGTCTTCGACCGTGGACTCTTCCGGCATATTGATCGTCTTCGAAATCGCACCGGAGATGAACGGCTGCACGGCTCCCATCATGCGAACATGACCCATGTGGTGAATGAACCGCACGCCGTTTTGCGGGCGGAAACTGCAATCGAACACGGCGAGGTGTTCCGGTTTAATGTGCGGAGCCCCTTCGATGGTGCCGGTAGAATCGATGTGCGTAACAATTGCCTCTACCTGCTCCGGCGAATAGCCAAGCTTAATTAGCGCTTGCGGAACGGTGTTGTTGACGATTTTGATTACGCCGCCGCCGACCAGCTTCTTGTATTTGACTAATGCCAAGTCAGGCTCTACGCCGGTGGTATCGCAATCCATCATGAAGCCGATGGTGCCGGTGGGAGCAAGCACTGTAGTTTGCGCGTTCCGGAAACCGACCTTCGCCCCCAGTTCATAGGCATCGTGCCAGCAATCTTCCGCAGCCTGGAACATCGGGGCAGGCACAAGCTTACTATCGAGACTGTTGACCGCGTTCCAGTGCATGCGAATGACGCCGAGGAATGGTTCTTCGTTGATGGCATAGCCGGCGCAGGGACCAACCGCTTCCGAAATACGCGCACTGGTGAGATAAGCCTGGCCGCACATGATGGCGGTAATGGCTCCGGCAAAGTTGCGGCCCGTGTCGCTATCGTATGGCAGGCCGAGCGACATCAAAAGAGCGCCGAGGTTCGCGTAGCCTAAGCCGAGCGGCCGGAAGTCGTGCGAATTTTTCGCGATCTTTTCCGTGGGATAGCTGGCGTTATCGACCAGGATTTCTTGCGCGACGATGACGGTATCCACGGCGTGACGGAATGCTGCCACATCGAATACGCCGTCGGGTCCAACGAACTTCATCAGGTTGAGCGACGCGAGATTGCAGGCCGAATCGTCGAGGAACATGTACTCCGAGCATGGGTTCGAAGCATTGATACGCGCCGTGTTCTTCGATGTGTGCCACTTATTGACGGTTGTGTCGAACTGCATGCCGGGGTCGCCGCATTGATGAGTAGCTTCGGCTATCTGGCGCAACAGGTCGCGTGCTTTGTACCGTTTTACCGGCTGGCCGCTTTGGACCGAACGCGTCCACCAATCGAAATCTTCTGCAGCCGCGCGCATGAATTCGTCGGAAGCGCGGACAGAATTGTTCGCGTTCTGGAAAAAGATTGAGCTGTAGGCATCGCCGTCGAGCGAGGAATCGTAACCGGCGTCGATCAGCGTATGAGCTTTCTTTTCTTCCTTCGCTTTGCACCAGATGAAATTTTCGATGTCCGGGTGCTCGGAATTCAGGATCACCATTTTGGCCGCGCGCCGCGTTTTACCGCCGCTCTTAATCACGCCGGCGAATGCATCGAAGCCCTTCATGAAGCTGAGCGGGCCTGACGCACGGCCACCGCCCCACAAATGTGCGTCTTCTTCGCGAATGGCCGAAAGATTAGTGCCCGTGCCCGATCCCCACTTAAACAACATGCCTTCCGTTTTCGCGAGGTCGAGAATGGATTCGAGAGTATCGGAAACGGAGTTAATGAAACACGCCGAGCACTGCGGATGGTTTTCACCGGGAAGGAGTTTCTTCACAACCTGCTCGGCTTCATCGAAATAGAAACCATAGCCGCGCGATTCCTTCACACCGACGTTGAACCACACGGGCGAGTTGAAGCACGCTTTTTGCGCGAGCATGAGGTGAGCGAGTTCCGCGCGGAAATTTTCCGCGTCCTGCTTCGATTTGAAATAGTTGCCCTCAAAGCCCCAATCCGCAATGGTGTCTACCACGCGGTGAATGAGCTGGCCAACGCTTGACTCCCGTTCCGGTGAGCCCATGCGGCCGTGGAAATATTTGCTCGCGACGATATTCGTGGCGGTTTGCGACCAGTCCACCGGCGTTTCAATATCCCGCTGCTCGAAGATGACCGAGCCTTTGTCGTTCCCGATTGTCGCGGTACGAAGTTCCCATGTAATCTCGTCGTAGGGAGTTTTTCCGGGTTCCAGCCGGCTTGTGAAATACCGGGGGAAGGCGACGCCTTTCCGGTCCTTTTTTGGAAGGGGAGCATGGAGGTCGGCGACTCGCGTGCTGAGGTCAACGGTTAACTGTCCCATTAGCAAAGCCTTTCTTAATTAGATGCGGTGGCGCCGGGCGTTGATGGAACGGAGCCGAAACGCACGAGGAAATCATCCCGCTATATATGGTGTCCCGTCAAGAACAATATCTATATAAGGTGCAGCACTTTACAGGACAACCAAAAATAAAGGTGATTTCACGCATCGTTACTCTCAGTGTTTTCGGGGGAGATTTACAACTTCTCGGGGGTGATGTCGAGTGTACCAAATCCAACTGGGACTGGAACAAAAAAATCGCACCAGCTCTTAACGGGCCGATGCTTCCAGGTTCTTAGACGGCCTGAGCACCGCCAGTAGATCGTCCAAAACCGCTGCGGAATCAATAGGATCGAGTTCGGCAGAGGCGAATGAGCTAGCGAGTTGTGTTTCCCGGACGCGCACCACGTGAGTGGGGATTTTTTCCGCTTTCAGATAGTGCGTCAAGTCTTTCTGTACTTCGGCTTCCGACTTGTGGAAGGCAGCGGACAAAGCTTCTTGTGTGGAGGCGCCGTTGTCGAGCTGGCTGATAAACTCGCGAAAGTGCGGGGAATAAGAAGGCGAAAACCGCAGCATGTGAGTCAAAATCCACGATTCAGCGTAGAACCTCGACCGAGGCGAGCTACTGCTCATATTTTTGAGGTGGTATTGCTGGAACTGGAACAGGGTAGGAAGGCTATAAGCGAGTCCATCCATGCGGAGCCACTCCAGCCGGTTCTCGAGCGGCAGGCCGATTCGGACGGCGCCATTCTTTTCTTCCACCGTGGAATAGACGTCGGCTAGCCCCTCATCCAGCCAGCGGGGCAGATGATGATGCTGCTGGTGAATGAGGAAGTGGGTGTATTCATGAACGACAGGGGTATACGGATCGATCCGGTTGAGGCCAATAACGATGTAGTCCCGATGCGTTGAGTGGAGGAAATAGGCTGTAGAGGCAGAATCGGTGGAATATTGGCGGTACTCGTCGAGATTGCGAAATGCGATGACGCGAATCGGTTGGGTTAACGGAGGCATAGGCGCGGAAATATGGCCGAGCGCCTGGCGGGCCTGATCGAGCCGCGTCAGTAGGATAGCGGCCTTTTCGTGGGATAGATCGCTATAGAGATCGAAATTTTGATTGGACAGGCGGATCCACGAATCCGCCGCAAACGCCGTGTTTCCAATAAGCGCGATGACAGCCATCACGCGAAACGTCCAAGTGGCGCACAAACGGGCCATGCTTGTTATTCCTCAAACTAACTGCTGAGAGCAGGGATATTCCGCATATCGGCGAAATTCCCCTCGGATTTAACCTACCTATACCTCGCCTTCTTATCATGGATTAAGCGTAGGTGGAAAGTGAAGCGAGATTTTTGGCTCCGCGTTCCAGTTCGATCTTCTTTTGGTACTCGCACTCCCGGTATGCGAGGAGTGGATCGGCGGGTAGTCCTTTCGCCACGCGCCACGTGCTGATCGCAGGCCGTACGTCTGTTGCAAATGCCGCTTTCAGACATTCCTCGGCGGCCACGATATCTGTCGATAGCTGAGCATTGCGCAGCGACTCGTGATCGACCAAGGATGCCTTCGCATATAATTCCTGAGCCGTAGCAACTGTTTGAATTGTCGCCTCAATTTTGAGCTTCAAATTGTGGCTCTGGTCGATCATGTAGGCGAATTCGGGACGGATGCCGGTCTCCCATTCGAAATAACAAATCTCGTGGAAGATACGAAAGATTTGATACGGATCGATAGAGCCGAGCGTTAAATCGTCGTCGGCGTAACGACGGTCGTTGAAGTGAAATCCGCCGAGCATGTTTTCGCTCAGCAGCCACGCAACAATTTGCTCGATGTTTTGGGCCTGATAATGATGGCCGGTGTCGACGAGCACGCGCGCCTGCGGGCCCGCGGCACGAGCAAGCAGTAGTGCCATGCCCCAATCGGCAATGTCGGTGTGATAGAAAGCCGGTTCGAACGGCTTGTATTCGACGAGCAGTTGCTGGCCGGAAGAAAGCCGCGAATGCGCATGGCGCAGCGCTTCCGCGAACAAAGCTTTGCGCTGCCGTATATTGGCGCTGCCGGGATAATTCGAGCCATCCGTGAACCAAAGCGAGATGTCGCGGCTATTCAGGCGCTTCGCGATTTCGATGCTTTGAACGATATGCGCAAGCGCCGCGGCGCGCACCGTTTGGTCGGGATTCGCAAGCGATCCATATTTATATTGCTGGTCCTGAAACACATTGGGATTGATGGCGCCGGGGCGGATACCGTATCGCCGGCCGAGCCGTTCAATTTCCGGCACACTATGTTCGCCATCCGGGAAGTCCCACAGCACGTGTAATGCGAGCGAGGGGCATGCGCCGGTTATTTGGTGAACCATTGCCGCATCGGCGAACTTTTCTTCAATCGTGGTTGCCGCGCCGGCCTGTAAAAATTTGCCGAAGCGGGTGCCGGTATTTGCGAAGCCCCACGACGGCAACTCAATTTGAAAATTTTCGAGCGCCTTCCAAACGTGTTGTTCCATGTCCTGTGCCATGGTTTTCTCCTTCAAAATGAAATGTGATTCGCGCCCGGATTCAACTGCCGGTGCGCGCCGCCCCAGTTCAGTGTTCCGGTGATGCCGCGCGGCAGCGTGATGTCTGCCTGATGCGTATTGCCGGTGATGCGGAAGCTCACTTCGATTTCACCCTGCGGATGAGGAACCAGGGCATGAAGTTGGTGAAGCGTTCCAAGGTTAGGCGAGATATTGACTTTGGCATAACCGGGCGCGGCTGGTTCGATACCGGCCATCGTGCGAAATAGTTCGAAGTTCGGACTTGCTCCCCAGGCGTGGCAATCGGAGCGGCTGTCGGATCCATTCCATTCGGCCCAAGTCGTGAGCCCATCGCGCAGCATTTCCCGCCAGGGCCCAAGCTGATCGAGATATGTACTTCCAAGCCCAGCCTTGCGCAATGTGGAATTGACATAAGCGCGGAAGTAAATGGTGGCTTGGGCAAGATCGCGGTCACTTAGCATTCGTTCGACAAGCGATCGCGCACCGGAAGCGGGAACAACACCGGCCAACACCGCGAGTGCATTCACGTTTTGCGAATAGGTTCGATGTGAAGGCTGATCGGCGAAGAGGCCTTTCGCTTGGTCCCAATCAGTAGCAAGTATGGTGGCTTTTAGTCGCGCGGCATTCGTCTGATATTCCTGCGCGAGAGCGGGGCTGCCGAAAGCGCGCTCCAGGTCGGCGGCCCACTGGAGGGCCATCGTGAGCTGCAGATCGATGGCGGCCGATGAAGATCCGTCCGCATTGGCGGGAGGAACGCCGTTGGGCCACTGCTTTACCCAATCGACAAAGTTCCACCACGGCATTTTTTCAAGCGAACCGTTTTGCTTTTGATAACGAGAATAGAAAGAGAGCACCGCTTCCACTCCCGGCAGCATTTGCTTCACAAATTGCGGGTCGTCGACATACATCCAGTAGTCGTGCACCATGCCGATCCACCAGAGCGAGAACGGGGGAATATATTGCTGGAGGCTCGAAGGAGCGCGGCTGTACGTTGCGCCCTCAGCCGTACGCGACGAATTCAACAGCGCGATGCCGTTGCGCATCAGGCGCGCATCGCCGGTCATATAAAGAGACACGAGCATTTGGATGCGCGCGTCGCCTGCGTATTGAAGCTGCTCGTAGTA
>Ga0134125_10004312_pt1 | contig 16303 bp, 8 predicted proteins | sample KB31751_FD_96464 | JGI IMG/M metagenome (GOLD analysis project Ga0134125, IMG submission 96464) | Terrestrial soil microbial communities with excess Nitrogen fertilizer from Kellogg Biological Station, Michigan, USA - KB3-175-1 | ecosystem: Environmental > Terrestrial > Soil > Unclassified ...
CCCTTGACCTCCGTCACCGTCATGCCCGAGACGCCGATGTCGGAGAGCGCAGCGCGCACGTCGTCCAGCTTGAAGGGTTTGATGATGGCGGTGACCAATTTCATGTGCGGGCTCTCCGTCCGGTGTCTGTGCTTTGTCTTGCGAGGCAGGCTGCCAAGTTCGCGGCAGGTGCGATTTTGCAGCTTTCATGCCACGCAGGGGAATACATATAAGTGCCTGAGTTACGACGGCGCTCTACGCGGCCCGGAGCTCCTCTGCACCATTATGGCGCAATTGCCGGATGCGCGTGCTCGCGGGTGGTGCAGCTCCGGGGGCCCATACGCTAAGCTTCTCTGGTGTATGAGCGGATCATCATCGTGGGCGGCGGCCAGGCGGCCGTGCAGGCCATCGATACGCTGCGGCGCAAGGCCTTCACCGGCAAGATCGTGCTGATCGGCGATGAGCCCTGGCTGCCCTATCAGCGCCCGCCGCTTTCCAAGAAGTACCTGGCCGGCGCACTGGAGCGTGACCGGCTGCTGCTGCGGCCGGCACACTTCTATGAATCACATTCCATCGAGACTCGGCTGGGACGGCGCGTGGAGGAGATTTCCCGCCGCGAGCAGCGTCTTCGGCTCGATGATGGCTCGAATGTCGCCTATGACGCTCTTCTGCTTGCCACCGGCAGTCGGCCGCGGCCGCTCGCCGCGCCCGGGACCGACCTCGAGGGCGTGTATTTCCTGCGGACGATCGCAGACGTGGAGCGCATCCGAGGCGATTGGGCGCCAGGCAAGCGCCTGGTCATCGTGGGTGGCGGCTACATCGGGCTCGAGGTAGCCGCCACTGCGCGGGAGCTCGGCCTGGAAGTCACGGTGCTCGAGATGGCCGATCGCGTCATGAATCGCGTCGTCTGTCCGCAGGTTTCCGCGTTCTACGAGGCCGAGCACGCCCGTCATGGGGTCAGGATCCTCTGCAACTCGAGAGTCCGCGCATTGGCGGCGGCGCCCGGCTCGAGGCGCGTCCGGGCAGTGGTGACCGAAGACGGCGAGGAACATGCCGCCGACGGGGTCGTGCTGGGCTGCGGCGTCCTTCCGGCCGACGAGCTCGCCATTGCCGCCGGGGTGGCGTGCGAAAACGGCGTGGTGGTGGACGACCGCTGCCGCACTTCGGATCCCTTGATCTACGCGGCCGGCGATTGCACCAGTCATCCCAGCCTGCGCTACGGCCGGCGCCTGCGATTGGAGTCCGTCGACAACGCTTTCGAGCAGGGCGCGAGCGCGGCACTCAACATGCTCGGTCACGAGACGGTGCACGACAAGGTGCCGTGGTTCTGGTCGGATCAATACGATCTCAAGCTGATCATCATCGGCGTCGGCCAGGGATACGACACGGTCGTGATGCGCGGCGACCCCGCGAGCCACAACTTCAGCGCCTGTTATCTGCGCGGCGGGGAGTTGATCAGTGTCGATACGGTGAACAGCCCGAAGGATCAGATGGCCGCGCGCAAGCTGATCGCGGCCCGCGCCCGCCCTGATCCGGACAAGCTGGCAGATCCCGCGGTGCCCCTGAAGGAAACGGCGTAGCGACTGCCCCCACGCACAGGGACTGTGTCCGAGGTTGCAGGTGGCTGTGTATCAATGCACCAGGCGCAGCGTGAACCGGTGCCGGAATCGCTGCCCCTCGGACGCCTTCACCGCGCCAAGGATCGTGCCGACCAGCCATGCAATGCCGAGTATCAGGCCAAGCAGGATGCCGATCCCGACGACGAAAAGGATGCCGCAGGCGATAGCCGCCAGGAACACGGTGAGATTGAAATTCAGGGCTTCCAGGGACTGATCCGCGACGAACGCTGACTTCTCCCGCTGGGTGAGCCAGACGATCAATGGCGCGATCACGTTGCCGCCCGCCGGAAAGATCAGCCCCACGAGAGCGGACAGGTGGGCGAACATCGCGAGGTTGCGCTCCTCTCGGGTTGCGCTCCCGTCATAGCTCGTCGGCTGTAGCGGTTCGTTCATGAACTCCTCCCCGCAGGGATCGGGCCCCGCGCTGGGTTCATTATGGCGCGCCCTACGGTGCTTTACCGCTTGGCTGGATGAATGTACAGTATACGGCATGGCCCCACCGCGCGAAAGGAACCAGCCGCTCAAAGGTCGCGGCGCGCTCTCGAATCCCACCGGGCGCTTCGAGCGCCACCAGCGCGAAGCCGTCGATGACGGCTGGTATCAGCAGGAGGTCCCCGACTTCATCCCCACCTCGATCGACCCCGATCGCGCCCGCTCGGTGATCGCGCGCAACGACTCTCCCGACATTCCGTTCGAGCAATCGATCAATCCCTACAGGGGATGCAGTCATGGGTGTGGCTACTGCTACGCCCGCCCGAGTCATAGTTATGTTGGGTTATCTCCAGGGTTGGATTTCGAGACGAGGTTATTCTATAAGAAAGACGCCGGCAAGGTGTTGGAAGAGGAATTGGCGAAGCCGGGATATGTCTGCAAGCCGATCACGCTGGGAGCCAACACGGATCCGTATCAGCCGATCGAGCGGCGGATGCGGGTGACGCGCGAGATCCTGGAGGTGCTGACCCGGTGCCGGCATCCGGTGACGATCATCACGAAGAGCGCGCTGGTCCTGCGCGATCTCGACCTGTTGACCGATCTTGCGGGGGACGGGCTCGCGGGGGTGGGTATCAGTGTCACGACGTTGGATGTGGAGCTCAAGCGAGCCATGGAGCCGCAGGCCGCTTCGCCGCACGCCAGGCTCGAGGCGATGAGGCGATTGAACGAGGCGGGCGTTCCGACAGGAGTGCTGGTCGCGCCGGTCATTCCGGCGCTGACTGACCATGAAATGGAGGCCATCCTGGATGCGGCCGCCGCGGCGGGCGCGCGTTGGGCCGGTTACGTCCTGTTGCGGCTCCCTCACGAGGTGAAGGATCTTTTTCGCGAGTGGCTCGCAGCGCACTATCCGGACCGGGCCGAGCACGTGATGTCTCTCGTGCGCCAGATGCGAGGTGGCAAGGACTACGACCCGGCCTTCGGTCAACGGATGCGGGGCACTGGACCGCTCGCGGAGTTGCTCCGCGGCCGCTTTCATGTCGCTTGTCGGCGACTCGGTCTCGTAACAGGAAGACAGCAACCGCCGGACACCAGCCTTTTCACCGCTCCGCGGCGGCCGAACGCGAGCCCACAGTTGGAGCTCGAACTCTAGCGCTGGCGGGCAGGATTCTTGCTCTGCATCAGAAAAGCTGCTCCCGAGGCCGCGATCAAGATGCTAGAAAGAGCGGACTGGGCTTTGCGACTGAGAGCCGCAACCGCAGCCGGAAGGCCAGCCGCGGAGAAAACTGATCGGGCACTGCTGCATCGGGCCCGGGTCTGAGTAAAGTACTCGCAGGAGATCCAGCTAGAACAGCCAAGGTGGAGGTCATGCCACAGCTTCGTGCAGCCGCTCAGCCGACTACGCTCGGCCGTTACACTCTCATCGAGCGCGTCGGTTCAGGAGGACAAGGTGAAGTATGGCGCGCGCACGATGAGACGCGCGGCGTCGACATTGCCCTGAAGGTCCTTCCGCCCGCTGCTGCGCGTAATCCGGCGGCGTGGAAGGCGCTCGAGCGCGAGTACGAGATCACCAGCCGCCTGCAACATCCCGGAATCCTCCAGGTGCTGCCTCCGGAGCGGATCGAGGACGTCCTCGTGTTGCCGATGGAGCTCGCGGGGGGCGGTGACCTGCGGCGACTGCGCAGCGCGGGATATCTGGACATCGTGCCGGTGCTGCTCGAAGTGGCTGAAGCGCTCGAGTACGCGCACGCGCGCGGCGTCGTGCACCGGGATCTGAAGCCCGAGAACGTGTTGTTCGACAACCGCGGTCGGGTGAAGCTGGCTGACTTCGGCATCGCCGGCCTGATACCGGCGCCGGGTGGCGGGGCCCAAGGGCCGCACGGAGCAGGGCACTCGCCCTTCACCGCGAGTCCCGCGCAGCTGCGTGGCGAGCCGCCGAGCGCCGCGGATGACATCTACGGTCTAGGGGCGCTCGCCTACGAGCTGTTGTCCGGTCATCCACCTTACTACCCCAACTTCGATCTGAAGCGTGCCCAGACGCAGCCCGTTCCCGAGCTCGCGCCGACGCGGCAGATTCCGCCGGAGCTCGGCAACATCGTTATGCGCATGCTGGCAAAGAGCGCCGACGAGCGTCCTTCCTCCATGCAACAGGTCATGGACGAGCTCGATACGACGCTCAATGCGACGCTGTGCTTCGCGCCGGAAGGTGCGGACACGACTGCGCCCGATGATGATGATTCAGCGCCGGTTCCGAGTCAGCCTGCTGCAGGCAAGCCTTCGGGACTGCGAGAGACCGCGGGACCGCGTGACACGTCGGCTCTGAAAGCGATGTCACCCGCCGTCGGTGATGCGCAGCGGGCCGCAGCGCCCGCGTCGCAGCCCAGTGCCGCAGCTGCCGCTCCAGGCGAGGACGCCAAGGCTTCGCCGTCTGTGGGACGCCAATTGCTCTCGACCCTCAGGCGGCTGCGGCCCACGGCGCCGCAAGGCAGGCCCCCTCCAGAAGCCGGACCACTGGGAAGAGCCGCCGCGGCCGCGCCCGCCGGGACGCGCGCGCCTCCTCCCCGCCCCGCGTCCGCTCCTTCAGCGCAGCCACAGTCGCAGACGCAGCCACAGGCGCGGGTTCAGGCGCAGGTTCAGGCGCAGACGCAGGTGCCTGCACAATCGCAGGCGCCGCCAAAGCCACAGCAGCGCGTGCAGCCGCCGCCGCAAAATTTGGCTGCGCCACAGCCGGTGCAGAGCCCCGCTCCGCGGCAGCCGACGCACAGCCCCGCGCCGCAGCACCAGCCGGCGCACAGTCCAGCGCGGCGTGAGCCGACACAAAGCTTCGCTCCGCAACTTGAGGCTCATCCGCCGTACGATCCCTATGCCCTGCGAATCCCGCATCCAGAGCTCCGGGCGACGCCACCGCCCAACCGCCGGCAGCCGGCGCCGTGGTCCGGGTCCGGCAGCGGGCGCAGCCGCCACTGGCCGTATCTCGTCTCGGGCCTTCTCTGTGGAGTGGTGCTGATCTGCGCGGCGAGCGCGGCGGCGCTCTTCTGGTTGCCGCGGCATGACCTCGCAGGCCTGCAGTTGCTGTTGGCAAAGATCGCGTCGGTCGCGTCACCGCAGTCGACGGCTCCCTCGGCCCGAGCCCCCGCGAAGCCGCTGGCGCCGGCGGCCGCATCTCCGCCCCCGGCGCCGAAGCCGCAGGTCGATCCCGCGGCACTGGCCCAACTCGACAGCCAGCGCGCGGACCTGCAAAAAGAGGCGGCTGACCTCGAGGCGCGCGGTGCATCCACATGGGATGGGACGGAATTGTCGGCGGCGCAGTTGCAGCTCGCCGAGGCGAACGGCGCCGCGGCCGCCGGAGGCATCACGATCGCGCTGCAACACTTGAGTCAGGCGCAGCAGCTTCTGACCAACGTCACGCAGAAGGCGCCCCAGGCGCTGGCCGCGCAGCTCAAAGCGGGGGACACGGCGCTCGCCGCCGGCCATCAGGACGTGGCCAGCCAGGCCTACGCTCTCGCGCGGCGCATCGATCCCAACAGCCAGCGCGCCATCGACGGCGCGCGGCGAACCCGCCTCCTGAACGGCGTGCTGCCACTCCTCAAGGACGCGCAGAAAGCCGAGTCGGCGCACAACTACTCGCGCGCCGCGCAGGACTTCAGCCAGGCTCTGGCGCTCGACCCCGGCAATGCCGTGGCGAAGGAGGGATTGGGGCGCGCCAACGCCGCTTTCGGTGACGACAACTACGCGCGCTCTGTGGGGGCGGGTTTTGCCGCGCTCGGTGCCGGCCGCCTTGCGGAAGCACAGACGGATTTCCAACGGGCGTTGAGCTTCAGAGCCGAGGGGAAGGAAGCGACGGAGGGGCTGCAGCGAGTCAGCGCCGCAATGCAGGCGAGCCGCCTCGCGGCGCTGCGCCAACAGGCCGCGAATCTCGAGGCGCAGGAGCATTGGCGCGACGCCATCTCGGTCTATGACACCGCTCTTCGCGAGGATCCGTCGCTCGCCTTCGCCAAGCGCGGCAAGGCGCAGGATGAGGCGCGGGCCGAACTGTCCGAGTCTTTGCAGCGGATCATCGATCATCCGGACCGGCTGATCTTCCCGTCCGCGAAGGATGAGGCCATGACACTGCTGCAGCAGGCGCGCGAGGAACCCTCTCCCGGCCCAGCGCTGCAGGCTCAGGTCGCGAAGATTGCACAGCTCCTGCCGCAGCTCGAGCGGCCCGTGTTGCTCAACATGATTTCCGACAACGCGACGCAAGTTACCATTCCGAGCATCGGTGTGTTCGGGACCTTCGGCAAGAGAGAGATTCGGCTCAAGCCAGGGACCTATACGGTCGTCGGCACGCGGTACGGCTATCGCGCGGTGCATCAGGAATTCACGGTGGAGCCGGGTCAACAAACGGTGACCATCACCGTAAGCTGTTCAGAGCCTATTTAGTTGGCGCTGAATCCGGGCATCCTGCCCGGCCCAGCGCGCCTCGGGCAAAAAGCGCGGTTTTTTGCCCGAGGCTCCGCCACCTGCGGCGGCGGGGCACATCCATGTGCCTGGCATCACACTTGGTCGGGCTCTGCCGTGATCGGGCTCACGGCTGCGGAATGCAGCCGGGAGGCAAGCTTGTGCGTTCTTGGCGACAGCGCTAATAAGGACACATGTCTGACAACGACTCTGTCGTAGCGTTGCTCGCCGGAGCGAGCGGGTTCGTGGGCACGCGTGTCCTTGATGCATTGCTCGATGCGCCCGAGGTTTCGCGGGTGTTCGCCGTCACGCGCCGTGCACTGGGACGGGAGCATCCGCGTCTCGCCAACCGGATCGTGCAGTTCGATCACCTGGAGCGCCAGCTCGCAGGACTCAAATGTCAGGTCGCATTCTGTTGTCTCGGCGCGCGGCTCGCGGAGCGCGACGGCGCGCGAGGCGAGGCGGTCCGCCGCGTCGACCTGGGCTACACGCTGGCCTTCGCCCGCGCTGCCAAGGCCGCCGGCGCGGCGCGCTTCGTGGTGATTTCCGCCGCGGGGGCTGACATTGCGGCGAAGAGCGGCTACCTGCGCGTCAAAGGCGAGCTCGAGCAGATGTTGACGGGGCTGGGCTTCGGCGCGCTCGATATCCTGCAGCCCGCGATCGTCCTCGGCTGGCCACGCGAGATGCGGGCCACTGATCTGGTCAGACGCGCGGTCATGCCGCTCGCCAACCCATTCCTCGTCGGGCCCCGCGCGGTGCACCGTGGCATCCCCCTCGGGATTGCAGCCGCGGCCATGCTCGGGACCATCCGCTCCGGACGCCGCGGTCCGCAGCGTTACACATACGAGGGTATCCGTGCGCTGGCGGCGCTGCGGCCGCGCAGGCCCGCCGCTCTGGTCCCTGCGACGTGACATAAGCGAAACCGTGGCCGCACGACGCGCTCTACTTGAGAGCCGCGCCACACTCACGGCCCTTGACTCCGTCTCGCAGGACTTCGACACTTGGCGCGAGTGACAAGGGCAAACCCGTCGAAAGGCGGGGACGCAAAGCCACCGGTCTAAAGGACGGTTCCTATGACGGCGGGGCTGCCACGGTCGCGCGCCTGCGCGGCCGATAGCATTCCCCCTCGACAGTCTCGAGCCGTATCCGTGCGCCTGTGGTTGACGGACTGTCCGGGGAATTTATGACATCAACGGCACATCTTGCGTCTGCTCCGGCGGACGCGGACCATGCGGCGGCGCCTGCCGCGGAGGCAGGGCCGTTCGTGCTCAATTTGTGTTCCTCGACGACGCCCATGGCGCTCGCGCAGACCGATCTGCCGGAGCTCAAACGCTTCACCTTTTTCGTCAGTCGCCGTTTCGAAGAGGGACGCGAGCGCTTTCGTCTCCATATGGGATTCTTCGCCAGCCAGGCCGAAGCCGAGGAGTGGCTGGGTGTGGTGCGCGACATCTATCCCGGTGCGTGGGCGGGTGAGGCGCCCGGCAAGAAGCTGCGCGCGCGTGCGGCAGAGGCTGCCGCGGCACAGGCGCGGCATGCCGTAGGTCCGCAGAAGACCGCGGCTCCTCCGCCAACTCCGGTTGCAACGCCTTCCCCGCCCCCGGCCGCAAGGCCGCAGAGCGCCAAACCTGCCGCGCCGAAGATTCCGACGCTGGTTCCCACGCTTCATCCGCCCGCAGCAACACCTTCCAGCGCGCAAGCCTCCACCGCTGCAGCCGGAACGCCGCGGGCCGCCGCGGCGCATCCTGCGAAAGCGGCGCCGCAGCCACAGGCGAAGCCCTCACCGGCAGCCGCCGCGCCAGATACCACCACACGGGATGGTGTCGGAGCGGGCGCTCCGGCGCAGAGTCTGGGCGCCGCCCGACCGGCGGCTGCACGCCCCGCGGCCACGCCCCCGCCAACGCAGCAGCAGCGCACGGGCACCGCATCGGCAGCCGCGCAGCGCCCGGCTCCCCAGCAGACAGCAGCCAAGCCGGCATCGGCCAAGTCCATCGCACCGCCGGCGCCGGTCGCCGCCGCGCGCCAGAGACCCACGGGGTCGCCGACGGTCTCGAAATGGACGCCCCAATCCCGGGCCGGGCAACAGCCGCCGAAGAAACCGATCTTCGCCGATTCCAACGTGAAGGAAGTCCTGGCGGCGCTGGATACACCGCAGGATGCCACCGGCGAGACGCGTCTCATGCAGGCGCCGGTCACGCATGGTGACGCTGCTCACGAAAGCACGTTGACCGACACTCAGGTGTTGCGATTCCTCGAGATCCGTAGGGACGAGGAGGGCGCCGCACGGCCGCAGTCGCTCCAGGTCGAGGCCGCCGCCGAATCCGGTATCTCGCTGCTCAAGCCCGACGACACGGGCACCCGGCGCGCGCTGAAGGAAGCCGTTTCCCACAATGACCCGGTTTCCTTCGCGGTGCAGCTGCAATGGTCGGTACAGCCGGTCGAGCTCGACAAGGTGCCGCCGCTTGCGATCTTCAGCGCCTACACGCTCTACTCCGTCGAGGGTAGCCGCGAGGGGCGCAAGTGGTACGGTCTGCGCCTCGGCTTCTTCAACGATGCCATTTCCGCCAAACAGGTTGCCTATTACGTGCGCTCCGAGTTCACCTCGGTCGCCGTGGTGCCGGTGAGCCCGCAGGAGCGCGGGCGCGCCACCGAGGACAATCAGCGGTTTTCCGGCGTCGGGGCGCCGCGCAAGCGCCGCGAGAGCAAAGACAACGAGTTCAAGCTCATCGATTCGGATACGCCGGCTGGCGCTGGTCCAGCGGCCGCGCCGTCACAACCCGCGGCGCAGCCCGCGCGGGTGGCTACGCAGCCCGCACAGCCTGCACAGTCCGCACCCCAGCCTGCGCAAGCGGCGTCCGCTGCCCGCAAGAGTGGCGGCGGCAAGGTCGGCGCGCGCGAGCGCCGCACCCCGCAGACGCTGGAAGAGACTCTCGAAATCCTGGGCGCCAACGAGCTCGCCATCGACACCGGCACCGGTGAGTCGCTGAATGACACCGGCGTGCGGCACCTGCGCGTCGAGTTCCAGAAGAACACCCCGTTCTCACGGCTGCTCGAGCGGTTGAGCGAGCGTGTCAGGAAGACCTGAGGCTACTTCCCAAACAGTTTGTCCAGCTCCGCGCGCGCCCGGTCCACTTCAGTGGTGTTGGGCGCGACATAGGCGTTGCGCCGGGGCTTGAAGAAATCACAGAAGTTGGCCCGCGTCTTCTCGCGGACTTCCTCGGCCGTGGGCTCGCGGCAGTGCTTGGCGACACTCGTATCGTAGTCGACGCACATCCGGCACACATGCAGCTCGGCCCGGCACTTGCGGCATTCCTCCAGGCGACGCAGCGGCAACGTGAGGTCGGCGAGCGAGGCGCCGCATTTCCAGCAGACGAGCTCGGCGGGGGTCGCGCTTGGGGTCGGCATGGCGGAGAGATTATGCGCCTTGGGCCAATCAGCCAATACGCTCTTTGAGGAAGGCCTCGAGTGCGCGGCCGGTGTGAGAGTCGCGCTTGCGCCGCGCCACCTCGCCGGGGGCTCCTTGCGCCACCACGCGCCCACCACCATCGCCGGCCTCCGGACCCATGTCCAGGACCCAGTACGCCTCCGCCATGATATCGAGGTTGTGCTCCACCACGACCGCCGTGTTGCCCGCCGCGACCAGCCGGTGCAGCACATGGATGAGCTTCTCGACATCCGCCATGTGCAGGCCAACGGTCGGCTCATCGAGCACATACAGCGTGTGTTTGGTGACTTGGCGCGGACCGGGGGCGCCGCCGCCGTCACCGCCGCTCTCGGTGCGGACCTTGGCGAGCTCGGCCACCAGCTTGATGCGCTGCGCCTCGCCGCCAGAGAGCGTCGGGCTCTGCTGTCCGAGGGTGAGATATCCGAGCCCGACGTCCTGGAGGAGCTTCAGCGCATGATGCACGCGCGAGTGCGCGCGGAAGAACCCGACCGCCTCGTCCACATCCATGGCGAGCACGTCCCCGATGCTCTTCTCGCGCCATTGAACCGACAGCGTCTCGGTGTTGAATCGCCGGCCTCCACAGACGTCGCAGAGCACTTTCACGTCAGGCAGAAAGCTCATCTCGATGGTCTTGACGCCCTGTCCCTCGCAGGCCTCGCAGCGGCCGCCCGCGGTGTTGAAAGAGAAACGGCTCGCCGTGTAGCCGCGCAGCCGTGCCTCCGTGGTGGCGGCGTAGATGCGTCGGATGTCGTCCCAGAGCCCGATGTACGTGGCGGGGCAGGAGCGCGGGGTCTTGCCGATCGGTGTCTGGTCCACCTCCAGCACGCGATCCACCTGCTCGAGGCCCTGTATTCCCGCGCAGCCGATGAGCCGCGCGCCATTGGCGCGGCGTCGGCCCGATGCGGCCGCGCCGTTGCGCCGGCCCGCGCCATTTCCCGCATCGCCCAGTTGGCGGCGAAGGTTGGCGTAGAGCACGTCGCGCGCGACAGTCGATTTCCCGGAACCTGAGACTCCGGTGATCACCACGAGCCTGCCGAGCGGAATGCGCACGTCCGCCCCTCTCACGTTGTGCAGGGAGATACGCTCGAGCTTCAGGCAAGGCGTGCGTCCGTTCACCGGCCGGTGAGGCTGCGCCGGGTGGCGCAGCGGCTGGCGCAGGTAGCGTCCGGTGGTCGAGCGCGCGTTGCCCATGAGGTCCTTCACGGTCCCTTCGCCCACCACTTCGCCGCCGAGCACGCCTGCACCGGGGCCGAGGTCGAGCACGTGGTCGGCCCGGCGGATGGTCTCTTCGTCGTGCTCCACGACGACGAGGGTGTTGCGATGGCTCGAGAGCTCCGCCAGCGAGTCGAGGAGCACCGCGTTGTCGCGCGGGTGCAGTCCGATCGTCGGCTCGTCGAGGACGTAACACACCCCCTGCAGGTTGGAGCCGAGCTGCGCGGCCAGGCGGATGCGCTGCGCCTCACCGCCCGAGAGCGTGGGCGCGGAGCGATCGAGCTGCAGGTAATCGAGCCCCACCCGGTCGAGGAACTTCAGGCGCGCCCGGATCTCCGCGAGCAAGTCGCGCGCTATCTGTTGCTCGCGCGGGGCGAGCTTCAGGCGCCGGAAGAACTCCGCCGCCTGCGCGACCGAATCGGCCGCGAGATCGGCGATGGAACGATCGCGAAACCGCACGTTCAGTGCGACAGGATTCAACCGCTTGCCGGCGCAGCCGCCACAGATCTCCGGCGTCTCATCGTCCCAGCCGTCCGCGGCCGCCCCGGCGTCGGCGGCCGCTTCGTCCTCCGCCTCCGGCATTTCCAGGCCCGTGCCGTAACAGCTCTCGCACCAGCCGTGTTTCGAGTTGTAGGAGAAGAGGCGCGGATCGAGCTCCGCGAAGCTGCGCCCGCAGGACGGGCAGGCGCGCTTCGTCGAGAACACCGTCGGCCGCTCGCTCTTGGGGCCCAACACGTGGACCAGGCCCTTGCCGAAGTCGAGCGCGCGCGCCAGCGCCTGGTGCAGCGCGGTGTCAGTCTTCGCGTCCACGTCGATCTCCGCGACCGGGAGCTCTATCGTGTGCTCCTTGAAGCGCGACAGCCGCGGCCATTGCGCGGTGGAGATGCTGGCGCCGTCGACCCGCAGCGTCTTGAAGCCCTTCTTGGCGGCCCATTTCGCGAGGTCCGTGTAATAGCCTTTGCGGGCCACGACCAGAGGGGCCAGGAGCGCGATGCGCTTGCCCTTGTACTCGCGCAGCAGGCGCGCGGCGATCGAGGCGGCGCTCTGCGCCTCGATCGCGACGCCGCAATCGGGACAGTGCTGGGTGCCGAGCTTCACGTAGAGCAGCCGCAGGAAGTGATGGATCTCCGTCAGCGTGGCGACGGTGCTCTTGCGGCCGCCGCGGCTAGTGCGCTGCTCGATGGCGACCGTCGGCGGAATCCCGAATATCGCATCCACATCCGGTCGCGCGGCGGGCTGTACGAACTGGCGCGCGTAGGCGTTCAGTGACTCCAGGTAACGGCGCTGACCCTCATTGAAGAGGATGTCGAAGGCCAGCGTGGATTTACCGGAGCCGGACACGCCCGTGACCACCGTGAGCCGGTCCCTCGGGATCTGCACATCGATGCTCTTGAGGTTGTGCTCGCGCGCGTTGTGGATGACCACCGAGTCGCGGCCGCGGCCGTTGCCTCGCTTGCCCGCGGCTCCGTAAGCCGCCGCAGGCTCCATGACCGCCCGGGACGAGGGGCTCGCGAGCGGCATCGGCTCGCCGCCCGAGAGCGCGCGCGCGTAATCGGCCAGCGCGCGGCCGGTGTGCGATTGCGGATGTGCGCGCACCTCATCGGGGGTGCCGGAGCAAACGATGCTGCCGCCACGATCGCCGCCCTCGGGGCCGAGATCGATGATCCAGTCGGAGGCGCGGATCACATCGAGGTTGTGCTCGATGACGAGCAGCGAATGGCCCGCCGCGAGCAGCTTGCGGAACGCCGTGAGCAGCTTCGCGACATCCTGGAAATGCAGGCCCGTGGTCGGCTCGTCGAAGAGGAAGAGCTTGCCCTTGTGAGTGGTGCTCGAAAGCACCGAGCCCGCCTCGGCGAGATGCCCCGCGAGCTTCAGGCGCTGCGCCTCGCCGCCCGAAAGAGTGGGCACCGGCTGTCCGAGCGTCACGTACTCCAGGCCGACATCGGAAAGGGGCGCCAGGCGCGCTGCGACCTCACGCGAGTCGCGGAAGAACTCGAGGGCCTCGGTCACCGTCATGTCCAGGACGTCGGCGATGCTGGCGCGGCGGCCATTCGTGCCCTCACGCTTGATCTCGAGCACTTCATCTCGATAGCGGCGCCCGTTGCAGTCGGGACAGCGCAGGTAGACGTCCGAGAGGAACTGCATCTCGACGTGCTCGAAGCCATTGCCGCTGCAGGTCGGGCAGCGGCCGTTGCCCGAGTTGAAGCTGAAGGTGCCGGCCGTGTACTTGCGCTCCTGCGCCGCGGGCTCCGCCGCGAACAGGTTGCGGATCGCATCGAAGGCGCCGACGTAACTCGCCGGGTTGGAACGGGTGGTGCGGCCGATGGGGCTCTGATCGACCATGACGACATCGTCGATCAGCTCCGCGCCAGCGAGCCCGGAGAAGAGCCCCGGGGCTTCGGTCGGCTTGCCGTGATATTTGAGCAATGCGGGATAGAGCACGTCCTCGATCAGCGTGGACTTGCCGGACCCGGAGACGCCCGTGACACAGACGAGGCGCTTCAGCGGTATGCGAACGTCGACCTCCTTGAGGTTGTGCTGACTGGCGCCGCGCAATTCCAGCCAGCGATTGGAGCGGGCTTCTGCGATCACCTCGCTGCGGGAGGATGGAGTCGCGGCGCTCGCTGGACGCTCAGCGCTGACGCGTCGCTTCCCGCTCAAGTATTCTCCGGTGAGCGAGCGGCCGTCGCGGCGGATCTCACGCGGGGTGCCGAAGAACACGATCTCGCCGCCGCGCTCTCCCGCGCCCGGTCCCATGTCGAGGATGCGGTCCGCCTCGAGCATGATCTGCGGGTCGTGTTCCACGACGAGGAGTGAGTTGCCGGCATCGCGCAGGCGCTTCATCACGGTGATGACGCGCTGCATGTCGCGCGGATGCAGGCCGATCGAGGGCTCATCCAGCACGAAAAGAGTGTTGACGAGTGAGGTGCCGAGCGCGGTCGTCAGGTTGATCCGCTGCACTTCACCGCCGGAGAGAGTGCGCGACTGGCGATCGAGCGTGAGGTAGCCGAGCCCGACATCGGCGAGGTAGCCGAAGCGGCCGCGAATCTCCCCGAGGAGCAGATCCGTCGCCTCATTGAGCGGCCGCGGCAGCTGCAGCCGCTGGAAGAAATCGCGGGCGCGCTCCACGGGCAGCAGCATCACGTCATGGACAGAGAGCCCCGGGAGGCCGCACAGAGTGTCCTCCGTCCAGGTGACGCCGCGGGGCAGGAAGCGCGGGGTGGAGCCGAGCGCGGCATCGGCGAGTGCGCGGTCACCGATGCGCCAGAGGAGTCCCTGCGTCTTCAGCCGCGCGCCGCCGCAGGCTTCGCAAGGCGTGTAGGCGCGGTAGCGGGAAAGGAGGACCCGCACGTGCATCTTGTAGGAGCGGCTCTCCAGCCAGGCGAAGAAGCGCTTGGCGCCGTACCAGACACCCTTGCTCCAATCGCCTTCGCCCTCGATCACCCATTGGCGATGCTCGACCTTGAGCTCGCGCCACGGGACATCGAGCGGAATGTCGCGCTTCTTCGCGAATTTCTCCATGTCTTCCTGGCATTCGGCGTATGACTTGGTCTGCCAGGGCTTCACGGCGCCGCCGCGCAGCGAGCGGGTCTCGTCGGGAATCACGAGGCCGTAATCGATGCCGATGGTGCGTCCGAAGCCGCGACAGCTCTCGCAAGCGCCGACGGGCGAGTTGAACGAGAAGAGACTGGGTGTCGGCTCCTGGTACGAGCGGTCGCACTCCGCGCAGTGCAGCCCGCTGGAGTAGCGCCAGGTCGCCAGCGGCCGCGGCGGATCGTTGTCATCGACGACCTGCACGTTGACGCGGCCCCGGCCGACACGCAACGCGGTCTCGAGCGACTCGAGGACGCGGCCGCGCTCCGCCTGGCCGGCGCGGAAGCGATCCTGCACGACGTGAAAGGTGATTGCGGGCCGCGGCGCCGCGCGGGCCGATTGGCCGCGCTTGCCGCGCGCACGGGCACTTCCCCGTTTCGCGACCGGCGGCTGCGCGGCCGCGGATGGCCTGTCGGGTGAGTCGAAAAACCTCGTGTACCCCTGCTTTTCCAGGAGCTCACGCACCTCGGCCTCCTGGAAGCTGTCGGGCACGGGGACGGGAAAGGTGAGCAGCAGCCGCGGATCGCCCGCGGCACCCGCGGTGGACTCCCAGGCTGCGGCACGCTCCCGCAGATCGGTGTAGATGCTCTCGGCCGTATCGCGCCGCACCGGCCGGCCGCAACACTCGCAGTAGAGCGTCGCCGCGCGCGCGAACAACAGCTTCAGGTGATCGTTGAGCTCCGTCATGGTGCCAACGGTCGAGCGCGACGTGCGCACCGGGTTGGTTTGATCGATGGCGATGGCCGGGGGAATGCCCGCGATGGAATCCACCTGCGGCTTGTCCATGCGGTCGAGAAACTGCCGCGCATAGGGCGAGAAGGTCTCGACATAACGGCGCTGGCCCTCGGCATACATCGTGTCGAAGACGAGCGATGACTTGCCGGAGCCTGACACGCCCGTGACCACGACGAGCTCGTTGAGCGGAACGTCGAGGTCGAGATTCTTCAGGTTGTTCTGGCGCGCGCCGCGCACGAGAATGGCATCACGAGGGGCGTCGGTCATTCCGTCACCGGTGTCGACATGGAGTCTCGAAATGGATGAGCGCGGGCGGGATTCACTCGCGGATACGCCGATTTTACCGTAAATGTGGTCTATCCGGCGATGCGCAAGGGCGCGCCGCGGCAATACAGCAGTGCGATCCGGCAGATACTGGATAGCAGCGGGAGAACCGGTCGCCTTGGCGTACAATGACGAGCTTTCGGCGCTCCGGCAGTGAGGAAAATCCATGTCGCCGCAGTCCTACAGCAATGTCCTGCAGATGATCGGCCACACGCCGCTCGTCGCCGTCCCACGTCTCGATACCGGCGCCTGCCGGCTTTTTCTCAAGCTCGAGAATCAGAATCCCGGCGGCTCCATCAAAGACCGCGTCGGCCTCTACCTCATCGAGGCGGCCGAGCGCGAAGGGCGCCTGCCTCCAGGTGGGACACTGATCGAGGCGACGGCGGGCAACACCGGGCTCGGGCTCGCGCTGGTCGCGGCGCAGAAGGGCTATCGCCTGCTCCTCGTCATTCCCGACAAGATGAGCCAGGAGAAAATCTTCCATCTCAAGGCGATGGGCGCCGAGGTGGTGCTCACCCGCTCCGACGTC
>Ga0134125_10004314_pt1 | contig 16299 bp, 15 predicted proteins | sample KB31751_FD_96464 | JGI IMG/M metagenome (GOLD analysis project Ga0134125, IMG submission 96464) | Terrestrial soil microbial communities with excess Nitrogen fertilizer from Kellogg Biological Station, Michigan, USA - KB3-175-1 | ecosystem: Environmental > Terrestrial > Soil > Unclassified ...
CTGCATGCGACCGAGCGCGCCCTGAAAAAGGCGGGCATGAAGATCGACGACATCGACGTGTTCGAGGTCAACGAGGCTTTCGCCTCGGTGCCGACCGCCTGGCTGAAGACCACCGGCGCCGACCCTGAACGGCTCAACGTCAATGGCGGCGCGATCGCGCTCGGTCACCCGCTCGGTTCATCCGGCACCAAACTGATGACGACGCTCGTGAATGCGCTCAAGCAGCGCAACAAGCGCTACGGCTTGCAAACCATGTGTGAGGGCGGCGGCATGGCGAATGTAACCATCGTGGAGCGGCTGTAAACGCGCCCATATAAATGAATGGTGTCGTGCCGGCCTTGAGCCGGGACCCATAACCCCAGGCTTTCGTTGCTAAGCCAAGATTCCCATCTTGTCTTAATAATCAAGATCAGTGGTTATGGGTCCTGGCTTTCGCCAGGACGACAGCGTCTATTTGGGCGACACATTCGATTCAACCGGCAGCCGCCATGACTCACCCGTCCATCCACGCCCGAACCAATCCGAACAAGATCGCCTATAAAATGGCGGGCACGGGCAAAGCGATCACCTATCGCGAGCTCGACGAGCTCTCCAATCAAGGCGCGCACCTGTTTCGCGCATTGGGGCTCAAGGCCGGCGATCACATCGCACTCCTGATGGAAAACCGGCTGGCGTTCATGGAGATCTGCTGGGCAGCGCAGCGCGCCGGGCTGTATTACACTGCGATCAGCCGCTACCTCACGCAGGACGAGATCGATTACATCATCAAGGATTGCGGTGCGAAAGTCGTGATCACCTCGCCCAAATGCGCAGAGCAGGTGAAGGGGCTGATCACCGGCGCGCCCGGCGAGCCACTGTTCTTCATGCTGGACGAACCGCTGCCTGGTTTTCGTTCGTGGGACAAGGAGGCCATCGCACAGCCGGTCACGCCGATCCCGGACGAGGTCGGCGGTTACGACATGCTCTATTCCTCCGGCACCACCGGCCGGCCCAAGGGCATCAAGAAGCAATTCGAAGGCAAGCCGATTGACTGGCCGAACCCGTTCCTGCTGACGCTCTGCGCCAACATGTGCGGCATGGGGCCGGAGACGGTCTACCTGTCGCCGGCGCCGCTCTATCATGCAGCACCGCTTCGCTTTAACATGATGGTGACCGTGCTCGGCGGCACCTCGATCATCATGGAGTCGTTTGATGCCGAGCAGTTCCTGCGGCTGGTCGATACCCACAAGATCACGCACTCGCAGCTGGTGCCGACTATGTTCGTGCGCATGCTCAAATTGCCGGAAGAGGTCCGCAAGCGCTACGCCCTGTCCTCGCTCAAAACCGCGATCCACGCCGCGGCGCCCTGCCCGATCGACGTCAAGGCCAAGATGATCGAATGGTGGGGGCCGATGCTGGTCGAATATTACGCCGGCTCGGAAGGCAACGGCGTCACCGTCTGCAACTCCCAGCAATGGCTCGAGCATCGCGGCAGCGTCGGCCGCGCCGTGGTCGGCAAGATCAAGATTCTCGGAGAGAACGACGAGGAGCTGCCGGTCGGCGAGATCGGCACGGTCTATTTCGCCGACGCGCCCGAATTTTCCTATCACAACGATCCCGAGAAGACGAAGCGCGCCTACAACGCCAAGGGCTGGTCGACGCTCGGCGATGTCGGCTATCTCGATTCCGACGGCTATCTCTATCTCACCGACCGCAAGTCCTACATGATCATCTCGGGTGGCGTGAACATCTATCCGCAGGAGACCGAGGACGTGCTGATCACGCATCCCGAGATCGCCGACGTCGCGGTGTTCGGCGTGCCCAACGAAGAGATGGGCGAAGAGGTCAAGGCGGTGGTGCGGCCGCGTGATATGGCGCGCGCGGACAAGGCGCTCGAGACCGACCTGATCCAGTTCTGCCGGACCCGGCTCTCCCCGATCAAATGCCCGCGCAGCATCGATTTCGAAGCGGAGCTACCGCGCACGCCGACCGGGAAACTGGTGAAGCGCCACCTGCGCGACCGCTATTGGCCGAAGACGTCGGTGCGGGTGTAGAGCACCATTTCACGGCATATGCCGTCGTGCCCAGCCGTGACGAGGAAACACCATGACTTCGCTCCCCGACATCCCCCTTCCTTCTTCGATCCGCTCCCGCTATGTCGAAAACATCAACGGTCTCACCATGCACGTGCTGGAAGCCGGCTTTGAAACGCGCGGGCGACCTTGCGTGCTGCTGCTGCACGGCTTTCCCGAACTTGCCTTTTCCTGGCGCAAGGTGATGCCGGCGCTGGCACAGGCCGGCTATCACGTGATCGCGCCCGATCAGCGCGGCTATGGCCGCACTACGGGCTGGAGCGCGGAGTATGATGGCGAGCTCGCGCCGTTTCGGCTGACCAATCTGGTGCGCGACGCGCTGGGTCTGGTGTCGGCCTTCGGCTATCGCAGCGTGGCCGCCGTGATCGGGCATGATTTCGGCAGTCCCGTCGCGGCGTGGTGCGCCTTGCTGCGGCCCGACGTGTTTCGCGCGGTGGTGATGATGAGTGCGCCCTTTGCCGGTCCGCCGAAATTGCCGTTCGACACCGCAGACAAGCCGGCGCCGCGAGCCGCGGATGATCCAGTGCATCGCGAGCTTGCCGGCCTGCCGCGGCCGCGCAAGCATTACCAATGGTACTATTCGATTCGCGCGGCGAATGCTGACATGATGAGCGCGCGCCAAGGCCTGCGCGATTTCCTGCGCGGCTATTACCATCACAAGAGCGCTAACTGGAAGGACAACCAGCCCTATCCCCTCAAATCCTGGTCGGCAGACGAGCTGGCAAAACTGCCGACCTATTATGTGATGGACCTTGCCAAGACCATGCCGGAAACGGTCGCGGAAGAAATGCCGTCGTCCGCGGAGATCGCCGCCAACGCCTGGTTGCCGGACGCCGAGCTTGCCTTCTATGTGAGCGAGTATGCGCGCACGGGATTTCAAGGCGGCTTGCAGTGGTATCGCTGCGGCACATCGGGCGCATTCGATGCGGAGCTGCAGCTTTGGTCGGGCAAAACGATCGACGTTCCGTCTTGCTTCATCGCAGGCCGGCAGGATTGGGGCACGTATCAGCGCGCCGGCGCCGTCGAAGCAATGCAGTCCAGCGCGTGCAGCGCGATGGTCGGCTGCCATCTGGTGAATGGCGCCGGTCATTGGGTGCAGCAGGAGCAGCCCGGCGAAGTCAATCGGCTATTACTGCACTTTCTTGAACAAACCGTGAGAGTTCAACCGTCCTAGACTTCATCCTTCGTTCAGAATGAGGCTCGTATCCTCGACGCACCGGGATCGGGGCAGGAACCATTCATTCGATACTCGCGTTGCATCCCGGGCGATGCGCATTTGGAGGAGTTTCATGGACAAGAAGATCGCTGGACTGTTGGGAGCGGTCGCAGCACTCGGCACACTGGGTGCCGCGCAGGCCTCACCCGCGCCGGCACCGGATCCATCGGACGCGCTGAAAGCCAATTCTTACGCCGAACTGCTGGAGCCGATCCCGAACGCCGCGCACGTCCTGCAGGCGCTCGACGAACAGGCGCCCGCAAAATTAGACGAGCACAATGTGCAGGTGGCGCAGTGGTATCACCACCATCATCACCATCACCACCACGGCTATTGGCACCATCACCATCATCACGGCTACTGGTACGGCTACGGCCCGCGCGTCTATGTCGTGCCGCCGCGCCGCTGGTACCATCATCACCACCACCATCACCATCATCACCACTGGTATCGCTACTGATCGCAGCGATGGTGTGACGACATAGCCGGGCGCCTGTACATTTACCGGGCGTCCGGCTTTTTCTTGGATCACGATCCGGAATCGGATCGTGATCTCATCTCTTTGTTCGAGCATGATCTTCGCGCAAACGCTTCGCGTTCGTCGCGATGGAAAACCGGTTTCCACTTTTCCGGATCGTGCTCTAGCTTTGCCGCGACTTTTCCTTGGCGGCGCGATGAAGGTGCCGATAGGTGCCGTCGAACACCGTATCGGTCGACGACGTCCATTCCGTTCCCTTCCCGAGGTTCGGCCGGTTGGCATAGATGCGACGCGACTGCAGCTCACGCTCCGCCGCTTCCTCCATCTCCATCGGCTCCAGTTCGAACGGCGCCTCTTCCGGAATGACGATGATGTTCATGAACGGCTCGCCGGGCCTGAAGATATGCGTGTCGCCTTCCGGCGGCGCCTTGAACACGCAGAAGAACAGCATCGGCCACCAATTGCGGACCAGCGCCGGCACGGCGATCGGCACGGTGCCGGTCGCATCTGTATAGAAGCGCGGGTGCGGCTCGGTCCTGATCGCGAAGCCCTTTGGTACCTTCAGGTCGAGTAGGATCTGATAGGTGTAGAACGTGTCGCCGAAGTTGCGGAATGGCGGCCATTGCAGGGTGCTTTCCGGCGGATCACCCCAATCGCCTTCCAGAACCAAATGGCCATCCCTAGTCGTCACGCGCAGCTCAAAGTCGTATGGATAGAACAGTTCGATCCCGTATTGTGCGCCCTCCGAAAACGGCACGCAGTGCCACACCTGTTCGCGCGATCCGTCAGCTCTCGGCTCGCGTTTGCCGGCCCAGCCGGGAATCTCGAGCTTGGTTCGCCGCGGCGCCAGCCTCGGATTGTTGAGACGATATTTGACCTTTTCCATACTTCCCCCGTCATTGACGATGCTCAGCGAATCGCAACGGACATCTCATGCCAACGGTTCCCACTGGGGGCGTCGTGGCACAAGAGTGGCTGGCGCAATCGTGAATTAGGGCCGATTTGACCCGGAGCAGGCGAGCCTTTATAGCTAATTTAGAACCATTCTAAATCGTGCATTGGACGCTTTCTGATGAAGAATTTCGCCGATCTGACCGAGCGCGAGGTGCTGGCGGTGGCGATCTCCGCGGAGGAAGAAGACAGCCGCATCTACATGACCTTTGCCGAGGACTTGAAGGAGCGATACCCCGATTCGGCGAAGCTGTTCGAGGAAATGGCGGAGGAAGAACGTGGCCATCGCCACATGCTGCTCGAGCTTTATGAACAGCGTTTCGGCCTCCATTTGCCGCCGATCCGCAGGGACGACGTCAAGGGCTTCCTGCGCCGCCGTCCGGTTTGGCTGACCAAGAACCTGCCGCTCGAAACGATCCGCAAGGAAGCCGAGACCATGGAGTTCGAGGCCGAGCGGTTTTACACCAAGGCCGCCGAACAGGCGCAGGACGTTGCCGTGCGGCGGTTGCTGGGAGATCTCGCCGAAGCAGAAAAGGGTCACGAGCGGGTCGCGACCAAGCTCACCCACGAAATTCTGAGCCCCGACGTGCGCGCCGCCGAAGACCGCACCCGCCGGCGCGTCTTCGTGCTACAATATGTCCAGCCCGGTCTCGCCGGCTTGATGGACGGCTCGGTGTCGACGCTGGCTCCGCTGTTCGCCGCCGCCTTTGCGACCCATAACAACTGGCAGACCTTCGTGGTTGGCCTTGCCGCATCCATCGGTGCCGGCATCAGCATGGGCTTTGCGGAAGCTCTCTCTGATGACGGTTCACTGACTGGGCGCGGCTCGCCGTGGTTGCGGGGCATCACCTGCGGATTGATGACCACGCTCGGCGGTCTCGGTCACACCATTCCCTATCTGGTGCCGGACGCCTGGCCCAACGCGTTCTGGATCGCGACCGCTATTGCCTCGGTGGTGGTGTTCTTCGAGCTGTGGGCAATTGCTTTCATTCGCGCCCGCTACATGGATACGCCATTCCTGCAGGCGGTCTTCCAGATCGTGCTGGGCGGCGTCATCGTGCTCGGGGTCGGCATTTTGATTGGAGCCGCCTAGACCTGTGCAATGATGAAAGCGAATTTCGAGCTCAAGCCTTGCTATTGGCTTTAATTTTGACGTCGGCTACGGATGAGCACTCCAATCCGACCCCTTCCGAGATCCCCTGTCCATGAAACGTCGCCTGCGCTACGGCACCACTGCAAAAGCATTTCACTGGCTCATTGTCGCACTGCTCCTGATCCAATACCCCATAGGCTGGCTGATGCCGGACCTTCATCGTGGCATGAAGCCCGGCGCCGGCATGACTTTTCATATCTCCTTTGGCTTTTCGATTCTCATTGTCATCGTGCTGCGCTTCCTGTGGCGGCTGACCCACCCCGTCGCGCCGGAGAGTACGTTGCCACCCTGGCAGCGCCTGGGTTCCGAACTGGTGCACTGGATGCTCTACATCCTGGTGCTTGCGACGACCCTGACCGGCTGGCTATTCGCCTCGTTCCGCGGCTGGTCGGTTTCCTACTTCTATCTGTTTCCGCTGCCGATGCTTGCCTCCGACAACGCCGCCGCGGGCAAGGCTATCGACGGCTTGCATCAGGCGGCGGAGTGGACACTGCTCGTCTTCATCGGACTGCACGTGCTCGCGGCATTGGCGCACCTGTTCGTCTATCGCGACCGCGTCATCCAGCGCATGCTGCCGGAGTAGTCGTCTCCAGCAATTCCGATCAAGCCGCACCTTGCGGACCTGGCGCATTCTCATCATCATTCGATCATCTTGATGGATCAGAAGGGGAGACGCCGTGGCGAAATCGCAATGGAGCTTCAAGACTGCGACCGAATTGTCGGTCGCGCTCGCGGCAAGGCAGGTCTCGGCAGTCGAACTCGCCGAAGACGCGATTGCACGGATCGAACGCCACGATGGCAAGATCAACGCGATCTGCGCGCGCGATTTTGAGCGCGCCCTGCAGGCGGCGCGCGCCGCGGACGCGAGCCTCGCCCGCGGCGAGAGGAAACCGCTGCTCGGCATACCGCTTACGGTGAAGGAATCCTTCAACATCGCGGGACTCCCGACGACTTGGGGCTTCGTTCCGCAGAAGCACTTCAGGCCGGCCGAAGACGCCCTGGCCGTCACCCGCGTCAAGGACGTCGGGGGCGTGATCCTCGGCAAGACCAACGTCCCCGTCGGCTTAGGCGACTGGCAGAGCTACAACGACATCTACGGCACCACCAATAATCCGTACGATCTCAGGCGAACCCCGGGCGGCTCCTCCGGCGGATCATCGGCGGCGCTCGCGGCCGGTTATGGTCCGCTGTCGCTTGGCTCGGACATCGGGGGCTCGCTCCGAGTGCCGGCATTTCATTGCGGCGTCTATGCGCACAAGCCGACGGTTGGCCTGGTTGCCCCGCGCGGTCACACTCCGCCACCATTTCCGCCGCTCGTGCTCGATCGCGACATGGCCGTGATCGGGCCGATGGCCCGCAGCGCGGCCGATCTTGCGCTCGCGCTCGATGTGATCGCGGGGCTCGATCCGCTTGAGACCGGTATCGGCTACAAGCTGGCGCTGCCACCGCCGCGCCACGACACCTTGAGGGATTTTCGCGTGCTGGTGGTCGACGGCCACCCGCTCTTGCCGCCGAACGATGAGGTCCGCGCAGGCATCGCCAGGCTCGCGAGCAATCTTGAGTCGATTGGCGCCAATGTCGCGCGGCAAAGCCCGCTGCTACCCGATTTCGCCGAAGCCTCCCGGCTCTATATGCGGATGCTGATGGCGTTCCTTGCCTCCTTCTGGCCAGCCGAACAATATGACGCTAGTCGCGCTGTGGCCGCCCAGCTCAAGTCGGACGACACCAGTTTCGCCGCCGAACGGCTGCGCGGCGTGGCGACGAGCCATCGCGCCTGGGTACTCGACGAAGGCGCCCGCGCGCGGCTGCGCGCGCAATGGCGCGAGCTGTTCAGGAGTTTTGACGCAGTGATTTGCCCGATCATGCCCACGCAAGCCTATCCGCACGATCACTCGCCGGAGCAGGAGAAGCGCCGCGTGAATATCGACGGCAAGAACTACGTCTATCCAGATCAGTTGTCCTGGCCCGGATTCGCGACCTTGCCGGGCCTCCCCGCCACCGCAATTCCCACCGGCTTCGCGTCGGACGGTCTGCCGGTCGGCGTACAGATTCTGGGGCCATGGCTGGAAGATCGCACGCCGATCAAATTGGCCGAGCTGATCGAGCGCGAATTCGGCGGCTTCGTTCCGCCGCCGATGTTTGACGATTGATCACCCAGTCTCCCGGCGGAGGCCGAACCTATCGATAATTCATCGTCATGGCCGGGCATGACGAGCAAGATGTGGCGGTCCTCGTAACAAGGAAGGCCTGTCGTTATGGGTCCCGTCTCAAAGTTCGCTCCGCAACGCTGCGGGTTGCCGGGAACTCGCTTGGCCGGGACGACGGCTATGCATCAAACATAATGACGCTGCGCAGCGTCTTGCCGGCCTTCATATTGGCGAAGCCTTCGTTGATGTCAGGCAGTTTCAGCTTCGCCGAGATCCAGTCTTCCAGGTGCAGCTTGCCGCGCAGATAGAATTCCACCAGCCGCGGCATGTCGACGCGGAAATGGTTGGAGCCCATCGACGAGCCCTGAACCCGACGTTCGCGCAGGAAGTCGAAGCCGTGCAGCTCGATCTTCTGCCCGAACGGGATCATGCCGACGATGGTCGCGGTCCCGCCCGGCGCGAGCATGGCAAAGGCCTGCTCCGCGGTCTCCTTGCGGCCCAGCACCTCGAAAGCATGATGCACGCCGCCCTTAGTGAGTTCTCGCACCTGCTGCACCACGTCGCCGTTCCTGGGATCGACGACGTCGGTCGCGCCGAGCTTGGTCGCTAATTGCAGTTTCGCGGGATTGGTGTCGATCGCGATGACGCGCCCGGCACCTGCTATCTCGGCGCCGTTGATCGCCGCCATGCCGACGCCGCCGCAGCCGATCACCGCCACGGTCTCGCCGGGCTGAACCTTTGCGGTGTTCACCACCGCGCCATAACCGGTGATGACGCCGCAACCGATCAGCGCTGCCAGATCGAGCGGCATATCCTTGCGGATTTTGACGATGGCGTTCTCGTGCACCAGCATCTGCTCGGCAAACGAGGAGAGATTTAAAAACTGATTGAGCTTCTCAGGCCGAGACCATTGCAGCCGGTTGGACACGCCGGGCAGCATCTTGACCGTGGTGTCCGTGCACAGCACCGGCCGCCCCGTGGTGCAATTCTCGCAAGTGCCACAGAACACCGAAAGACAGGTGACGACGTGATCGCCGGGCTTCACATAAGTGACATCCGAGCCGACCTTTTCGACAATCCCTGCCGATTCATGGCCGAGCACCGCAGGGAGCGGATGGGGATAGAGACCTTCGATAAAATGGAGATCGGAGTGGCACAGCCCTGCGACCGCGGTACGGATCAGCACTTCGCGCGGCCCTGGATTTGGCAGGCTGACGTCCTCGATCACCAGCGGCTTGTTGACTTCGTGCAGGACGGCGGCCTTCATTGAAGTTTCCTCCTTTGATGTTATGCGCGCAAGACATTCACCTCTCCAGCTGGCGAGAGATGAACCATGTTCGTGGCTCAAAGCCTACGCTGCCAGAAGCAGTTCGCCAACCTCCGCCATGCCGGCCGGGCGCTCACCGAGCAAGAGCGTCGCGATCGCATCCTGCACCGTATTTTCCGCGAGCCGGAACGGATCGTCGGACGGCAGGCGATGACCGAGCACAAGGCGCGACAGCAGCAGCCGTCGTGCATCGCCGCGCATCGCGTAAATGCGCGTGCCTTCCCAGGCGAGCGCGACGGCGCTTGCAACATGATAAAGTAGGCTGGTAGCGCGCCGCGCCTCAGCCTCGTGGTCCACACGCGCAGCAACCTCGTGGGCAAAGCCGACCGCGCGATCCGTCAGATGGCGCGGCCGATCACGCCAGGCCTGCTGCACCGCGCCTATCTCGTCGAGCCGGGCGTGCAGATCGGCGGCGAGCGCGGATTCCGCGCCGTGGCAGCCGACGGCGCGCTTGAGCGCATCGAGCGCGACGATGTTGCCGGTGCCTTCCCAGATCGAGCCGAGGTGGGCGCCCCGCAACAGCCGCGCGGTCGCGAGCAATCTCGAGTGGTCCCCGCTACCGGTTTCGTTTTTGGTGGACTGATGCATTTGTGATGGCTCTCGTTCGTTTCCGCCTGTCCTGCGGGCTTTGAATGATGTACATCATGCTCAGGAGTTAGCGGCCGATCGTCCGCCGCGAGAGCAAGGGAGACATCGCGCCAGTGGCGGGCATTTTTCGCGTATTGGCGCGGAGATGCCGTCCGTTTTGGAGGCCCGGCGCCATTTTTACTGTAAACCCATCACCCATCAATGGGTCTTGTGCAGGATCGGCGCGACCCGATTGCCGTGCCGGTTTGAAGGTCTAGATAGAGAGTCCCACGAAGCTTAGGAGGCGGCGCCCATGGATATTCCGTCGTACAAAATCGCGCTCATTGTCGGGGCCGGCGAAGGCCTGAGCGCCTCGCTCGCACGGCTGTTCGCCCGCGAAGGAATTCAGGTCGCGCTCGCTGCGCGTAAGATCGAGAAGCTCGGAGCGCTGTGCCATGAGACCGGCGCTCGGGCCTATGCCTGCAACGCAGCGGAACCCGACAATGTCGAGCGCCTGTTTGGACTGGTCGAGCGCGAGATCGGCGCGCCAGACCTCGTCGTGTACAACGCCGGCGCGCGGGCGCGTGGTGCCTTCATCGACTTGGCGCCGGCCGATGTCGCTCAATCGATCATGGTCAGCGCCTTCGGCGGATTCCTGGTGGCGCAGCAGGCGGTCAAGCGCATGCTGCCCAACAACCATGGCGCCCTCTTGTTCACCGGCGCCTCTGCGAGCGTCAAGGGTTATTCGCAGTCGGCGCCGTTTGCGATGGGCAAGTTCGCCCTTCGCGGCCTTGCCCAGTCGCTAGCACGCGAATTGTCGCCGCAGGGTATCCATGTCGCCCATTTTGTTATCGACGGCGGCATCCGCAGCGCGACGCGCAACGAGCCTCCCGAACGCCCCGACTCGATGCTCGATCCCGATGCCATTGCGATGAGCTACTGGAACGTCCTGCGCCAGCCGCGCAGTGCTTGGACGTGGGAAATGGAGTTGCGGCCATGGGTTGAAAGATTCTAGCGCGCACCGCCCGGAATAGCTCACGAAGGCGATACCATGCCAACCGAAACCAAGGTCGACACCGGCACTGACGAACTGCTCTGCGTGGTCCGGGACCGCGTCGCGATCATTACGCTCAACCGTCCCGAAGCGCGCAACGCGCTGTCGGACAATCTGACGCCGGCCCTTCGGATCCAGATCAAGGCTTGCGGCGATAACCCCGAAGTCGGCGCTGTCTTGATCACCGGCGCCGGCAAGGCGTTCTGCGCCGGTGGCAATGTCAAGGGCATGGGTGCGCATCGCGATCCAAACAAGCGTGACATGTCCGTTGAGGCCAAGGTCGCCGACCTGCAGGAGCGGCAGCGCCTCTTGACCGGAGCGCTGGTCTCTTTGCGCAAGCCGACCATTGCCGCACTGCCTGGTCCCGCGGTCGGCGCCGGGCTCGCGCTCGCCATGGCCTGCGACATCCGTATCGCGGCCCAATCGGCATTCATTTCCACGGGCTATGCGCGCATCGCGCTTTCCGGCGATTACGGCATCGCCTGGCTCTTGACGCGGCTCGTGGGCACGGCGCGGGCGCGCGAATTGATGTTCACCTCGGAGAGGGTCGAGGCGGCACGCTGCGAGGTGATCGGCCTGGTCAACCGCGTGGTGCCGGACGAGCGGTTGCAGGATGAGGCGTTTGAATTCGCGAGGTCGCTCGCCGAAGGCCCGGCGCTGGCGCTGCGCGCCATGAAGGACAATCTGGACGAGGCGCTCGCGCTCGATTTTGCCACCGCCCGCGACCACGAGGCCGAGCGGCTGATCATGCTCACCACGACGGCGGATCACAAAGAGGCGGTGCAGGCCTTTATCGACAAACGCAAACCGGTATTTTCAGGAGACTAGGCGGCCAGCCGCCGTTCCTCCGCGGCGATCCGCCAACTCGCGCAGGGAATGTCGTTCGGCGCGGCGTCAAACTGCTTTTCGAAGCGCACCAGCTTCCAATCGTCAGGATGCTGGCTGAACGAAAATCCCGACTTGCGCGCGAGGGCGATCATGGCGTCGTTGGAGCGCAACGTGTCGCCGAACAGGCCCGTTGCCCCGAAGGCGGCGGCGCGGCATTCCAAATTCATGAGAAGCGCGGAACCGATGCCGTGGCCCTGCCAACGATCGTCGATGGACATGCCAAACTCAAAACTTCCGGTATCGGCGTGGTACGCGTAGCGCGCCTCGCCGACAATGATCTCGAACCCGTCGATCTCTAGAGTGACGATGACCGTGAAGCCATCGTCCGGGCCGACATGGACGAAGCGGTCGAGCAGGATCATTGGCAACTCGCTCATCGCGCCGAGAAAACGATTGTAACGGGACCGCGCTGACAGCGCGCGATAATAATTCTGCAGTTCCTCCGCATCGCGCGGCTCGACAAAGCGGACCGTGATAGCCTCGCCGCTGCGTGCGCGCAAAATATCAGAATGTTGGTTGAGATCATCCAGCCGACGCGTAATCATCGCCGCCTCCGTTGTCCGAAAGGCCGTGGGCCGGCACCCCGTTCAGGCAATGCCGGCCCGGCTGCATTCAAGCCCGCCAGAACGGCTTCTCGGCTTCGTTAACGATGTCACTCCAGGAGATGCCGACATCGTGCAAATCGCGGTCGGTCCAGCGCGCCAGCTCCTGACGGCTGCGATAGCGCTGCCGCCACAGATGGAAGGTGTCGCTCAAGCTGGCCCAAACTCCAACAACATGATGATTTCTCATCATTTCCTGCGAATAGGTAGACATATTTGCCTCCTAAAGCTAAGCTGTCGCCGCTAATATCTGCGCTGTTCGCCCGTTCGACAAACGACACTTTGTACCCGTTCACATGAGACAAAGTCATGAGTTGGAGCTTTCGTGGATGAGTGCCAGACTGCCATCGCTCAATGGCTTGCGGGCGTTCGAAGCGGCCGCACGGCACCTCAGCTTCACGCAGGCGGCGGCCGAATTGAACGTGACGCAGACCGCGATCAGCCATCAGATCCGAAGGCTCGAAGAAGAGCTCGGGCTGCGGCTGTTCGTCCGCAAGAATCGCGCGCTCGCGCTCACCGCGAAGGCGAAAGACTATCTCCCCGGCGTGCGCGCCGCCTTCAACGATTTGCGGCTCGCGACCGACCGGCTGCTGCGCAAGGACAACGCCAACGTCCTGACGATCTCGACCTTGGCATCGCTTGCGGCAAAATGGCTGTTGCCGCGACTATCCACGTTCCAGGAGGCGCATCCGGGCATCGACGTGCGTATCACCACCTCCACCGGCCTGGTCGACTTCAAGAGCGGCGACGTTGATGCCGCGATCCGCTATGGACGCGGGCACTGGCCGGGCGTACGGGCGCGCTGGCTGATGGCGGACGAGCTGTTTCCCGTGTGCAGCCCTGCTCTCCTGCAAGGAGAGCGACCGCTGCGCTGCCCGCAGGACCTGGCGCGCTATACGCTCCTGCACTCGAGCGGCGGCTATGACGACGACTGGCGGCTATGGCTGACGGCGGCGGGCCTGCCATCAGACATCTCCAAACAGCGGGGCCTGACCTTCGATCTGATCTTCATGACCGTGCAGGCCGCGATCGACGGGATCGGCGTCGCCATGGGCCGGACGAGCTATGTGCGGGACGATATCGCCAAGGGACGCCTGGTGGTCCCGTTCAAGATCGCGCTGCCGGCGGATGCCGGGTTCTACCTCGTGTCGCCCGATGCCGGTGAGGAATCGCCAAAATTGCGCCTGTTCCGGGACTGGGTTGTCGCCGCAGCACAAAGTAAATCCTGAAATCTCACTTCCGCAGTGCAGCCGCCGAAAATATGCGGCGGTCTTTGAATAGGCCGGAGGCTTGCGCCATGACAAGTTTGCTGGTCGTGCAGATGATGTTCTCCTTCTATTTCGGCACCTAGGCTCAAGTTCTCGCGATGTGAGAAGCCAGCCTCTTACCGTGAGATGCGCCGGGCAAATTAACTCCCTGCCCGGCCGACACTCTTCCATTTCCATGCGAACACGATAACAACAGCGCATGGTCGATTTTACTCGCAAGTATGACGTGCTGGTGATCGGCGGCGGTAACGCCGCGCTTTGCGCCGCGATCAGCGCGCGACGGCAGGGTGCCTCCGTGCTGGTGCTGGAGGGCGCGCCGAAATTCTATCGCGGCGGCAATACCCGCCACACCCGCAACATGCGCTGCGCCCATGACGCGGCGACCGAGATCCTGACCGGGCCCTATACCGAAGAGGAGTTTTGGGAGGACCTGTTGCGCGTCACCGGCGGGCAGACCGATGAAGATCTGGCACGCTTCATGATTGCCGAATCCAAGGACATCCTGACCTGGATCGTCGAACAGGGCGTGCGCTGGCAGCCTTCGCTCGGTGGCACGCTCAGCCTCGGCCGCACCAACTCCTTCTTTCTCGGCGGCGGGCGCGCCATGCTGAATGCGCTCTATCGCACGGCGGAAGCGCTCGGCGTCGACGTCGTCTATGGCGCCGAAGTGACCGACCTCGAGATCGACAACGGCATGTTCCTTGCGGCGACGGTCAAGCAGGGCCAGGGCACGGTGAGCGTGCGCGCGGGCACGCTGGTCGCCGCTGCCGGCGGGTTTGAAGCCAACATCGAATGGCTGAAGCAATATTGGGGCGAGGCTGCGGACAATTTCCTGATCCGCGGCACGCCCTATAACCGCGGCTCGATCCTGAAAATGCTGCTCGCGAAGGGCGTGCAGGAGGTCGGCGATCCCACCCAGTGCCATGCGGTCGCGATCGACGCCCGCGCGCCGCGTTTCGACGGCGGCATCATCACGCGGCTCGATTGCGTCGTGTTCGGCATCGTCGTGAACCGCAACGCGACGCGCTTCTACGACGAAGGCGAGGACATCTGGCCCAAGCGCTATGCGATCTGGGGGCGGCTGGTCGCCGGACAGCCGGGACAGATCGCCTACATCATTTTCGATTCCACTGTGCTGACCAGCTTCATGCCCTCGCTGTATCCACCTATACAGGCGAACACGATTTCGGAACTCGGCGCCAAACTCGAGCTCGATCCGGCGGCGCTGGAGAAGACGGTGTCCGCGTTCAACGCGGCGGTGCGCCCCGGCACCTTCGATCACACCATCCTCGACGATTGCCAGACCGAAGGCATTGCGCCGCCCAAGACGCATTGGGCGCGTCGCATCCAGACGCCGCCCTACTATGCCTATCCGGTACGCCCCGGCATCACCTTCACCTATCTCGGCACCCGCGTGAACCGGGACGCGCGCATGCTGATGAAGAACGGCGCGCCCGCCGCCAACATGTTTGCGGCGGGCGAAATCATGGCCGGCAACGTGCTCGGGCGCGGCTACGCCGCCGGGATGGGCATGACCATCGGCAGCGTCTTCGGGCGCATCGCGGGACGGGAAGCAGCTAAGCATGCACGGAACTGACATCCTCGAAGAAGCCGACCGGCTGATGACGGTCTGCAATTCCTGCCGCTATTGCGAGGGGCTCTGCGCGGTGTTTCCGGCCATGGAGATGCGGCGCGCCTTTTCCGACGGCGACCTCAACTATCTCGCCAATCTCTGCCACGCCTGCGGCGCCTGCTATGTCGACTGCCAGTTTTCGCCGCCGCACGAATTCAACGTCAATGTGCCGAGGACGCTCGCGATCGCGCGTGTCGAGTCCTATGCCGCCTACGCGTGGCCGCGGGCGCTGTCCGGATTGTTCTCGCGCAATGGCCTGGCGATCAGCATCATCGCCGCGCTCAGCGTGGCCGCTTTCATTTTCGGCTTCGCCGCGGTGCTCGATCGCAACGTGCTCTTCGGCATCCATACCGGGCCCGGCGCGTTTTACGCTCTGATGCCGCATAATGCCATGGTCGCGCTGTTCGGCGCGGCGTTCCTGTACGCGATCCTGGCGCTCGGGATGAGCCTGCGCGCCTTCTGGCGCGACATCAGTGAGCCCATCGGGGCGAATGCCGACGCGCCCTCGCTGTGGCAAGCGATCAGGGATGCCGGCGAGCTGCGCTACCTCGATGGCGGCGGTGTCGGCTGTTTCAACGAGGACGAGCAGCCGACCGACCGGCGCAAGCTCTATCATCACTTCACCTTCTACGGTTTCCTGCTCTGCTTTGCGGCGACCTGCGTCGGCACGCTCTATCACTACCTGCTCGGCTGGGAGGCACCCTATGCCTGGTGGGATCTGCCGGTGGTGCTGGGCACGCTCGGCGGCATCGGACTGGTGATCGGGCCAGTTGGCCTCATGGTCGAGAAATCGCGGCGCGATCCGGAGCTGGTGGATGAGGCGCGTTACGGCATGGATGCCGCCTTCACGCTGATGCTGTTCCTGACCGGCGTGACGGGTCTCGCCCTGCTGCTCTGGCGCGACACGGCCGCCATGGGCCCGCTGCTCGCGCTGCATCTCGGC
>Ga0134125_10004315_pt1 | contig 16299 bp, 14 predicted proteins | sample KB31751_FD_96464 | JGI IMG/M metagenome (GOLD analysis project Ga0134125, IMG submission 96464) | Terrestrial soil microbial communities with excess Nitrogen fertilizer from Kellogg Biological Station, Michigan, USA - KB3-175-1 | ecosystem: Environmental > Terrestrial > Soil > Unclassified ...
GGACGCGCTGTCGACTTTGACCCTCCTATAGGAGGGTCAAACCCGGGTCACGTGTTCGTAACGTCTGAAGAAGACGGGAGGAAGAGTCACGTTCCCGGCGTCTTCGTGACGAGGCCGGACATCGGTGACGGATCCGGCACGCCCTCGTGACGATCCTCCGCTCCCCGCACCCCCGGCCGTCTCGGCCACGGCCACAGCCTGCCCGGGCCGTGGCCGAGACGGCCGCGTCCCTTGGCCGTCCCTTCCCCGGGCACCGCCTTCCCGGGCCGATCCCTTCCCCGGCGCCGGCTTCCCGGCCGCATCCTCTCCCGGGCGCGGAGCTCGTGGGATCAATCAGCTAGTGCGTCTCGGCCCGCAGCTCGGCCGCGAGGCTGCGCAGCTCGCCCTTGGCGATCTTCGCGCCCGAGGAGCGGGGGATCTCCTCGACCACCTCGAGCCGCTCCGGCAGGTACTCGTTCGAGGACCCGGCCGCCCTGAGGAAGTCGGTCAGCTCGGCCAGCTCCATGGTGCCGCCGTCGTTCAGCTGGACGAAGGCGCAGACGCGCTCGCCGAAGATCTCGTCCGGCATCGCCACCACCGCGGCGAGGGCGACCCGCGGGTGGGCGGCGATCTCCTCCTCGACCTGGGCGGCGCTGATGTTCTTGCCACCGCGGATCACGATGTCGGAGGTGCGGCCGACGACCGTCAGGTAGCCCTCCTCGTCGAGCTCGACGATGTCAGCGTGCAGCAGGTAGCCGTCGGCGGTGAAGAGCTGGGCGTTGGCGGCCGGGTCGTCCAGATAGCCGAGGCAGGTCGCCGGGCCCTTGGTGCCCGGCTGCCCGCGCCGGGTCGCCGTCACGTCGGTGCCGTCCTCCTCGTCGAAGAGCCTCATCTCGGTCCCCTCCAGGACCCGCCCCGCGGTGCGCAGCCGCAGCTGCGTCGGGTCGCTCAGCCGGGTCGCGGTGGCGAGGCCGCTCTCGTTGGAGCCGTAGAAGTTGAGGATCGCGCAGCCGGTCAGCTCCTCGAAGGCGCGGGCGGGCTCGTAGGGGATCATCTCGCCGCCCGTGTACATCACCCGCAGCGAGGTGAGGTCGCGCTCGCGCAGGGCCGGGTCGGCGAGCAGCATCCGGAATTGGGTCGAGACGGCGCAGAGGACGGTGACCCGTTCGCGCTCGATCAGCTCCAGCGCCAGCGAGGTGTCGAAGCGCTCCATCGAGACCGTCGGCGCACCCATGTAGGCGGGGCTGAAGTGCGAGGTCCACTGGCCGAAGCCGAACGGGGCCGGGATCGCCGCCATGAAGACCTCGTCCTCGGTGAGGTCGCCGACCGCGACGGCGCACTGGTGGAAGTACCACCAGCGGTTCTGCGCGTGCATCACGCACTTCGGCAGGCCGGTGGTGCCGGAGGTCGAGTTGATCAGCCACAGCTCGTCGGGGCCGAGGCGGTCGGGGAACTCGGCGGGCGGCGGCGAGGCGGGGGAGCCGTCGATCAGGATCGGGGCGTCGACGCCGTGCTCGAAGCGGGGGACGACGAGGTGGTGGCGGAGGTCGGGAAGGGCGCCCTGGAGCATGGCGAAATGCTCGCCGGCGGGGGAGCCGCGGTGCTCGTCGACGGTCACCAAGGCGGCCGCGCGGCCCTTGGCGAGGATGTGGCGCGCCTCGCGCCCGCCCGCGCGCACTCCCACGCCGACCGCGACGACCCCCGCCTTCTCGCAGCCGAGGAAGGCGGCGTGGACGGCGCCGCCGTCGGGGACCATCACCCCGACCCGGTCGCCGCGACCGAGTCCCAGCTCACCGATCGCTCCCGCGATCCGGTTCGACGCGGCCTCGTACTCGGCCCAGGTCAGGGTGCCGAGCGGACCGGCGAAGGCGATCGCGTCGGGGCGCTCGCGGGCGTGGCGGGCGACGTGATCGGCGAGCGAGCGCTCGTCGTACCAGCCGAGAAGATGCCACTCGGGGACGTTCCGTTCCCGTTGCGCCGCGACGACACGTTCGCGGTCGGCGCCCGCGCGCAGGGGGTCGGTCCCCGGATCACCCTCCATCCGCAAAACCTATCAAGCGCTTGGTAGAGTTGGCAACGGGATGAGGGATGCGATCGAGTCGAAGGACGTGCGCCTAGCCGTGGAGACCGCGGCGCTCGGGCCGCTCGAGATCAGCGCCCGGGTCTTCACCCCGGCGGAGCCCGATCCGGCACTGCCGCTCCTCTTCTGCGTGCCGGGGATGAGCTACGGCAAGGAGTACTGGGACGTGCCGCTCGCCGGCTACAGCTTCGGCCACGCCGCCGCCGCGGCCGGCCACGTGGTGATCGCGGTCGACAACGTCGGCACGGGGGCGAGCTCCCGCCCGGAGGACTCCGACGCGGTGACCCTGGCCGCGATGGCGGCCGCGAATGCCGCGGTCGCCGCGGAGGCACTCGCCTGCCTCGCCACCGGCGACCTGGTCCCCGGGCTCGGGCCGATCGCGCCCGGGCGTCCGGTCGGCATCGGCCACTCGCTCGGCGGCTGCCTCGTCCTCCTCCAGCAGGCCGCCCACACCACCTTCGATGCGATGGCGGTCCTCGGCTTCTCCAACCAGCCGCTCGAGGGCATCTACGAGGACCACGAGCGCGAGGCCGAGCTGACCGACGCCGAGCGCTTCGCCTGGGCGACCGAGCACCTGCCGCCGAAGCTCTGGGGTGCGCCGTGGGAGGCGCTCGAGCCCTACTTCGAGCTGCCGCGGGAGAACTTCGCCGAGCTCTTCTACCCGCCGGGCACCGCCGCCGAGGTGATCGCCGCCGACTCGGCGGGGGCGACCTCGGTGCCGCGCCGGGCGGCGATCGAAACGACGATCCCGCGGGTGTCGGCAGCGGCGGCCGAGGCGGTCGACGTCCCGGTCCTGCTCGCCTACGGGGCCACCGACCTCTCGCCCGATCCGCTCGCCGAGGTCGCCACCTATCCCGCCGCCGCCGACATCACCCTGTTGCGCCTCGAGAACTCGGCCCACTGCCACAACCTCTCGCCCGATCGCGAGCTGCTCTGGCGCCGCCTGCTCGGCTGGGCACGGGAGGGGGCGGGGTGAGCGACGCGGCGGCGGTGATCGGGCTCGGGGACCTCGGGATCTCGATCGCGCGGCGGTTGCACGAGGTCGGGGTGGTCGTCACCGGGATCGACGGCGCGGAGGAGCGGCGGCGGATGTGGGCCGAGGAGAGCGGGCTGGACGCGCTCGCCGCGACCGCGGACCTGGGTCCCGCCGATGCCCCGCGCGCGTTCGTCTGCGTGCGGACGACCGAGCAGGCGGCGGCGGTGATCGACGACCTGAACCGGATCCTCGGCCCGGACTCGGTCCTCTACGTGGTGACGACGCTGGCCGTCGACTTCGCCCGTGGCCTCGGTGGGCGTGCCGCGGCGGGCGGGCCGCGCCTGGTCGAGCTGCCGGTCTCGGGCGGGCGCGGCGGCGCGGAACGGGGCGAGCTGGTCGTGATGACGGGCGGTCCCGCGGTGACCGCCGAGGACGCCCCCTTCCTCGAGCGCACGCTCGCCTCGCTCGTCCTGCCGATGCCGCGCTACGGCGACGCGACCCTCGCCAAGCTGCTGAACAACGCCCTCGCCGCCTACAACGCGCTCGCCTTCGGCAGCGCGGTCGAGCTCGCCGCCGCGGCCGGCCTCGACATCCCGGCCACCGCCGAGCTGCTGCGCCGCGGATCCGGGGGCAGCTGGATGGCCGACGCCTTCGCCGGGCTGGTCGACGACCTCCTGGCCAAGGACGCCGCCCTGCTCGCCGCCGAGGTCGGGCCGCTGCCGACGATCGGCCTCGGCGACCCCGATGCCCTCCCTCCGGCCCTCGCCCGCGCCCGCCGCCTCCTCGACGGCTGACGCGCCGGGCGCGGGGTCAGGGGGAGAGGGGGCGGTTGGTCCAGCCGCCCTCGTCGCGGGGGTACCAGCCGCCGGCCGCCTTGGTGCCGCCGTCGACGTGGATCGTCGTGCCGGTGACGAAGCTCGACAGCGGCGAGGCGAGGAAGAGGGCGGCGCCGGCGATGTCCTCGGCGGTGCCGTGGCGGGCGAGGGGGACCCAGGTCCTCCAGCGCCAGCGCTCCGACTCCTCCACCCACTCCGCGTAAGGGAGCTGCGGCGTCTCCACCACGTCGGGGGCGATGTCGTTGACGCGGATGCCGTACTCGCCGACCTCTAGCGCCAGGCTCCGCCCGAAGGCGACCACCGCCGCCTTGTAGGCCGAGTAGACCGCGTGCCCGGGGATCCCGCGGAAGGCCTCGACCGTGGTCAGGTTGACGATGCTGCCGCCACGCCCCCGCTCGATCATCCCCGGCAGCACCGCGCGGGTGAGGGCGAGGACGTGCTCCAGGTTGACCGCCCGCTGGGCTTCCCAGGCAGCCCCGTCCTCGTCGGCGAAGAGGGTCGGCGGGCGCAGGAAGTGGCCGACGTTGTTGACCAGGACGTCGGCCTCCTCCGAGGCCGCCGCGATCCGCGCGGCCGCATCCGCCTCGGTGACGTCGAGCTCCAGCGTCTGCAGATCCGCCCCGCCGACCCGGGCGCGCAGCGCGGCCAGCGCCTCTGCGTCGCTGTCGACCGCGAGCACCGCCGCGCCGTGGGCGAGGAACGCCTCGCATACGGCGCCGCCGATGCCGGCCGCGCCCCCGGTGACGATCGCGTCGCAGCCCTCCAGCAGCGGGCCGGGCTCCGACGTCACGACCGCCTCGTCACGACGCCGATCCCCGCCACGTCAATCGGCCGCGGACGGCCGTCGCTGCAGCTGGGTGATCCCGACCGCGGCGATCAGCACCGCGCCCTGGAACACCTGCGGCGTCCAGTTCGGCGTCCCGGCCAGGAGCAGTCCCACGCTGCCGGTGCCGATCATCAGCACCGCGACCACCGTCCCCCACGGGTTGAACCTGCCGTGGCGGAACTGGGAGGCGCCGACGAAGGCCGCCGAGAAGGCCGGGATCAGGTACTCGGGACCGACCGACGGGTCGGCCGAGCCGATCCGCGAGGCCAGCGCGATCCCGGCGAACGAGCCGAGCACCCCGGAGAAGAGCAGCGAGATCGTGCGGATGCGACCGACCCGCAGGCCGACCAGGCGGGAGACCTCGGGCCCGTAGCCGGAGGCGTAGACGCGCCGGCCGAAGACCGTCTGCTCGAGCACGAACCCGAGCACCAGCATCGCCACCAGCAGGTAGATGACCGGCAACTGCACGCCGGCGATGTCGGTGCTGGCGATCTTGGTGAAGTCCCCCGACACCTTGCCGGTGATGATTTCGTCGCTGGACACCCATAAGGTCGCCGCGGCGATGATCGAGCCGGTCGCCAAGGTGCCGATGAAGGAGTCGATGTTCATCCGCACGACGACGATCGCGTTGAGGGTGCCGATCGCCAGTCCGGCGACCAAGGTCAGCGCGACCGCCGCGCCGAGCGGCAGCCCCAGGGTGTTCAGCGCCCAGCCGGCGAAGACGCCGGAGAAGCCGATCGTCGAGCCGATCGAGAGGTCGAAGACGCCCGCCGCGAGCGGCATCACCACGGCGAGCGCGGCAAGCCCGGTGATCGCGTACTGGTTGACGACGGACTTCGCCGTCTGCGTGGTCGGGAAGAGGTGGGGCTTCCAGACGGTGAAGACCAGGATCAGCAGGATCCAGACGTAGACCGCGCCGATGTTCCGGTAGCTGAGGCTGCCAAGCCAGCTCGGCAGCGGTCGGCTGCGCTCCGGGGCCTGTGGCGACGGTGCGGCCGCGTGTGCGTCGGTCGACATGCTCTCGCTCTCTCCTTCCCAGGGGATTGACGGCACCCACTCGGCTGACTACTCTCCAGCCAAGCGCTTGCTTGGTTGGCAGCATACCCTACGGGCAACCACTTGAGGAGAGGATCCGTTTGAGCACCGATTCCGCGACGCCGAGCACCGATCCGGGGACGCCCGAGCCGCTGATCCAGATCGAACATCTCTCGAAGACCTTCCCCGGGCAGCGCGCCCTGAAGGACGTCAGCTTCGAGATCGGCAAAGCGGAGATCCACGCGCTGGTCGGGGAGAACGGCTCCGGCAAGTCGACCCTGATCAAGGTGCTCTCCGGCTTCCACGACCCCGACCCGGGCAGCGTCGTGCTGATCGACGGCGAGCCGCTGGAAGTGAACTCGGCCGAGGACGCGCGGCGCCGTGGCCTGCGCTTCGTCCACCAGGACCTCGGCCTGATCGGCGAGCTGACCACGATCGAGAACGTCGGCCTCGTCTCCGGCTTCGCCACCCAGGGCCCGGGCAAGATCGCCTGGTCGCGGCAGCGCCGGCTGACCCGCGAGCTGCTCGGCCGGATCAACGTCGAGATGGACGTCGACTGCCCGGTGTCGGAGCTGAAGGCGGTCGAGCGGAGCGCGCTCGCGATCGCCCGCGCCCTCGACGACACCCACGGGGCGATCTCCCTGCTCGTCCTCGACGAGCCCTCGGCGGCGCTGCCCCCGGCCGAGTGCGAGGCGCTCTTCGCCGTCTGCCGCGAAGTGCTCGCCAAAGGGGTGAGCATCCTCTACGTCTCCCACCGCCTCGACGAGATCCTCAATCTCGCCTCGCGGGTGACGGTGCTGCGCGACGGTGCCTACCAGGGGACCTTCGCCTCGAAAGGGATGAACCGGGCGCGGCTGGCCGAGCTGATCGTCGGCAGCGCGGTCGAGGAAACGGCGGCCCAGGCGCCCCGTCCGGCCCCCGACGCGGAGCCGGTGCTCTCGGTGCGTGGCCTGCGCAGCGACCCGCTGGCGGGGGTCGACATCGACGTCTATCCCGGCGAGGTGCTCGGCATCGCCGGGCTCTCCGGCTCCGGCCGCGAGGCGCTGGCGGCGGCGGTCTGCGGCGGCATCCCCGCCGACATGGAGCTGACCGTCGCGGGCCAGGTGTGGTCGGGGCAGATGAACCCGGTCGAGGCGGAGCGGCTCGGCCTCGCGCTGGTCCTTCCCAACCGCCACCCGGACGCGGCGATCGACGAGTTCACGATCGGCGAGAACATGACGCTCGGTCGGCTGCCCGAGTTCCGGCGTGGGATGCGGGTCAGCAAGCGGCGCGAGCGCGAGGCGGTGATGGAGTGGATCGGCCGGCTCGACGTGCGCCCGACCGATCCGACCCGCCTCTACGGCCTGCTCAGCGGCGGCAACCAGCAGAAGGTGCTGCTCGCCAAGTGGTTCGGGATCGACCCGCGCGTCGTCTTCATGGACGACCCGACCAGCGGCGTCGACATCGGCGCCCGCCACGCGATCTACGACGTCGTCCGCGAGTTCGCCGAGACCGGCTGCGGCTTCGTCGTCTGCTCCTCCGACATGGAGGACTTCGTCGGCGTCTGCGACCGGGTCGTGGTGCTGGTCGAGGGCCGGGTCGCCGAGGAGCTCTACGGCGAGTCGGTCACCGAGCGCGAACTGCTGCGGGCGATCTCGGGCACCGGCGAGCGCTCCGCGGCGCCCGCCTGAGCGCCCCTCTCGGCTCAGGCCAATTCGACCAAGCATCTGCTTGACAGAGGCGCGAGCCTGCGCTTAGGCTTGTCCCAAGCAAGCGCTTGGTAAACGCGCGTGCGCACAACTGGTAAAGCTGTGAGAGGAGAGAGCATGAGGTTGCACATTGCTTCCGCACGCGTGTTGGCTGCGGCTGTCCTGTGCCTGGTTGCGCTGGCCCTGGTGATCGCCGGATGTGGCGGCGGGTCGAGCAGCTCCAGCAGCAGTGGCGGCAGCACCGAATCGAGTGAAGGTTCCGGCGCGAGCGAAAACACCGGCGGGGAAACGGAAGAAGGCGAAGAATCGTCGAGCTCGGAAACGGCCTTCCCGAAAGCCGCCAAAGCGAATGAAGAATTCGAAGAACGGCCGACCACGGTCGGGATCGAGACGCCGGTAGGGAAACCGATCCCGGAAGGCAAAACGATCGACTTCATCCAGTGCGGCGTCCCCGCCTGCAAGACCGAGGGTGAACTCTTCGAAGCTGCCGCGGGTGAACTCGGCTGGACGATCAAATCGATCAACGCCGGGACCACGCCGGAGGAAATCAAGGCGGCCTACGGCCAGGCGATCAAGGATGAACCGGATGCCGTGCTCGGCTCCGGCTACCCGCGCGTCCTGTTCGAACCGGAGATCGCGCAGCTGAAGGCGAAGAACATCCCGGTGATCGAGTTCTTCGTCGAGGAAGAAGCCGGCAACGGCATCACCGCGGTGATCGGCGGCATCGGCACGACCGAATTCCAGGGCAAGATGATGGCCGACTACATCCTCGCCCACAGCACCGACGAATCGATGGAAATCGGCTCGGTCAACGCCAAGGGATTCGAAACCGTCACCGCGACGATCGAAAACGTCGCCAAAACGGTCGAAGCCGAATGCCCTGACTGCTCGATCAAGACGCTGGAAGCGCCGCTGACCTCGATCGGCAAAGACCTGCCGCAGCGGATCGCCTCCTTCCTCACCGCGAATCCGGGGATCGAATGGACCACCGTCGGCTACAACGACATGGTCACCGGTCTGCCCACCGCGCTGAAGGGCGCCGGGGTGGAAGACGCCAACCTGACCACGGTCAACATCAACACCTCGATCGCCCCCTACCTGGCGAACGACGAATACCTCCAGGCCACCGTGGGGACCAGCTTCCCCGAGGTGTACTGGCGCGGGATCGACCTCCTGGCGCGGCTCTTCGCCGGGGTCGACTACGCGGAAGACGAAGACGATTCGACGCTCCCCTACTGGACGATCACCAAGGACTCTCTGCCGACCACGGAAGAAGAATTCGCGGTCGTCGAAGACTACGAAGCGCAGTTCAAGAAACTCTGGGGCGTCGAATAGGCGACCAGGGTCACCGAAGTCCCGCGAAAGCTCCGGCCCTTGCGCCGGAGCTTTCGCGTCTCTACCAAGTGCAGACCGGAGGATCGTGATGACGCTGGCCGGACTCGACCACGCGGGGGCGTTGTACATCGGCGGCGATTGGGTGCCGCCACCGGGGGAGGAGACCGAAGACGTCGTCAACCCGGCCACCGAGGAGGTCGTCGCCTCCTTGCCGGTCGGTGATCTGGCCCAGTGCGAGGCCGCTCTGGCGGCCGCCCGGAAGGCCTTCGAGGAGGGGCCGTGGCCGCGGATGTCCGGGGCCGAGCGCTCCGCGACGCTGTTGCGGATGCTCGAGGTCCTGAGCGGCCGGCGGGACGAGCTGATCGAGCTGGTGATGACCGAGACGGGTGCGCCGCGCGGCCTGGCCGCCGGCCTTCATGTCGACACGACCCTCGCCCACTTCGAGTTCTTCGCCCGCGCCGCCGCCTGGCCCGGCGTCGAGCCGCTTCCCCCGGACCTGACCGACCGCCCCGGTGGCGGCCGGCTGCTGGGGAGCCAGGTGCAGGTGTACGAGCCCTACGGCGTCGTGGTGGCGATCAGCCCCTTCAACTTCCCGTTCCTGATCAACGTGGCGAAGATCGCCCCGGCGATGGCGATGGGCAACACGGTCGTCCTGAAGCCATCGCCGTTCACGCCGCTGGAGGCGTTCGTGCTGGCCGAGGCGGCCGAGCAGGCCGGGGTCCCGGCGGGGGTCCTCAACGTCGTCACCGGCGGCACCGAGGTCGGCCAGGCGCTCACCTCCGACGCGCGGGTCGACCTGATCACCTTCACCGGCTCCGACGCGGTCGGGGCCGCCGTCGCCCGCCAGGGAGCCGAGACGCTGAAGAAGGTCGTGCTCGAGCTGGGGGGCAAGTCGGCGCTGATCGTGCGCGAGGACGCCGACCTGGAGGCGGCCGCCCAGTTCGCGGTCGGCCAGTACACCCTGCAGGCGGGCCAGGGCTGCAGCCTCTGCACCCGCCACCTGGTCCACAACGCCGTCCGGCCGCGGTTCCTCGAGCTGATGGCGCAGTACTCGCAGGCGCTGCGGATCGGCGACCCGGCGGCCGAGGCGACCACCATGGGTCCGCTGATCCGCGAGTCGCAGCGCCAGCGGGTCGAACGCTACGTGGACGAGGCCCGTGACGACGGCGGTGAAGTGGTCACCGGTGGCCGCCGGCCGGCCGGCCTCGAACGTGGGTTCTTCTACGAGCCGACGATCGTCACCGCGGTCGACAACTCGGCGAAGGTGGCCCAGGAGGAGATCTTCGGGCCGGTCGCGGTGGTGGCCGGGTTCGAATCCGACGAGGAGGCTGTGGCGATCGCCAACGACTCCCCGTTCGGCCTCTCGGGAGCCGTGTTCTCGAAGGATTCAGGGAGCGGCTTCGAGCTCGCCCTGCATCTGCGGACCGGCCAGGTGCTCCTGAACGGCGGCAGCGGTCGGATGAACTCGTGGGCGCCGTTCGGCGGCTACAAGCGCTCCGGCATCGGCCGCGAGTACGGCGTCGCCGGGGTGCGCGAGTTCTGCCAGACGAAGGCCATCCACTTCAACGCGGGTTGACACCAGGGACAACAGGAGAGGGAAGGGACGCATGAGCAAACTGGAGGGCAAGGTGGCGTTCATCACCGGGGCGGCGCGCGGGCAGGGGCGGTCCCATGCCCGGCGGCTGGCCGCGGACGGGGCCGACATCGTCGCGGTGGACATCTGCGCCGACGTCGCGACGGTGCCCTACCCGTTGGGCACGGCGGAGGAACTGGCGGAGACGAAGGCCCTGGTCGAGAAGGTCGGTCGCCGCTGCGTCACCGCGACCGCCGACATCCGCAGCCTCGAGCAGCTCGGCGCCGCCGTCGACCTGGCCAAGGAGACCTTCGGGAAGATCGACATCCTCGTCTCCAACGCCGGCATCTGGTCCCAGTCGACCGAGTCGTGGACGCTCGACGAGGAGACCTGGCAGGCGATGATCGACATCAACCTGAGCGGCCAGTGGAAGACGGCGAAGGCCGTGGTGCCGACGATGATCGAGGGCGGGACCGGCGGGGCGATCACGATCACCAGCTCCTCGATCGGCCTCAAAGCAACCACCGGGAACGTCCACTACACGACGGCCAAGCATGGGGTGATCGGCCTGGTCCGCACCCTCGCCCACGAGCTCGCCCCGCACGACATCCGGGTCAACGCGCTCTGCCCGACCACCGTCAACTCGCCGATGATCACCAACGACGCCCTCTACACGCTCTTCCGCCCGGACCTCGACTCGCCGGGGCTTCCCGACGTCGAACCGGGGCTGCGTGATCTGAACCTGCTCGACGTCAGCATGATGGAGCCGGGCGAGGTCAGCGCGGCGATCAGCTGGCTGGTCTCCGACGACGCCCGCTACGTGACCGGCATCGCGCTGCCGATCGACGCCGGCTCGACCGCCAAGTAGCGATGGACCTCGGGCTGACGGGGCGCTTGGCGGTGGTCACCGGGGCGACCAAGGGGATCGGGCACGCGGTCGCGGGCACCCTCCTCGACGAAGGGGCGGCGGTGTTCGTCCACGGCAGCCGCGAGGCGACGGTCGAGGAGGCCGTCGGGCGGCTGTCGAGCCGGGGCGAGGTCCACGGCGTGGCCGCTGACCTGACCGACCCGGCGGCGCCGGCGGCGATCGCCGAGCGGGTCGCGCAGGTGGGGCGGCCGGACGTGCTGGTGAACAACGCGGCGCTGTACGAGGTCAAGTCCTACCTCGACCTCGATCGACAGGACTGGCTGAAGAGCCTGCAGATCAACCTGCTGGCGGGAGCCGGACTGGCCCAGCTGTTCCTCCCGGCGATGCTGGAGCGCGACTGGGGCCGCGTCGTCTTCATCTCCTCCGACTACGGCGTCCAGGTCAACCCGGACCTGATGCCCTACTCGGTGGCGAAGGCGGCGATGATCGCGCTCGGTCGGGGTCTCGCGGTGATGACCCGCGGCACCGGGGTCACCGTGAACACGACGATCGCCGGGCCCACCTGGACCGAGGGCTCGGCCGGGTTCCTCGATCAGGCCAACACCGAGGGGCGGCCGGTCGAGGAGGTCAAAGCCGAGTTCTTCGAGCCGGGAGGCTTCCTGGCCGACACCTTGACCGGGCGGTTCGCCGACGTCGACGAGGTGGCCGCGGTGGTGGCGTTCCTCTGCTCGGAGCGGGCCTCGGTGGTGACCGGTGCCGCGCAACGGGCCGACGGCGGGACGATCAAAGCGGCGCACTGATGTCGTTCGACCCCGACATCGAGCCGCGGCTCTCCCGGCTGGTCGCGGCCTACGCGGCGGCGGTCGACGCCCGCGACCTCGAGGCACTGCGCCGGCTCTTCCTCTCCGAGGCGACCCTGACCGTGCGGCGCGGAGGTGGGGAGCCGCGGGTGTTCCGCGGCCACGCCGGGCTGGCCGGGGTGATCGAGGCGCTGGCGCCCTTCGAGCTGACGCTGCACGAGGTGTCGGCCCCGGTCTTCGAGCCGGCGCCGGGCGGGGAGGAGGCGACCGGCGCGTGCGTCTGCGTCGCGCACCACGTGCGGCGAGGGGAGAGCAGCGAGGCCGACGACCTGGTCCTCCACGGCCGCTACTCGGACCGCTTCCGGCGCGACGCGGACGACACCTGGCGCTTCGCTGCCCGCGAGCTGCGCGTGCTCTGGACCGAGAAGCGGTCCGTCCGGATCGGGGACTAGGCCGGCGCCCGCCGGCAAGGACGCGGCGGGCAGGGCCGGCACCCGGCGGCAAGGGACGCATCTCGGACGGCCGCCACGGCCCCGAGCCCCGCCGCGGATCGATGGCTAGCTGGTGGCGGTGCGGAAGGCGGCGCCGAGGCCGGCGATGAAGTCGGGGGCGGCGTCGGCGTCCGGGCAGAGGTGGGACAGCGGGGCGTAGAAGTCGGTGGCGCCGAGCTCGCGGACCTCGCCGAGGCGCTCCATGCTGCGCTCGACGCCACCGTCCCCCTCCTTCGGCGGCGGCACGCCGATGCGGACGCGGACCTCGCCGGGATCGCGGCCGGCTTCGACCAGCGCCGCGTCCAAGGTCTCGATCCCGGCGGCGATCTCGCGCCGACGGGCGGTCGGGCTGGGGATCCAGCCGTTGCAGCGCCGCACCAGGCGGGCGAGGTTGCGTTTGTGCAGCTCGCCGCCGATCCAGAACGGCACGCCGCCCTCCTGCACCGGGCGCGGCTCGCAGTAGACGTCCTCGAAGCGCAGGCGCGGCGAGTCGAAGTCGGTCGGGCCGCCGGCCCAGAGCGCCGCGCAGGCGTCGAGTGCGTCGTCGAGCAGCCGCCCCCGCTCGGCAAAGTCGAGCCCGCCGGCCTCGTACTCCTTCGCCAGCCAGCCGGTCCCGACGCCGAGGTCGAGGCGCCCGCCGGAGATCACGTCGAGGGTCGCCGCCGCCTTCGCCAGCAGCGCCGGCGGGCGCAGCGGGGCGATCAGGACGCCGGTCATCAGCCGCACCCGCCCGGTCCGCCCGGCGATCGCCGCGAGGCAGGTCATGGGCTCGAGCCAGGGCGCGTCGGGCTCGGTCGCGAAGGGCCCGTAGGGGTAGCCGGAGAGATCGCCGCCGAGCACCACGTGGTCGACCAGCACGACCGTGTCGATGCCCGCCTCGTCGGCGGCGACGGCGAGGTCGACCAGCCGCGACCAGTCGCCGCCCAGGTAGGAGCCGTAGTTGTCGAGGCCGACGTGGAGGCGGGGCGACAACGCGGCGCGGCTCGCGGCGGCGGCGCTCACGGAGCCGGGACCGGTGCCTCGTCGGCCAGCCGGTGGACCGACCCGGCCCTCAGCTTCACCGCTTCCTCGGGCACCCAGCTCGGCGCCGTGGCGACGAAGAGCTCGCGGCCGGAGGGCCCGCCGAGCGCCACCGCGTAAGGGCTCGGGAACGGCAGCCGCCGGTCGACCTCGCCGTCCGCGGTGATCCGGACAAGCTCGTCGCCGAACGGGAAGGCGATCCAGACGCCGCCCTCGGCATCGATCGCGATCCCGTCGGGGAAACCGCCGTCGAACTCGGCCAGCGTGCGCCGCTCCGACAGCGAGCCGTCCTCGCCGACCGTGAACGCGGTCAGCTTGCCGGGCACCGAGCGCGTCTCGGCGACCACCAGGGTCGCGCCGTCCGGGGTGATCGCGATCCCGTTCGGGAACCAAAGGTCTTCGGCGACGACCCGTACCTCGCCAGTCGGCTCGACCAGGAGGAGAACGGTCGGCCTGGGGGGGTCGGGCGGGGCGGAATCGTCGCCGAAGTTGCCGACGTAGGCGCGGCCGAGGCGGTCGACGTGCATGTCGTTCGTGTGCCAGGGCGCCAGGGTCGAGAGGTCGGCGTGCTCGCGGGGCCCGTCGTCGTCGAGCCGCAGCAGCCGCCGGTCATGCATCGAGACCACCAGGGGAGTGCCGTCGGGGAGGAAGCCGATGCCGGACGGGCACTCGGGGACCTCGGCGACCACTTCCGGGGCCGCGCCGGGGACGAGCCGCTGCACGGTGTGCGCGTGCATGTCCGAGAACCAGAGCGCGCCGTCGTGCCACCGCACCCCCTCAGGGAAGGTCAGGCCCTCGACAAGCGTCTCCGAACTGGTCGTCTCCATCTCCCTCTCCACCGGTTGACCTCGGTCGGGGCGTAGGATATAAACCAAGCGAGCGCTTGGTCAAGTACAGCGCACCGCCTGGTCAAGTGACGGACACCCTCGACACCCTCAAACCCGCCTCCGAGGCCGCCGGACTGGAGCTCGGATCCCGTCGCGTCGCCTATACCGATCGCGACGCGATCCTCTACGCGCTCGCCGTCGGCGCGGCCGCCGAGGACCTCGACCTGGTCTTCGAGCGCGACCTCCGCGTGCTCCCCACCTGCGGCCTCGGGCTCGGTCTCTGGGCCTGCGACGAGCTCGGCGACCGTGGGTTCTTCTCCTCGACCAACTCCCTGCACGCGGGCCAGCGGCTCGAGGTGCTCGGGCCGCTGCCGAAGAGCGGTGAGCTGGAGCTGACCGCGCGCGTCGCCGACGTCTGGGACAAGGGATCCGCCGCCCTCTTCGACATCGAGGTGTCCTGTGAGTGCTTCCGCGCCGTCTACTCGATCTTCGCCCCCGGCCAGGGTGGCTGGGGCGGCGAGCGCGGGCCGAGCGCGCGTCGCGACCCGGAGTCCGCGCCCACCCGGCGGGCCCGCCTGCGGACGAGCCGCGAGAGCGCCGTTCTCTACCGCCTGCTCGGCGACCGTCACCTGATCCATGTCGATCCCGCGGCGGCGCAGGCGATCGGCCAACCGCGGCCGATCCTGCACGGGCTCTGCACGCTCGGCTTCGCCGCCCGCGCGCTCCCCGGCCTGCTTGGCCGTCGCCCCGACGAACTGCGCGCCCTCGAGGCCCGCTTCGCCGCCGCCGTCCTGCCCGGCGACCCGCTCGAGCTGCGCGCCTGGGAGCCGCTCGACGACGGCAGCGTCCCCTTTTCCGTGGCGACCCCCGAGGCCGTGGCCCTGAGCGGCGGCCTGATGCGGTTCGGATAGGCGCCGACGCCACCCACGTCAACGAAGGAGATCCGAGTGTCCGATGAAGCCGTAGTCGCAGCCATCGCCCGCACGCCGATCGGGCGGGCCGGCAAGGGGTCGCTGGTGTCGATGCGCGGGGACGACCTCGCCACGATCGCGGTCGAGGCGGCGCTCGCCCAGGTGCCCGAGGTGAAGCCCGACGAGGTCGAGGACCTGATGCTGGGCTGCGGCCAGCCGGCCGCCGAGCAGGGTTTCAACATGGCCCGCGTCGTCGCCGTGATGGCGGGGCTCGCCGAGGTCCCCGGGGTCACCGTCAACCGCTACTGCTCCTCCTCGCTGCAGACGGTCCGCATGGCGACCCACGCGATCCGCGCCGGCGAGGGCGAGTGCTTCATCGCCGCCGGCGCCGAGTCGTGCAGCCACTTCGACAAAGGCAACGCCGACCGCGTGCCGGACACCAAGAACCCGCGCTTCGCGGAGGCGATGGAGCGGACCGCGAAGCAGGCCCAGACGGGCGCGCCGGCGTGGGCTCCGGCCGCCGGCCTTCCCGACGTCTACATCGGGATGGGCTACACGGCCGAGAACGTCGCCGACCTCGAGGGCATCACCCGCGAGGAGATGGACGCCTTCGCCGCCCGCTCCCAGCAGCTCGCGGTGGCGCGCCAGGAGGAGGGCTTCTTCGATGCCGAGATCACCCCGGTGACGCTCGCCGACGGCACCGTGGTCGACCGCGACGACGGCCCGCGCCCGGGCACCACGGCGGAGAAGCTGGCGGGCCTGAAGCCGGTCTTCCGCGAGGACGGCCGGGTCACCGCCGGCAACGCCTGCCCGCTGAACGACGGTGGCGCCGCGGTCGTCGTCACCAGCGCGAGCTTCGCCGCCGAGCGGGGGATCGAGCCGCTCGCCCGCATCGTCGCCACCGGCGTCGGCGCGGTCGATCCGGAGATCATGGGCCTCGGCCCGGTGGGCGCCTCCGAAGCGGCCCTGCGCCGCGCCGGGATGACGATCGACGACGTCGACCTGGTCGAGATCAACGAGGCCTTCGCCGCCCAGGTGATCCCCAGCGCCCGCC
>Ga0134125_10004316_pt1 | contig 16298 bp, 13 predicted proteins | sample KB31751_FD_96464 | JGI IMG/M metagenome (GOLD analysis project Ga0134125, IMG submission 96464) | Terrestrial soil microbial communities with excess Nitrogen fertilizer from Kellogg Biological Station, Michigan, USA - KB3-175-1 | ecosystem: Environmental > Terrestrial > Soil > Unclassified ...
CTGGGATGACGTATGGCTTGCGTTCCGGCGGGTGGGCAAGTTCGTTCGCTTCGTGATCTTCGAAACGCTCCGCCTTGGGATCGAATTTCAGCAGGATGCCGCCGCGGCGATAGCTGATGTTCGCCAGATGGCACAAATCCGCTGAAATCCTACCGACATCGATATCGGCATGGAGATCCTGATATCTACGGCTGCGAACGGCTTCAAGGAAATTTTTGATATGCGGAGCGGTGTCGGTTTTGACCGGTTCCTCGTATTTCGCTTCCTGCACAAGCTTGCCTTCCGGCTCGCCTTTGTAGACGCGATATCCTTCGGCGTCGACAGCCATCCAACCATCGCGGCCGTAAAACAAATTACCAATGCAGTTCGTATCGGTCTTCGAAAGATCGGCTTCGTGACCCGTGGGCAGCCCGCGAACTTCGAATACGAGTTCCTTGCCGCCGTAATCGAAACGCGCGAGCAGCGTGTTTGGCGTCTGCTGGTCGTCGTCATAGACGTACTTGCCCCCGCTGCCGACAACAGAGGTTGGGAAATCGACACCGAGGCCCCAACGCGCGATATCCATCTCATGAACGCCTTGATTACCGATATCGCCGTTTCCAGTGGTCCAGAACCAGTGCCAGTTGTAGAGAAAACGATTCTTGCTGAACGGAATCATCGGAGCGGGCCCAAGGAATTTGTCCCAATCGACTCCCGGCGGCACGGGTTCCACGGGCGTGTGGCCGATGGACTTGCGGCGCTTGAAACACAGGCCACGCGCCATGTAGATCTCTCCGATAACGCCATCGTGCAGCATCTGCATCGCGCGCATTTTATGGGCGATGCTGCGGCTTTGCGAGCCGACTTGCATGATGCGGTTGTATTTTCGCGCGGCTGCCACCATCTGCCGGCCCTCGTACGGATCGTGGCACGCGGGCTTTTCTACGTATACGTCCTTGCCGGCCTGGACGGCCCAAACAGCGGCAAGCGCGTGCCAATGATTGGGCAACGGCAGCGAAACGGCATGAACATTAGGATCCGCAAACACTTTGCGCATATCCTCGAATGTCTTTGGAGCCTCACCGGTCAAATCCTTTGCCAAGGCAGTGGCGCGTTCGAGATTGGCCTGATCGACGTCGCAAAGCGCGTAGATGTGGGCATCCGGCTGCTTTGCGTAGTACCGAATGTGATCGCGGCCTCTTCCTCCAACACCTACAACTGCAACGTTAATTTTGTCGTTTGCGCCCCAGGCGCGCGTAGCGGCTAGAGCAGATAGTGTGGAAGCTTGCAAGAAAGTTCTGCGTGTTGTCTGGTTCATGGCGTTCACCTCTGGCGCAAAGCGTCCGGCACATGGCCAACCGCCCACAAATTTCCAGAACTCAGCGGCGCCGGGCGCGTTTTGCGCTGAGTGGCTGGAGAGCGCTCGACCACTACTCTATAGCACTTCGACTGAAGGGATTGTCAGGCCTTCAACAGCGCTTGGACATAAGCGGGCTTCAAGGGAATCCGGCGCGCCACTTTGCCGGTGGCGTCAAGGAAAGCCGCGGCGATAGCCGAGGAAGCGAGCGCGTTAGCGGCTTCGGAGCCCTGACCGTATCTGCCGACTTCGGGACGGTGTATGAGCACGACTTTGATATCGGGAAGATCGGCCATGGTTGCGATGGGATAACTGCGCCAATCCGCCGTGACAACACCGCTCTCGTCAAATTGAAGCTCTTCCTTGAGAGCGATGCTGACGCCCATCACGGCGCCGCCTTCCACCTGGCGCTTCAACTGCAGTGGGTTCACAACGATGCCAGGATCTACCGCAATCGACATTTTTTCTACTTTGATGCCGCCGCTATTCATGTCGACCGCGATTTTCGCAACGCAGGCCCAGTAAGTCCCGCCTCGGAACAGGCATGACACACCCTGACCCTGGCGTGCGCCGTTGACGGTCTGCGGAGGCACGGAACGCGGTTGCCATTCCGATAATTTGCGAACCGCCTCCAAAACTTCGATCAGCCGTTTTTCGCGCGCGTGTTGAATGCGGAACTGAAGCGGATCGATGCCGGCAAGGCGAGCCGCTTCTGTAATAGCGACTTCGCGCGGAAAATTCTGCTGATACTGGACGGGCGTTCTCATGCTGTGGTCGCGAAGGCCGACGTTGATCGGTGATGAGTTCTGCCCGATTTGATAAGTTCCATGACCGCGTTCGAGAACAGAACGCGCTCCATCGTAGATCCAAGGGTCAGAGATACCGATCTTTGCACCGAATAACGCGCCTTTGTCATTTGGCGAGGGAATCGTCGGAAGACCAGCGAGAATCGCGCCGACAAGCCGGTCATCTTGCATGGCGGGCATGTAATGGTCAATCTGAAACGCCGTCATGTTACCTTGCCCGTCGAGCCCAATCTCTACATCGGAAAGCACGGGCGACGACTGAGTCGACCATTGAAAATCGTCGTGACGCATCCATTGCACGCGAACGGGCTTACCGACGGCCTGCGAGAGAATCACAGCCTCGTCTTCGGCTCCAGCATTGCCGCCGTTCGAACGCCCGTAGTGTCCGGGGCCGGCAAACGTGCGTACCACCACCTTGTCAACAGACGTGGAGAGCATGTGCGCAATGCCCGAGCGGAGGGCTTGCGGGTTCTGGGTGTGCGTATAAACGTACACGGTTCCATCGGAACGAACGTCGGCCAAAGCCATCGCCGGGCCAATAGGAGCGTGCTTCAGGAAGGGCACCTCGTACGTTGCCGAATGCTTCTTGGAAGACTTGGCGAGCTCGGCGGCAACATCACCGCTCGATTTTTTACTCGCCTCCACCGGTACGCTCTTCCAATCGGCATCTTCTTTAAGGAACGCGAAGAGGCGCTGATTGCCGGGAAGCCCTCGCCAATCGGTCCACTTGGTACCGGAGGCGACTTGTCGCGCCGCCTTGATCGCTTCCCATTCCGTTGGCGCAATTACGCCGACAAGGTTGCCTTTCACGATCACTTGCGTATTCAGAAAGCGCGTCTTGTCGAGAGGCGCAACCGAAACCAGCTTCGAGCCCAGCGTATTCGGGTGCACCATGCGCGCATGGAGCATTCCCGGAAGGCGCATATCGGTCACCCAGGTCTCCTTCGCCGTCACTTTTGAAGGGATGGCCGGGTTCGGAAAAGGCTTGCCGACGATTGTGTATTCACTGACCGGTTTCAGCGGCGGCTCGCCGTCAATCGTCAGCCCCATCATGCTGTGGACGTCGCCTTTGACAGGGATGGTGAGGTTTAGTGACTGATTCTTCACCAGTTCTCCGTACGACACCTGTTGGCCGTTTCCGGAGACAACGCCGTTCTTTACAGAAAGCTGATCTTTGGCCACGGACAGCCGGTCGGAAGCCAGGTCGAGCAGCGCCTGATGGACATACGCTGCGGCTTTCCGGCAATTTGGCATTCCGTGCTGCAGAAAATCGAAGGCTCCGCTTCCGTCAGGCGTACGGTCCGTATCTCCGGAGATCACGTTTGTGATCGCTTCGAACGGCACATTCAGTTCTTCCGCCACAATCTGTCGATACGCGGTGAAAACGCTGCTCTGCCCGAAATCGGGTTTGCCGACGCGGATCAAAATCGTGTTGTCCGCATGAATTTCAATCCAGGATTGCGGCAGCGCCGGATTCAACGTGTGGCCGTTTGCGACTGCGGCGGATTTCTGCATGTCGGCCGCACCCGCGAGCTGAAAGCCCGCCAGGAGCGCTCCGCCGGTTTTGACAAAGCCGCGGCGCGAGAGCAATGCGCCGAATACATCCTTTGTTACGTTGGCAAGATTTTTATCCGCGGAGATCATACGGCTACGCTCCTTTGCGTCATTGCTTTGGAGGCGCGCTGCACAGCCTGAATAATCGCCGTATACGTTCCGCAGCGGCAAAGATGAGGAGATACACCCGACGTAAATGCATCTTTGATTTCAGCGACAGTCGGCGATGGAGTATGTTCCAACAGTTCGGCCGCTTTGATCATCATGCCATTCTGGCAGAAGCCGCACTGAGGTGTCTGTTCGTCAATCCAAGCTTGCTGCACCGGATGCAGAGTCTTCGCGGCCTGCTCCGCGGAGAGGCCCTTCTGCTTGGCCCAGCGAGCCGAAAGCCCTTCGAGCGTTACAACTTCTTTGTCTCCGATTGCCGACAAGGGAATGATGCAAGACCGGACTTCCTTGCCGTTGAGAAGCACCGAGCAAGCACCGCATTGCGCGAGGCCGCAACCAAACTGAGGCCCCGTAAGCTCAAGATCGTTCTTCAGGACGTAAAGTAAAGGCGTATCGTTTGGTGCTTGCACCTCGCGCTTTACTCCGTTGACGAGGATGGTGGCCATTTAGCGTCCTCCTATTGCCCGCGGATTCTGTTTGCGGCCGCCGCAATAGCGCGACGGCTGCATGTTAGAGATGTTCTCACAAATCTCACCGTCCGGTCATCGCCTTCAGCCGTTCGGGATAGCGATCGCCTTGCACTGTAATCCCGGATACGGCGTCGCTAATGTTGCGAAGGTCCTCGGGACTTAGTTCCACACTTACGGCGCCGAGGTTCTCTTCCAGACGGTGGAGTTTCGTGGTTCCGGGAATCGGGACAATCCACGGCCTCTGCGCAAGCAGCCACGCAAGCGCAACCTGAGCAAGTGTGGCTTTCTTTCGCGCAGCAATCTGCCCTAGTAAATCCACTAAGGCCCGATTCGCTTTGCGGGCTTCAGTCGTGAATCGAGGAACAATGTTGCGGAAATCGGTACTGTCGAATGTTGTGTTCTCGTCGATCGCGCCGGTGAGAAAACCCTTGCCAAGCGGGCTGAAAGGAACAAAACCGATGCCAAGTTCTTCAAGAGTGGGTAGAATCTCTTTCTCCGGTTTCCGCCACCAAAGGGAGTATTCGCTTTGAAGAGCAGCAACGGGCTGCACGGCATGAGCGCGGCGGATTGTTTGCGCGCCCGCTTCGGACAATCCAAAATGCTTGACTTTGCCTTTTTGAATGAGTTCCTTTACCGCGCCGGCAACCTCTTCGATCGGGACATTCGGGTCTACACGGTGTTGATAGAAGAGGTCGATAACATCCGTTCGCAGCCGCTTAAGAGAGGCATCGGCAACCTGCCGGATGCGTTCCGGACGGCTGTTCAGGCCCTTTTGCGGATCGCCCTCTTCGAAGCCGAACTTCGTCGCGATGACCGCTTGCTTGCGGAATGGCTCAAGCGCTTCGCCGGCGAGTTCCTCGTTTGTGAAGGGACCGTATACTTCAGCGGTATCAAAGAACGTGACCCCACGGTCGAACGCGGCCCTTATTACCGCGATACCCTGCTCCTTTTCCGTCGCGGGCCCGTAACCGAAACTCAGCCCCATACAGCCAAGGCCGAGCGCCGAGACTTCAAGATTACCCAGTTTTCGTTTTTGCATAGTTACCACTCTTTCTCAGAATAGAGAGAAACGGGCCGCGAGAGTTATCGCAATTCCGATCCGGCCAATCTTTTGTCCATTGCTCTTGAGAAGTCGGCTTTGCCGGTATCTTATTCGCTATTTCTTCGCTATGCTGGTCATCAGAGGGATTTGCTAATGGACCTGAGTGCAAAGCTTCGTGTCCTCTCAGACGCCGCCAAGTACGATGCGGCGTGTGCGAGCAGCGAATCGGTTCGTAAGCGTGTGCCAGGTGGGCTGGGGAATGCCGCGCCCGGCGGTATCTGTCATAGCTTTACACCGGACGGAAGATGTGTATCGCTGCTCAAAATTTTACTGACGAACTACTGCATTTATGACTGCTTGTATTGCGTGAATCGTATTTCGAGCGACACCCCGCGAGCACGCTTCACGATCAGCGAAATCGTAAACCTAACGCTTGATTTCTACAAGCGCAACTACATTGAAGGGCTGTTCTTGAGTTCGGGGATCATCCAAAGCCCGGATTACACGATGGAGCAATTGGTAGCAGTAGCCCGCGAGCTACGAACGACGCACAAGTTCTGCGGCTATATTCATTTGAAGGGAGTTCCCGGAGCGGCAAGGGAGCTTCTTATCGAAGCGGGCCGATATGCAGACCGGCTAAGTGTGAATATTGAACTCTCGTCGCAGCGTGATCTGGATCGTTTAGCACCCGCCAAAAACCACGAAGTAATTCAAAAATCGATAGCCCATATTCGGAATGGGGAGCTTACGGCCGCGGAAAACAAAAGCACAAAACGAGACCGGCCCGTTTTCGCGCAAGCCGGTCAAACAACGCAGATGGTGATTGGCGCAACGCCGGCGCCCGACGCGGAAATTCTCACCAAAGCGTCGGAGTTATACGGCATTCACAGGCTACGGCGAATCTATTATTCGGCCTTTAGCCCTATTCCTCATGCCGCGGCAGAGCTTCCGGTGCACACGGCGCCCCTGGTACGCGAGCACAGGCTCTACCAGGCGGATTGGTTGATGCGATTTTATGGCTTTGGCGCTGAGGAGTTAACCACCGCGACGCATCAAAACCTTTCGCTCGATATCGATCCAAAGCTCGCTTGGGCGCTTCGAACCCGGCACTTTTTCCCGGTTGACGTGAACACAGATTCCAAGGAACGGCTGTTGCGCGTTCCGGGACTCGGCGCGCGCACTGTCGAAAGAATTTTGCACATTCGACGCTTTCATCGGCTTACCGGAGAAGATCTAGTCAAACTGCGGATTCCGATGCAGCATGCGGAGCCGTTCGTCGTCGCGGCTGACTTACATCCGCTGGATTTAGATCGAACGGATTTAGAGCGGCGGCTGATTCGAGCCTCCAAGCAGATGCCTTTGTTTGCTTATCAAAAGGAACCATCGCGGGCCGCGTTAAGCGGAGAATTCTAATGGTCCGGGTAAACAGCTATATCCAATGGCGTTCTACCGCACGCGATCTCTTGCGGGCCGGCGTGCCTCCGCACGAAATAGTGTGGAGCGGCGCAGAAGATACCCAGCGTATTTTATTCGATTCAAAACCTCCTATTGGCAGCCCTGTCGAATTTGAAATTCGTGTTCCAAGGTCCTTTTTTAAACTGGCCGAGAGCGTATCGCGACATCGCAATCCGCGACGCTGGGATTTACTTTACCAGCTGGCTTGGCGATTGACACACGGCGAGCATCATCTACTTGAAATGTCGATTGATGATTTGGTGGCGACCTTAAATACGATGTGTGGCGCGGTTGAAAAGGACGTGTACCGTATGCGCCAGTTTGTACGGTTCCGGAAGACCAAAGATGAACGCGGCGAGCAATTCGTCGCGTGGTATGAGCCCCAGCATCACACTCTGGACGCGAATGGCAAATTTTTCGTCGACCGATTCGGCTCAATGCGCTTTGCAATTCTAACGCCGGCGGCGAGTCTGATCTGGAACTTGGAAAAACTTCAGATGGGCCCGGGAGTGGCGCGCGTCCAAGCGCCGCGCGATGATGAGATGGAGGATCTGTGGCGGCTCTACTACCGCACGATTTACAATCCCGCGCGACTGAACTTGACTGCTATGCGCGCCCAACTACCGGTTGGCCGCTGGAACAATTTACCGGAAGCTGGCACGATACCGGATTTGGTTCGCCTGTCGCGGGGGCTGGTGCAGGACATGGCCGACGCGCAGCCGCGAAGCGCCGCGGCATGGATTCCGAAGACTAGCGAGTTATCTGAACTGCGGGATGCGGTGCTCCAATGCCGTGCATGCGATTTATGCAGGCGCGCAACTCAGCCGGTCTGGGGCGAAGGTGCTGCACACGCAGAACTCATGGTCGTCGGAGAACAACCTGGTAATGAGGAGGACTTATCAGGCCGTCCTTTCGTAGGACCTGCGGGAGCGATTTTGAACGATGCGATGCACAATGCCGGCATTGAACGTTCGGAGGCCTACGTAACAAACGCAGTGAAAGCGTTCAAATTTGAGGAGCGGGGCAAGCGTCGAATCCATCAAACGCCTCGGGGCAGCGAAATCGGCGCGTGCCGCCCGTGGCTGATGGCCGAGTTGCAAGCAGTGCAGCCGAAGTTGATCGTTTGTTTGGGAGCGAGTGCTGCACAGGCCGTACTTGGGCGTAAGGTGCAGATTTCTGCAGAACGCGGCCGAGCGCTGCCTCATCCCAACGCGCAAGTACTAGTCACAGTTCATCCATCGGCAATTCTTCGTGCTCCGGATGAGCAATCAAAACGAGAGCTTAAATCGGCACTCATATCAGACTTGGTCGCCGCGAAACGCTGGAAGAACACAAACTAAGATTTGGCTGCAAACTGCTATAACTCCGAGGCGGTTCGGTCCTTCTATCTGCGACACGAACACTAGTCAGAAAGATCTAAAGGGCGAGAGTACGAAATTGAGCAAGGCAGAAGAACATTTACATGAGTTCTTAACGCGTGAAGGATATACCGAAGGGCCCATTGCCCGGGGCATAGAGCAGCAAACCGCTAAGCTACCTTCGGATTTATTTTTGTGGGCAGCATTGGGTCTATTGCAGGATCACTCGTATTTAAGTTGACCGGAAAGGACCATCATGCGCAGTTTATTGGACAGTGGGCGCCCACGTTTCTGATTCTCGGCTTGTACAACAAACTCGTAAAGCTCGGGGGCTCTGATTAATGCCAGGCAATCGTTCAAGAGCCCGATTATTCTCGCCGCAACATCCGCATTGGATCCAATCCGGCGGCGCGACGCGAGGGTACAAAACTCGCAAGCAGCGCACATACTGACACCACGAACCCTGGGACATAGGGAGTCTTAAAACTTTTCATCTTCACCGGCGCTCGAGAGGCCTTCCGGCCGCAGATACGCAAAAAGTGTGCAGCATATCAGCGCAAAGCCCCACGGCGGAAACCATAGCGAAATCACTGCTGCCGCCACGAACAGTGCCACAGTCGTGAATGATCTCGCCCGGGTCATCTGCCTTACGCGCGCCGAGACCGTCTGCTGGACCTCCGCTTGTGCCAGGACCTCCCACGCAAACGCGAGATAGGCAGAATTCACCAGCACAAAGATGCCGGCATACGTCGATACAGGCGCCGCGGCGAAGTCGGTATCCGCAACCCACGCTGTGGAAAACGGCACCAACGAAACCAGAAACAGATGTGCGAAGTTCCACCAGATCAGCCGCGCTGTTGCCTGTTCGGCAAACCTTAGCAAATGGTGATGGTTCACCCAGACAATAGCGATGAACAGATAACTGACTGCGTAGCTGAGCATTGTGGACCAGAGCGGCAAAAGCGCCCAAAACGAAGGCTGTTCGGGCGGCTTCAATTCCAGCACCATAATGGTGATAATGACCGCGAAGACGCCATCAGAAAATGCGGTCAACCGCTCCGGCGTTGGTTTCCGGGAATGCATACATTCACTCGACCTCAAACGGGCTCGTTCAGCCGTCGCTTGCGCGGGCCGCTTTCGTACCGGCGCGTTCTAACGAAGGCACAGAGGAGAACAATGGAATGACACCCTCCACTAGCGTCGGATGGGACCAAATGCCATCGCGGAGCGCAGTATAAGGAAGTCCGGCCATCATGGCGGTCTGTACTGAGGCCATAATTTCCCCGCCATCTGCAGCAAAGGCTGTGAAGCCAAGAATACGATCGCTGTCTACGGCCACCAACGCCTTCAAGAATCCTCGTGTCTCCGAGAGCGTAAGTGCCCGAAGCACATGTTCCATCGAAATTTTGAACAAGCGGTATGGAAGTCCTTGCGCGTTCGCGTCTTTCTCAGTCAGGCCGATATGCGCCAGTTCCGGATCTGTGAAGAGTGTGTATGGAATCTGCCTGCCTGTGGTAATTCGGTTGCCGCCTGTGAGATTGTCCCGGACAACGCGAAAGTCGTCGACGCTCACATGCGTGAATTGCGGGCTACCGGCAACTTCGCCAATGGCCCAAACACCGGGAGCGGTCGTCTGGAGCCGTTCGTTGACGTTAATGTACCCGTGATCGGTAACTTCAACCCCAGCCAAATCCAGTCCGATGTTCTCCGTGTTAGGGACTCGACCCGCAGCGGCAAGCAAATGTGTGCCCGTGAGATTCATCTCTCTGCCGGCTTGCTCGATGATGACGGTGACAGACTCGCCGGATCTGCCCGAAACGTGCACAATACGCGCGCCCAGAAGAGCGTCGATGCCTTCGTCGTTAAAAAGGCCGGCAAGAGCCTCGGCGACATCATCATCTTCTCGATGCAGCAAGCGGCTGTTACGGTCGACGATAGTCACCTTGCTGCCGAATCGCCGCATTGCCTGCGATAATTCGAGGCCGACATAGCCACCGCCAATCACAATCAAGTGTTGCGGAACGCGATCCAATTCGAGCGCCTCGATATGCGTGAGGGGCTGAGCTTCCGTGAGACCCGGCGTCTGGCCTAATGCAGGCCGTGTGCCGGTGCTGACGATGACATTCGCTCCGCGGAACCGGCGAACGGTTCTGTCCTGGAGAGCAACTTCCAAGGTCTTCGGGCCTACGAAGCGTCCCGTTCCGAGAATAAATTCCGCGCCGGTCCGGCGGAAGTTATCGCGATAGACGTCATTCAGGCTCGATACCATTGCGCGTTTTCGGGCGCGCACAGCCGGCATATCGACGCGGAAGCCATCTGTGGCTATTCCGAACTCCTCACCGCGTCGGAAGTACGACGCAATTTTCGCACTATGGAGAACGTTCTTGCTCGGCAGGCAAGCAATGTTCGGGCATGATCCACCGATGTACTTACGCTCAATTACCGCGACGCGCTTTCCTTCTCCAGCAAATATCCATGCCGCAAGCGTCGCGCCTGTTCCGCCTCCAAGGATTACCAGATCATATTCTTCTACGTTCATAATGCTCTCTCTTCAATGGCGCACAGTGGCTGCTCAACACAGGAACTGCTTGATTCGTTCCGCAATGAAGTCGGACGAGTCTTCCAACGCAAAATGACCGGTATCAATAAGGTGCAACTCGGCGTTGGGAATATCCCGCTGATAGGCCTTCGCGCCTTCCACCGTAAAGAACGGATCATTGATCCCCCACACAATCAACATTCGCGGCTGCTTCAGGCGAAAGTACTCGTGCCATCGTTCATACAAGCCCACATTTGATTGGTAATCGTGAAGAAGGTCGAGTTGGATCGCATCATTGCCGGGTCTATCGAGGAAGAACTGATCGACCGTGTAGCCGTCGGGACTGATGAGAGATGGATCTTTCACGCCGTGTGTGTATTGAAAAATCGTGGTCTCCTTTGTAAGCAACGTTCGGACCGGAGCTTCCGTGGCGGCCGTTCGTTCCTTCCAAAACGGCTTCATCGGATTGAAAGCTTCGCCGATACCTTCCGCATAGGCGTTGCCGTTTTGCACGACGATTCCCTCGATCGCATCGGAATGCATCGAGGCGATGCGATACCCGACAGGAGCGCCGTAGTCCTGAACATAGATGCTGAATTTTTTTAAACTAAGTACGTCGAAAAGCAGCCCATTGACGTGTTCAGCCAGATTGTCGAAGCTGTATTTGAATTGCTTCGCATCTGGCGCATCGCTATAGCCGAAACCCAAATAGTCGGGTGCGATCACATGAAACCGGTCCGCAATCTTCGGAATCAGATCGCGAAACATATGCGATGAGCTCGGAAATCCGTGCAAGAGCACGATGGTGGGAGCCTTTTTGTTCCCTGCTTCCCGATAGAAGAGTTTTTGGCCGCCCACAGATGCGTAATGAAAAGTTGTCATTCGAGATCCTTCGTTTATGGCTATGCAAATGACATGCCGAACCGCAAAGCGTGGAATAGCTGGGCACGGAGGTTCCTAAATCGTGACGGAGATCCGACGGTGACGGCGGGCTGTCGCACTTCCGTCGCGAAGCTGCGGCAAAAAGTGAGGCCGCCATTCCTGGCGTGCTTGCCGGTCTACTGGCTGGCTTTTTCTGGCGGCCCGGATGCTCTTAAATCAACGGAAATTGGCTATGAGCGCCCGCGCCGCCATTTACGGGGGTCACTTGGATCAAAACTCTATCAGCCGCGGCGGTTTATACCAAGCTTTTGCATCCGGTAAAGCAGAGAGGTACGCTTCATACCTAAACGTTCGGCGGCGCCGTTTCGACCACCGATCACCCAATTACTCGCTTCAAGCGCTCGAACAATATGATCTCGTTCGACTTCAGCAAGACCGTTGATCACTACACCACGGTCGCGAGGTGTGCTGACCGGCTCTAACTCACCAACCGGCGCTCGTAGTACAGAATGCGGCGAAAGAATCACCGCTCGCTCAATGAAGTTTTGCAGCTCACGGATGTTTCCCGGCCAGTCGTAATGTACGAGCGCGGCCATCGTCTCGGCAGGAATATCTTTGATTGTTTTATTCATTCGCTGCGCGAAAAGAGTGGTGAAGTGCCGCACCAGTTCCGGTATATCTTCACGGCGCTGCCGCAATGCTGGAACATTAATCGGAAAAACCAGAAGCCGGTAATAAAGGTCTTCACGGAATGCCGACTGCTTTACCATGCCGGACAAATCGCGATGGGTAGCGGCAATGACCCGGACATCCACTTTATGAGTCCGGTTGCTGCCAAGCCTCTCGAATTCCTGTTCCTGCAAAACTCGTAATAATTTCGACTGCAACTCCAGAGGAATGTCGCCGACCTCATCTAGAAATAACGTGCCTTTGTCGGCCAATTCAAATCGTCCGGCCTTCTGAACAATGGCGCCGGTGAACGCTCCTTTTTCGTGGCCGAACAGCTCGCTCTCCAGGAGTCCCAGAGGAATAGCCGCGCAGTTCAATTTGACGAAAGGCCGCTGCCGCCGGACGCTTAGGTTGTGGATGGCGCGCGCAATCAGTTCCTTTCCAGTCCCCGTCTCGCCGAGGATCAGCACGCTCGAATCGGTAGGCGCAACGATAGTCACCAGGTCCAACGCCGCCTTCAATGCGGGGCTACTGCCCACGATCGCGCCAAATTCAGCCCGAAGCTCATCCTCCAGGTAGAGTCTCCTTTCCGTTTCTCGATTTTTCTCCTCTGTTGCTCTCTCGTAATCCAACGCGTTCTCAACCGCAATGGCCACTTGACGAGTTACTTGTTCGAGAAAGAAAAACTCATCTTCGGTAAAGGCTCGCTCCGACCGGCTTAGCGCAGAGAGCACCCCAACCACCCCGTTCCGGCCTATGAGCGGCAGTTCGCAGCCGGACTTCAACCCTTCAGCCATCATCTTTTCGAAGAAGTGTTTCCCATCCTCGCTTCCGAAGCTTTCAGGATCGTCGCGCCTGTCTTCAAGAGAGTCGATGTGTTCGGTTTTGCGGGTACGGAAAGCCTTCCCGCAGGCTGAGCCTTCTATGGGCACGAGCGCGCCGCCGGAGATCGAGCCTCGCGATTCAGGATTGTAGAGAACGGTGGTGCGCAAATGCTTACGATCGGTATGGGGCAAGAGCAGGGCGCAAAAATCACAACGTGTTACGCGCAGCAGATTGGTGGACAGCGATTCTACCAGGCGGCGGAAGTCCAACTTGGACGTCATGCTATTTGTGATTTCCAAAAGCAAACGGAGCCGATCCCGCTCGCGCCGTAATTTCTCTTCGTTCAGATCGCTCTCGATTGCGATTCCAGCTATGTGGCCGGCATGCTCAATCAATTGAATATCGGGGGAGGAAGGGCTGCGCACCTGGCGATAAAGAATAGCGAACGTTCCGAGCAATTGGCCCCCGCTTGCGAACAACGGCCGCGACCACACGGCACGAATTCCATACGGCAGCATCAAGTGACGATAGTCATCCCAAATGGGGTCGCCAAAAATATCGGCAACAAATACCGGAGCTCTTCGAAAGGCGGCAGTGCCGCAGGATCCGCCCTTGGGACCGATATACATCGGCCCAACCTGAGCGCGAAAGCCCGGAAGACTGGGCGCCGCGGCACAGTAGAGGCTCTTACCGCTCTCATCCGGGAGCCAAATTGTACAGAGCGTGCCATCGCCCTTGGACTCAACCAAGCGCGCAATAATCGTAAGCACCTCGGCCAGCGGAGATCCATCAAGAATCAATTTCAAAAGGTTAAGGACAGACTCAGCGGGAAAGAGTGCCGGTTCCTTTGCTGAACCGCGCTCTGTGCATTCAAAGCCAAATGCTTGCGACACTTATAACACTACATTTTACCGGTCGCTCCCCGCCTCAGGGGACGCGTGAGATATTGTGGGAATCGAAATGCTTGTTGTTCATGTGCACGTGCGTGTAAAGCCTGAATTTATTGAGGCGTTTCGGCAAGCAACCATAGAGAATGCCGCCGAAAGCATCAAAGAGGCGGGCATTGCTCGCTTCGATGTTCTCGAAGATTCGAGCGATGCGACGCATTTCGTGCTTGTTGAGGTTTATCGAAATACTGACGCTCCCGCCGCGCACAAGGAAACCCCTCACTATCAGAAATGGCGAGACGCCGTCGCCGGTATGATGGCGGAGCCGCGTACAAGCGTGAAGTACGGCAATATTTTTCCAGGCGATAAAGGCTGGCAATGAATTTCGAATTTGCCACGGCGGCGCGAATCGTGTTCGCGCCTGGCGCTTCCAAACAACTGCCGCAAATTGCGCGCAATTTTGGAACAAGAGCGCTGGTTGTCACCGGCGGCAATCCAGAACGAGCGGCGCCGGCGGAAAAGGCGCTAAATGAAGCCGGCGTGGAAACTGAAATTTTTTCGGTCCGCGGCGAGCCATCGCTTCAATCGGTACGAGAGGGCGCGCTGGCGGCGCGAGGAAAGCGCGACGTGGTCATCGGATTGGGAGGAGGTAGCGCCATCGATGCAGCGAAAGCCATTGCCGCGCTGGCGGTCAATTCTGGAGAGCCGCTCGATTACCTGGAGGTGATCGGCGAAGGGCGGCCACTCGAAAACGCGCCGCTACCTTTTATTGCCGTTCCGACAACTTCCGGCACCGGCGCCGAGGTGACGCGCAACGCCGTTCTGGGATCTCCTGAGCACAAGGTGAAGGCCAGTCTGCGGAGCCCTCTCATGCTCGCGAAAGTGGCTTTGATCGATCCGGATTTAACACTGGATTTGCCGAAAGAAGTGACCGTAAATACGGGGCTGGATGCGCTTACCCAGGTAATCGAACCATACGTTTGTATACGCGCCAACGAATTCACAGATTCGTTTTGCCTGGCGGGCATGAAGCGCGCCGCGGCCTGTTTAACCAAAGTCGTTCGTGACGGGCACGACCGCTTGGCTCGCGAATCGATGTCTTTCGCCAGCCTGCTAGGAGGTCTGGCTCTGGCCAACGCCGGGTTGGGCGTAGTGCACGGGTTCGCCGCGCCTTTGGGAGGCATGCTTAACGCTCCACATGGCGGCCTGTGCGCCGCAGTGCTCCCACATGGAACGGCAGTGAATATCGCAGCACTTCGAAAGCGCGCCGGCGGCGCCGAGACTTTGGACCGCTACCGCGAGGCCGCGCGCACGCTGACGGCTAACGTGAATGCTGAGCCCGAAGACTGCGCGCGATATCTTGCCGATATTTGCAGGCAGCTTTCGGTTCCTCCTCTGCGGAGCTATGGCCTGAAACGTGAACAGATCCCGGAACTGGTGGAAAAGGCCGGCAAGGCGAGCAGCATGAAGAGTAATCCGATTCAACTTAGCGCCGAGGAGCTTACTGAGATCGCCGAGCGCGCATTCTGATCTTGGTCAGCCGTCAGATTTATTGATGTGACGATCGCAGAGCCGCTTGTATTCCGCTTCGAGTTGGCGCAGTTCTTCATCGCTCAAGCGATCCAAATCGATCATGCTGTTACGCGCCCCACGAACGGCTTTGATCAACTCGTCGAGTTTGAGATGAGTGCCGCGGCTATCGCGGTTTTGGGTGTTCTGGATCAAAAACACCATCAGGAATGTGACAATCGTAGTGCCTGTATTTATCGCCAACTGCCAGGCGTCGGAATAGCGGAAATAGGGACCGCTTACCGCCCACAACAGCACAATAAGAACTGCCGTGCAAAATACCCATGACGAGCCCAACAGATCAGATGTGTAGCGAGCAAATCGCCGGAATGCTTCGTTCACACTTTCTCCTTTAAATAGTGAGGATACAGAATAGGCTTCTTGCCCGGTATTGCGATTTGGCGTTGTAGCAGCGGCGAGGTGATGCGGGGCCGTCAAGGCCGGCGTAGTAAAACGTTCCCCGCCGTTCAGTATCCTCGTTGTATATGAGCGCCCTCGTTTTAGACGGACGCCGGATTGGCGAGCAGATACGGGAGGAGTTGAAACCTCGCATCGAAAAGCTAGCCGCGCATCAGCGTCCGCCCGGCCTGGCAGTAGTTTTGGTTGGGGACAACCCCGCATCGCAAATCTACGTCCGCAGCAAGCTAAAGACTTGTGAAGAACTGGGAATCCGCAGTTTCCATTACACGCCGGCGGCGACAATCACCACGGCTGAATTACTATCGCTGCTCGAAGAGC
>Ga0134125_10004317_pt1 | contig 16295 bp, 14 predicted proteins | sample KB31751_FD_96464 | JGI IMG/M metagenome (GOLD analysis project Ga0134125, IMG submission 96464) | Terrestrial soil microbial communities with excess Nitrogen fertilizer from Kellogg Biological Station, Michigan, USA - KB3-175-1 | ecosystem: Environmental > Terrestrial > Soil > Unclassified ...
CGCCGGGCTATCATAGCAGTTCAATAATCTTTGCGGATAATGTTTATCAGTACGAAAGAGCGGTGTGATTTTGTATTTTTCGATAAATTCAATTTCTTCTTCGGCGCGGTTAAAATCTTTGAAACTTTTTATTGAGTTGGCACGAACTGGCCCGATTCCTTCTATTTCATCAATTATTTTTTTCGGAGCATGAAAAACTGCTTCAGCGCTTCCAAAATGATTCACCAATGCTTTTGCATTTACATCTCCAATATTTGGAACAAGCGTGAGTGCAATCTGGTAAAGCAGTTCTTTTTGCATGTTGAGATTTGGATTGTAAAATAATAAAAATTCCTTTTAGAATTTTGAAATTTCTAATTGCTTACAAATTAAATTACAAAGATTTTTATCCAAATGAGAATGTCTTGGAACAGAAGTTTTTTTTTGTTAAACGATTTTGATAAATATCGTGATTGCCGCCATTCCTATGAAGAAAACAATTGTTTTGATGTAAGTGAAAAAGGAATTTGCTTTACCGATATCAGCTAATAATTAAATCTTCTTCAAGAATCTTATTTGCATTGTCTTCCTCACTTTGCATGTCTTCAAGGTATAATTCTAATGCATCTAATACATTTTGCTTTCGCTTCTTCAACTGTTTTCCCCTGGGATTAAAACAGCAGGAATTTCTTTTATTCTGCCAATAAAAAACTCGACTCCTTTGCTTATTATCGTGGTTAGGTTTCATGTCCGATTTTTTACTTTTTATTTTCCTAATTGCTCACTACTGTCAATTCAGTCCTCCTGTTTTGTGCGCGTCCTTCTTCTGTATCATTCGTCGCGATTGGATTTGCTTCTCCAAGTCCTTTAAAAGAAAGCCGGTTATTGTTTACGCCTTTTCCCAATAAGTAATTAACAACAGCAACCGCACGTCCGGTAGAAAGCTTTAAATTATCGGCAGGCTTTCCGACATTATCTGTATAGCCGCTGATCATAATTTTCATGTTCGGATTTTCATTCATTAGCTTAACAACATTATCCAGTTCGGTGATCGACTCTGGTTTCAGGTCTGTTTTTTTGGTATCAAAAAATATATTTTTCAAAATAATTTTTGCATTCGCTTCAATTGGTTCTAAAGGAATATCAACCTTAAAGACGGAATCCGTAGAAGTGGAATCAATGTTATAATTCTGCGAGTAAAATAAATATCCTTTGCGGTGAACATTAAACGCATAATCTTTTCCTACAGGAAGCGTAATTAAGTAGTTTCCTTCTTCGTCTGTTTGCAATTTGCTAATAACCTGTCGTGAATTGATATCCGTCAAAACAACCGTGGAAGGCAGTCCGGCATTGGTTTTCTTATCATAAACTTTTCCTTTTGCCCATAAAGTTCTTAAAGGCCGCAAATCTTTGCGGAGGGTAAAAGTGTAAATGTCCAATCCACCTTTTGTGTCGATTTTGTCGCTGGAATAATAAGCTGTTTTTCCATCGGCATCTACGATCATGGAACCTTCATCATCAATGGTATTGATCGGATAACCCAGATTTTCTGGTTTACTCCATTTGCCGTCAGCCAGTTTTCTCGTTACAAAAAGATCAGGTTTTTCGCTGTAACCAGGAAGTCCGTTTGAATTGAAATATAACGTCTGGTTATCTGCATGCATAAAAGGTGTGCTTTCGTCGCCGGCAGTATTGATATCGGGTCCAAGGTTTTCGGGTACACCCCAATTTCCATTATCCGTTCTGTGACTCACCCAAATATCCTTTCCCCCAAAGCCGCCGGGCCTGTTACTGCTGAAGTATAAATCTCTTTTATCAGGAGAAAGAGAAGGAGTGGATTCCCAAAATTCGGAGTTTACATTCCAGCCAAGATTCTGCGGTTCGCTCCAGCCGTTTTTGGTTAGATAGGAAATATACAGATCGCAACTTCCCATTCCACGCGGAAAATTGCACCCTGTATAAACCAGCCATTGTCCATCCTGTGATATATTTTGTGCGCCCACATTGTTATCAGGTGAGTTTATTTTTCCCTGAAGAGGAAAGGCTTTTCCCCAGACATCGTTTTCCTTATCACTTTCGTAAAAACTTTCTTTGTTGTCCATCCTGCGTGTAAAAATTAATTTCTTACCGTCAATAGTTAAAGAAGGAAAATATTCCAGGTCCGCGGTATTGATGCTGTCGCCCATGTTTTCAGGAGCAAAAACATAATTTTTTTCCGGGTGTGTTTTTTCATAATCAATTGCAAACTGATAAGTTTTTTTTCTGAATTCCCCGGATTTGATGCTTCTTTCATTCAATTTTGGATTAGACAAAAAAGAATTTACGGCATTTAATGCGTCATTAAAACGGCCACATCCGGCAAGTGAAATAGAGTACGGCAAAAGAAAATCTTTTGCATAAACTGAATCAAGAGAAAATGCTTTTTCAAAATAAGAAACGGAAGAAGTATAATTTTTCAGATCTGCATCAATTCCGGCCAGTGAAAGATAAGCATCAACATATTTTGGCTCAATTTTCAACGCTTCGTTGATCATTTTTACAGAAGAAGGATAATCGCCATTTCTAGCCTTATTGATGGCAAGTGTATAAATTGTAATCGCTTTATGATTCACTTTTTCAGGATCATACCATTGAGATTTGGACGATAAGTAAAATGAAACAAATAAAACAAGAAGTATGATTTTTCGCATTTGAGGGTTCATCTTTTATGGGAAAAACGAATTTCGTATGAAATTATTTAATAGAACTGTTAAGTTGTGTTATTGTTTTTACAAGGAAATAAAATAAGAATTTTCATTATTTCCTGCTTTGTTGAATCAGCTGTTATTTGTTTAAAAAATAGCGGTTTAAAATTTTCCCGAATAATTAGCAGATAATTCTAATTTTGAATCATATCTCTTTGATGAAAGATCTGATTCAATAAATCCTCATTTTCTATCCGCAAAAACATAATTAAGATGATTGAAATTAACAAAAACAATATTGCCAACCGCTTCATGCGCTATGTACAAATTGATACGCAAAGTGATCCACAAAGTGGCAGGCATCCATCTACGGAAAAGCAAAAAGATCTGAGTAAAATTTTGGTCGAAGAATTAAAACAAATGGGAATCACCGATGCAGAAATGGACGAGTATGGTTATGTATATGCTACCATTCCATCAAATACAGAAAAAAATGTTCCGGTTATTTGTTTTTGCAGTCATGTAGATACGGCGCCCGATTGTAGTGGAACAAACGTAAAACCAATATTGCATAAAAATTATGACGGAGAGGACATTGTTTTGCCGGATGATAAAAGCCAGGTTTTGTCAGCTGTTGTTTACCCATACTTAAAAACACAGATTGGCGGCGATATCATTACCGCCAGTGGAAATACTTTGCTCGGAGCTGATGATAAAAGCGGCGTTACAGCCATTATGCAGGCAACAGAATATTTAATCGCACATCCGGAAATGAAACATGGGGAAATAAAAATCCTGTTCACTCCGGACGAAGAGATTGGAGAAGGAACTGCAAAATTAGACATGCAAAGGTTGAGCGCGCAATTTGGTTACACATTAGATGGAGGCCAGGCCGGAAGCCTGGAAGACGAAACATTCAGCGCAGATGGCGCCACCATCACTATTAATGGTGTTATTTCTCATCCTGGTTATGCAAAAAATAAATTAGTAAATGCATTGAAAGTAGGTGCAGAAATTTTACACTGTTTACCCACCAACGAATGGGCACCTGAAGCAACGGAAAAAAAAGAAGGTTTTGCCCACCCGGTCCGTTTTGAAGGAATTGCAGAAAGAGCAACTATTGAATTTATTTTAAGAGATTTTGATGATGAAGAATTAAAAAATCATGGTGAAAGATTGAAAAAGATCGCTGAGGATGTAGTTAACCATTACAAAGGCGCTTCTGTTGAATTTTCTATTCGTGAACAATACCGTAATATGAAAAAGATTCTCGACAAAAATCCGGAGGTGGTGCAATATGCAGCAGAAGCTATAACCCGTGCAGGTCTTGAAGTAACGACTGAAAGTATTCGCGGAGGCACGGATGGAAGCAGGCTTAGTTATATGGGTTTGCCTTGTCCTAATCTTTTTACAGGCATGCAGGGAATTCATTCAAAGCTGGAATGGATTGGCGTAAATGATATGGCAAAAGCAGCAGAAACAATTGTTCATTTGTGTATGATCTGGGAAGAAAAATCGTAGATAACATGAAACCAAAATAGAAAATGAAACGGTATAAAATTTATTAAAAAGTCAGTCGAAAAATGGCTCTTAACATTTACGTTAAAGTTTCAATTTCCGTTTTATGCATTATACATTTATCAAATTACTTTTTACATTTGTTCCTAAACCAATATAAATGGATTTATTTTTTCTGCAGATCGATTCAAGCGCTGTAAACCACACTGCTGCGAAAACACAAAATTTATGGGATACCCTTGTAAGTGGTGGTATCATCATGGTGCCGCTTGGAATCTTATTTGTCCTTGCACTTTATTTCTTTTTTGAAAGGCTGATCGCTATCAAAAAAGCTTCAAAAGTCGATGATAATTTCATGCGTATTATCCGCGATCATATTGTGAGCGGCAACGTTGCCGCTGCCAGAAGCTTTTCCAAAAATAATGATAACCCGATTGCCCGAATTATTGATAAAGGAATCCAGAGAATTGGAAAACCAATTGACGCGATTGAAAAAAGTATGGATAATGTCGGTGCATTGGAATTGTACAAATTAGAAAAAAACCTTTCAATTATTTCCATCGTGGCTCGCATCGCGCCTTTGTTTGGATTCCTCGGAACCATCATCGGTATGCTCGCGCTTTTCAAAGGAATTGCTGCAAGTACAGAATATACGCCTAACACAATTGCAGATGGTATTTACATTAAAATGATCACCTCGGCTACCGGTTTGATCATTGGTATTTTAGCATATATTGGACACAGTTACCTGGCCGCACAGATAAACCGCATTGAAAATAAAATGGAAATTGCCAGTGCAGAGTTTGTTGACATTTTACAAGAGCCAACCAGATAAATTTAAAGATTTAAGATTTAAGAATGAGCATCAGAAAAAGATTTAAAAGCGACGATACTGAACTGGACACCGGCCCGTTGAATGATATTCTTTTCATTCTGATGTTTTTCTTTTTGATCATCTCTACGATGGCCAATCCAAACGTGATTAAGATGAACAACCCGCGTGCAAGCAGCGAAGCAAAAGCGAAGCAAAGCGTGATCGTGAGCATCAATAAAGAAAAAGAACTTTTCATCGGGCAGCAAAGAATTCAGTTTGATTCGTTAGAATCAATTTTAAGATCAAGATTGCCCATTGGAGATAGCCTTATAAAACCGGCTGTTGTAATCAATGCAGACTCTCTTGTTGATTGGGGCGATATCGTAAGAATCATGCAGGTTGCAAAAAAACTGGGCGCTACCACTTCAGCTTCGGTTAAAGAATAGGCTTCGCTTTTGTGGATTTTATCATTCTTTGTTTGCCATAAATATCATTTTTTATTTCTACCAGAAATCCTGAACTTTCGAAGATACTTCCGGCTTCTTTAGCATATTCTTCATGAACTTCTACATAAATTTCTCCGCTTTGTTTTAGATGTGATTTTGCAAAACCAGCGATCTTTTTATAAAAAATGAACGGATCGTTGTTTTCTACAAACAGAGCAATCGCCGGTTCAAATTCAGTTACGTTTTTTGCAAGAATTTCTTTCTCATTCAGTGGAATATAAGGCGGATTGCTGACAATGATATCATATCGGGAAAGCATTTCCCATTCATTTTCATTTAAAAAATCAACTTTAAAAAAATCAATGGTTGCATCCAATTCTTCCGCGTTTATTTTTGCTACGGACAAGGCCTTATCACTCACATCGATTGCGGTTATGCTGGTTTCGGGCAATTCTTTTTTTAGTGAAACGGGAATGCATCCGCTGCCAGTTCCGATATCAATGATATTTATTGGTTTGCTGTATTTTTCTTTCTTAAAATCGCTGACAATCCATTCTACCAATTCTTCCGTTTCGGGCCTTGGAATTAGTACGTTTTCATTCACAAAAAACTTTCTTTTATAAAACCACGCTTCCTGCAAAACATATTGCACCGGCTTGTGTTTGAGCAGTTCTCCAAGATGCGTTTTAATTTTTACAGAATCGGTGTCGGCTAATTTGTTATTTTGATTTTCTCTTCTTTTCCATTTTTTTAAACCGGTTACGTTTTCAAAAACCCAGTCACAAATATTTTCGGCTTCACGATCATCATAGATCGTTTTAAGTTTGTTTCTAAAGTCATTATAAATTTCGCCTGTTGTCATTCACACAAACTTAATTATTTTGTGAAGTAAATAATTAACACAAGTGAACGATGATGAAAAATACATGAGCCGTTGTATTCAACTTGCAAAGTTGGGTGCCGGAAATGTAGCGCCAAATCCGATGGTTGGCGCTGTGTTGGTTTATGAAAATAAAATCATTGGGGAAGGTTATCATCAGAAATATGGAGAAGCACATGCGGAGGTCAATTCTATTAATAATGTACACGAAAAAAATAAAACGCTTTTTGAAAAAAGTACCATTTATGTTTCACTTGAACCATGTGCGCATCATGGAAAAACGCCTCCATGCGCAGATCTGATCATTAAAAATAAAATTAAAAAAGCAGTAATCGGTTGCCAGGATATTTATAAAGAAGTGGCCGGAAAAGGAATTGAAAAGTTGCAAAACGCAGGTGTAGAAGTTGTTACAGGAGTTTTAGAAAAAGAATGCAAGGATTTGAACAAACGCTTTTTTACTTTTCATCAAAAGCAAAGGCCTTACATTATTTTAAAATGGGCACAAAGTGCAAATGGAAAAATTGGTTCCAATAATGAGGAAAGAATATTGATCAGCAATGATTACAGCAATCGGCTGGTGCATAAATGGCGCAGCGAAGAGGCAGCAATTTTAATAGGAACAAATACCGCTTTAAAAGACAACCCTTCCCTTACAACAAGATTATGGAAAGGGAATAATCCTTTGAGGGTTGTAATAGACAAAGAATTAAAATTGCCTTCAGGTTCCAGGTTGTTCAGCAAAGAAACAAATACGGTCGTTTTTAATTTTGTAAAGAATGCGGTTGAAGAAAATTTGAATTTTATCAAAATCGAAAAGGAAAATTTTTTGCAGGAAATGTTATTTTCTCTTTACCAATTAAACCTTCAAAGCGTGTTGGTAGAGGGCGGTGCAAAAACGCTGCAATCGTTTATTAATGCAGGTTTGTGGGATGAAGCAAGAGTAATTACAAATGAAAAAATGGTTATAGAAAACGGAATTGGCTCTCCTGAGATGAAAAATTTTTTGTTAGTAACCCAAGAAAAGCATTTTAATGATGTAATTAATTATTATGAAAATAACGCCACAGCAAATTAATAAATAACCGAAATTTTTCTTTTTGAACTCTGTTTATTTAACTTTAATCTTCTGATTTATTTGTATAAGATTCTATGTTTTGAAATCATCCTTCTTTTCCATATCACCTCTTTTTCATTTACTTTACCCGCATAATTGTATCGGATGTGGAAGCGATTTGATTGGTAAAGAAAGCTTTTTGTGCCTTGAATGCTTTGACAACTTGCCTCATACCAATTTTGCACAACACGCAAATAATCCGTTGGAAAAAAAGTTCTGGGGAAGGATCGCTCTTGTTTCTGCAATGAGCCTGCTTTATTTTTCGAAAGAATCTATTGTTCAAAATATGATTCACGAATTAAAGTATAAAGGGAATAAAAAAGCCGGTTATTTTTTTGGAAACTTAATAGGAAAAAGTTTACTGAACAGCAATCGCTTCCAGGCAGATGTTATTATTCCGCTTCCTTTGTTTGAAAAGAAAGAAAAAATGCGAGGTTTTAATCAATCAGAAATTCTTTGCGATGGAATTTCGGAAATCATCAATCAACCGGTGATAAAAAACAATGTGATCAGGAAGGTATTTACTGAAACACAAACCCGGAAACACCGTCTCGAAAGATGGAAAAATGTTGAAAATATTTTCCGGGTAAATTTTCCCCATGAATTAGAAGGAAAGCATATTTTACTGGTAGATGATATCATTACAACCGGGGCCACAATTGACGCGTGTGCTACAGAGATCTTAAAAATAAAAAATGTGAAACTAAGTATTGCCTCTTTTGCAATGGCATCTTATTAAAGCAATTTTCCTGATATATTCGCTGCATTCTTTTATTCTGCTGGCTTTTCAGTAAACAAATAAATATCTTATTTTCTATTTCTTTCTGATCAAATTCTTTAACAAAAAAAGAGCTGTGAAAGCAGCTCTTTTTTAAGAAATAGTATTCAAAAATATCAACGGGTAATTCCCATTTTTGCTTCAATAGAAAGTGTGGCATGAGGCACCGCTCTTAATCTTGCTTTGTCGATTAATTTTCCGGTAACACGACAAATTCCATAAGTTTTATTTTCAATGCGCATCAATGCTTTTTCCAAATGGTCTATAAAAGTAATCTGGCGGCTCGCCATCTGGCTTAGCTGTTCTCTTTCCATACTCAAACTTCCATCTTCCATGGTCATGTAACGGTTATCACTTTCATCTCCGCCCATTTGATCTTTGCGGGTAATCAAACCTTGCAAGTATCCTAATTCTTTTTTAGCGGTTTCTAACTTGCGGGTGATTAATTCGCGGAATTCTACCAGTTCATTATCACTGTAGCGCATGGTCGGGCCGCTGTTTTCAGTCTGTGACTGATCCAAAACTGACTTAGTAAATTCCGGTTCATATTTCCGTGCTTTTTCAGTATTTGTTTTCGGCATTACAAATGGTTTCTCCTGTTTTTTTGTTTCATCTTTTGTTTTCGCTTTCACTTTTGCCAATGCCTTTTTTAATTCTGCTTTATGATCATGACTTGGTTGATCTACTGCTTTTTCAGCGGATTTCTGTTTAGTAGGTTTCGAAACTTTATTTTTTGTATCTGCCGCTTCTTTTTTTGAAAGAGCTTTATCTTTTTTTGAAGCAGTTTCCTTAGCCGTTGCTGCCGGCTTTGTCACTGCGCTTTTTTTAGGGATAGCCAATTTTTTAGGTACTGCTTTTTTTCCTCCGGCCTTAGCAGTCTTTTTAACCGGAGTGTGTTTTTTAATAGTGTTAGATGATTTGACTTGTTTACTCAATTTAGGTGCCGCTTTTTTGGCGGGTGCCACTTTTTTCTGTGGTACAGCTTTTTTTACCTTAGTATTTGCAGCAGGCTTTTTCGCCACTTTAGAAGCAACTTTCTTCACATTTGCTTTTTTTGCCGGACTTGCTTTTTTTGCAACGCCAGTTTTTTTAGCTGCCGCTTTATTTGTTTTGGCATTTTTCGCAACGGCTGTTGCTTTTTTAGTGTGTTTGGCCATACTTAAATACTTTTTTTAGTAATATTTACTGTAAAAGTGTCATTGTTGACATCTATTTTTGTTCCCTGCTCAATTTTTGGTAAGAATTGGATATTTTCTGCCAAAATTTCGGCGCAAATATATTCATTAAATTCTGTAATTATACCCTCTATACCGTCTTTTTGTTCTATATTTAGCAGTATTTTATCAGTCAGTTCCAAATTAGTTTCTTTTCTTATATTTTGAACACGATTAATAAATTCCCGTGCAAAACCTTCTTTTTTCAATTCGTCTGAAATAACCAAATCGAGCGCAACTGTCAAATTGCCTTTTACCGCTATTTCAAACCCAGGAATTTCGTTGGTGCTGATCTCAACATCTTCTGCCGAAATAAAAATAGGTTCTTCTTTTGTATTTTCAAAATCGGTATTCAACAAAAATTCAGCGGTTTGAATTTTATGAATGTCTTCGTCATTTAGCTGCTGAATTTTTTCTGCAGCCCATTTCATTTTTGAACCTAATCTTTTTCCTAGAGTTTTGTAATTGGCTTTCGCTTTCTTTTTAATAAAATCATTGTGAGCGGGTAAAATTTCTACCTCTTTAATATTGGTTTCAGACTTAATAATATCTTCTGCCAAGCGTACTTTATCTTCAAAATTATTATCAATAGCAGGAATAATTACTTTTTGAAGCGGCTGTCGAACTTTTATATTTACTTTTTTTCGAAGGGATAAAATTAATGAGGAAATGTTTTGTGCCAGTTCCATGCGCTCCTCAAGTTCTTTCTTTATTAAACTTTCATCCGCTTTCGCAAAATCTGTTAGATGGATAGAAGTATGATTTATTTTACCAGTGACTTCATTTAAATTTTTGAACAACCAATCTGCAAAAAAGGGTGCAATGGGCGCCATTAACCCACTGATTGTCACAAGGCATTCATATAAAGTTTGATAAGCAGAAACTTTGTCTTTTTGGGCCGAAGGATTGTTTTTGTCCGCCGGTTTCCAAAATCTGCGGCGACAAAGCCTTACATACCAGTTACTTAGCTGTTCATCTAAGAAATATTCAATAGCTCGGCCTGCCTGCGTAGGTTCATAATCGTCAAGACTTTCTGTTACTTCCTTTTTTAAAGAATTTAATGTAGAAATGATCCATTGATCTATTTCTGGTCGTTCATTTACAGGAATAATCTTTTCCGCAAAAGTAAATTCGTCAAGATTTGCATAAAGGGCGAAGAATTGATATGTATTATAAAGCGTTCCAAAGAATTTTCGCTGCACTTCTTTGATTCCTTCCGTATCAAATTTCAAACTATCCCACGGTGATGCATTGGTAATTAAATACCAGCGTGTAGCATCAGGTCCAAAAACTTCCAGCGTTTCAAAAGGGTCAACGACATTTCCCACGCGCTTGCTCATTTTATTTCCATTCTTGTCCAACACCAAACCATTACTTACAACGTTTTTGTAAGCCACGCTATCAAAAAGTAAAACGGCTAAAGCGTGTAAAGTATAAAACCACCCTCGCGTCTGATCCACTCCTTCACAGATGAAGTCGGCAGGGAAATTCTTCTCAAATTCTTCTTTATTTTCAAAAGGATAATGCCATTGAGCATAAGGCATCGCACCACTGTCGAACCAAACATCGATCAAATCGGGAACCCGTTTCATCGGTTTTCCCTCTGAGGAAACCAAAATGATGTTATCAACATATGGTTTATGGAGGTCAGAAACCAATTCATTAATCTCGAGATCAACGCTTTTGTCTTTTTCTGCGACTAAAAAACCTGCATCAAAAGATTTTTTTATTTCTGTTTTCAGCTCGTCAATTGAACCAACACATTTTTCCTCACTTTCATCTTCTGTTCGCCAGATTGGCAACGGTGTTCCCCAAAAACGACTGCGGCTGAGGTTCCAATCCACCATATTTTCCAGCCAGTTCCCGAATCTTCCCGTCCCGGTAGAAGCCGGTTTCCAATTAATCGTTTTGTTTAATTCCACCATTCTGTCTTTAACAGCAGTGGTTTTTATAAACCAGGCATCAAGCGGATAATAAATGATCGGTTTATCTGTGCGCCAGCAGTGTGGATAATTGTGCTGATGTTTTTCGACACGAAAAGCGCGGTTTTCTTTTTTTAATTTAACCGAAATATCCACATTTACATCTTCATAATGCGGATCATCTTTATAATTTTTTACAAAGCGACCGCTAAATTCTCCTACACCGTTGATAAATTTTCCTTCTTTATCAACCAGAATTAAAATCCCGAGGTTATTTTTCTTTCCCACCCGGAAGTCATCAGCGCCAAAAGCCGGAGCTGTGTGTACAATTCCGGCTCCATCTTCAGTTGTTACAAAATCGCCCAAGATCACTTTAAACGGTTCCGCCCCTGGAGTTATTTCCCGGATTTTTTCTAACGAATTTGCCTCAAAAGGCATCAGTTGTTCATAAGTCAATCCTTCTAACCGGCTTCCATTAAAGGTGGCAATTTTTTCCCATGGAATCAGTTTGTCAGTTTCTTTATACTCGGTTAAAGGCAGTACTTCTGCTTCCGGTTTAAAATAATTTGGAATCAAATCAGAAGCAAGAATCACATTTATTAATAAATGAGTATATGGATTGAAAGTTCTCACCAAAGAATATTGAATATTAGCGCCAACCGTTAATCCAAGGTTGGAAGGTAAAGTCCAGGGAGTCGTTGTCCAGGCGAGGAAAAAAGTTTGTTCAGAATCGGTATTATTTTCAAATAAAAATTCAGATTTGGAATTCCTGTTTACTTTGAACATTACCGTTGCACTGGTATCTTTTACATCTTTATAAGTTCCCGGTTGATTCAGCTCGTGCGAACTTAATCCGGTTCCGGCAGCAGGAGAATAAGGTTGAATGCTTACACTTTCATATAAATACCCTTTTTTATACAATTCTTTCAGGATCCACCAAAGTGTTTCAATATATTTATTTTCAAAAGTGATATAAGGATGTTTCAAATCAACCCAATAACCCATTTTCTGGGTTACTTCATCCCATTTGTCTTTAAATTTTAAAACTTCACGGCGGCAGGTAGCATTATATTCCTCAACAGAAATAGATTTGCCAATATCTTCTTTCGTAATTCCTAAAAGTTTTTCTACACCAAGCTCTACCGGCAATCCATGTGTATCCCAGCCGCCTTTGCGTTTTACCTGGAAACCCTTCATCGTTTTATAACGGCAAACCAGGTCTTTCAACGTTCTGGAAATGACATGGTGAATGCCGGGCATTCCGTTGGCGCTTGGCGGACCTTCATAAAAAACAAAAGGCGTTTTCCCATCCCGGTTTGAAACACTTTTTTCAAATGCTTTTTCTTCGCTCCACGTTTTCAGAATGTTATCAGCTATTTCTGTAAGATCCAACTGTTTATATTCGCGATATTTTTGCTTCATTAATTTTAATCCTCTACTAAAAATAAAAAGTATGCAAAGGTACAGATTTCATAAGGAAATTCAAGCTAAGGAAGCAGGCGAAACTGCGGGCTAAGAATGTGAATCGGAAATGCTTTGGCAAACAGTAAAGCAACAAATAAAATGAATTATGTTTCAACACATACAATAAGAAAAATAGTTACACGCGAAATACAAAAAGAACATATTTCTTTATTTACTGGAAAACCGGCCTTAATAAAAAAATCAGGCTTCCTGCATTTTCAATAATTTTTCAGTTTCCTGCAATATTTGAAAAGGACTCGGGAGTTCCACATTTTTATCCATTATTTGCTCGGTTACATAACGAACGATTTCATTCTTGCTGCGCAAATTTTCTCTAACCGAATAAAACAGCACTTTGGAGGACACTTCCCAGGGTGTGTGCTGAGGATTGGTAAGCGCATATAAAACAATTACCGGCGTTTGTGTGGCTGCCGCAATATGAACCGTTCCGGTATTTACAGAAATTACCAAAGGGGCCATACTGATGAGTGCAATAAATTCTTCAATGGAAAAATGACCGGCCATTGAAAATGAATTTTCCCCTATACCTTTTTGAATATTTTCTGCTACTTCTTTTTCAGATTCGACCCCTGTAATTATGATTTGAAAACCAAGGTCATCTCTTATTAATTTTCCCGTTTCTATCCATTTTTCTGCCCGATATTCTCTTTTTGTTTCGCTTACCCCAGGGTGAATAATAATCCAATCTTTTTCAAGGTTTACCCCTTTGTCAGTTAGTTTTTTTAATGCATTTTTTTTGGCCGTTTCTGAAAGATTTATTTTTAAGTGCTTATCGGTTGTTTTCGCATGCACCGATTCCACCAGTTCTAAATCCCTTTTTACCTGGTGCCGTATAAAAGAATACGGTTCTTTTTCAATCATCCAATCCGTAAGGAGGTGATAAGGATTTTCACGACAATAGGCGAGTCTTTTTGGAATGCCCGCCATGTAAGCCAGCATGGCTGCGGGTAAAGGGTTCTGGCTATAAACGGTAAATACCACCGCTCCATCAAATTGATGCTTTTTCAGCTTTTCCAATAGAGAAAAAATTGTGCTTTCATTTACCGGTTCGTTGGTTTTTATCCAGGGTAAATCCGCCACAATCGTTTCATCGATTTCAGAAATAAATGGCGCAATTAAATTTCCCGCCTTAGAAGTGAGTAAAGTAATCCGACATTCAAATGTTTCTTTCAAAGCGCGTATCGCGGGTTCAGACATGAGCAGATCTCCCATGTTGTCGGCACGAATCACCAAAATATTTTTACAATTTAACCATTCAGTCATCACAAAACATTTTTAAGACGGGTTAAGCATGATAATTTCGGAAGCGGCTTTTAAATTATTGGCGATAAAATGCGGTGTCCTTTGTCTATTCCATATCCACTCGGTCTCATTCCCGTTATCAATCAGAATCGTTTTACAATCAGACATTCTGCCGGCTTCTACATCATTTAAAATATCACCAATCATCCACGATTTCGAAAGGTCTATTTCCAAATCTTTTGCTGCTTTAAAAAGCATACCGGGCCTCGGCTTCCGGCAATTACAGTTGTCGGTCGGAGCATGTGGACAATAATAAAATCCATTCAGGTTCACTTTGTTTTGCAATAAAGAGTTTTTGATTTTTTCTTCCACTCCTTTCAGCTCTTCTTCTTTGAAATACCCAAGTGCGATTCCCGGCTGATTGGAAACAATAATCAGATAATATCCTTTCTTCTGGAGCAAATACAAACTTTCAAATGCGTATTCTTCAAAATCGATGAGAGCAGGATTTACATTGTACGGCACGTCTTTTATCAGTGTGCCATCTTTATCAATAAAAATCGCTCTATTCATTTATTGCCGGTACGTTGTGTGTTAAGTAAAAAGGATCTAATAAATATCCGGCATTCACGGCAAAATTATCAATACTGATAAGTTTTGAAGGACTTGTTTGTTTATGGTTGGCCAAAATGATACTTTCATACAAATGATGACATGAAACTGCTACCGATTTCCAGGTAAAATACTTGTTTACCCGTTTTATCGAATTATGGTGCATAGAAGCCAATAGCTTCTCATCAGTGATTAAATATTCAATTCTTTTTGCCAAAGCGCCGGGATCCTGTGGCGGAACAAGAAAACCGGTTTTTCCTTCTTCCACTGTAAATTTGATTCCACCTACATCTGCTCCAATAACCGGTGTGCCACAAGCCATAGATTCAAGCGGAGTTATTCCAAATGGCTCATACCAGGGCGTAGTAACAAAAATATCTGCTGCCGCATAATAAAATTTCAGGGAATCCCTTTGCTTTCTTCCTGTGAAAACGATGGAAGAATGAACGCCTTCTTCTTTTGCAATATTCTGTAGCCTGGATAATTCCGGGCTTAATGAAGGATCAGGTTTATCGTGTTCGCCACCAACAATTACCAGGCGCAAAGAATTTTTATTTTTTTTAGTTTGTCCCAACGCTCTTATCACATTGTCAACACCCTTACGTGGAACCATTCGTCCGAGTTGCAAAATGATCTTTTCGTTTTCATTAAACTTCAAAATTCTTCTTGCCTTTTTTTTGTCTATTGGATAGAACTCTTTGGCGCTAAACCCGCAAGGAATAATAGAGATTTTTTCAGGAGGCGCATGATAGAGGCGGATCATATCTTCTTTATCCTGTGGACACTCCGCAATAATATGATCCGCATTTCTAAAGGTGCGGCGTTCTATTTCAATTCGTTCGGGAGGAAACTGATCCATTTCTTTCTGATGGATTTTTCTGACAAGGCCGAGCGCATGAAAAGTAACGACATAAGGAATATGAAAAACTTTTTTCACTTTGGAAGCGACCAAAGCCGACATAAAAAAGTTGGCGTGTATCAACTCATATACAACTTCTTCCTTCCTGATAAATGCAATCATATTATTTGCAAATTCCTCCATGAGCGAAAGCAATTTCTCTTTTGCTACAATTTTCTCAGCACCCGCTTTTATATGTACTACCCTTATTCCGGGAAGCCATTCAATAATTTCATTTATTTCTGCACTTTCTTTCCTGGTAAAAATATCTACGCTATAGCCAAGTTTCACCAATTGTTTAGGAAGTTCCGCCACATATACATTCTGGCCACCGCTATCCACTCCGCCCAATGTTGCAAGTGGCGACGCATGTTCACTGATAAATGCGATTTTCTTTTTCATAATTTTCATTTTTAGCAACTGCTGATTCAAAAATATTTTTCCATTCTTCTGTAAAACGATTTATATCAAACCGATCAACGGCGTATTTTTTTCCTTCTTCTCCAATTTTATATGCCAGGGATTTATTGGTCAAAAGAAGTTTCATTTTATGAAACAGGTAATCAATATCCGTGTCGATAAATCCGGTTTCATAATTTTTTATGACGCTAACTTGTTCGGTCGTGGCTAAGGCCAAAACAGGCAAGCCGGTCATCATGGCTTCGATCACTGCAAGCCCCATGCTTGTATATCTGATGGGGTTAAAGAA
>Ga0134125_10004318_pt1 | contig 16294 bp, 15 predicted proteins | sample KB31751_FD_96464 | JGI IMG/M metagenome (GOLD analysis project Ga0134125, IMG submission 96464) | Terrestrial soil microbial communities with excess Nitrogen fertilizer from Kellogg Biological Station, Michigan, USA - KB3-175-1 | ecosystem: Environmental > Terrestrial > Soil > Unclassified ...
GCCGCCACCGAAGCCGCCGCCTCCACCGTCGCCGCCGAAGCCACCGAATCCGCCCCCTCCGAAGACGCCGCCGCCGCCACCGCCGCGCAGGACGGAATCGATGAGGATCCCTCCGAGGATTGCACCTCCGAGCCCGTTTCCGCGGCCGTATCCGCCCCGGTACCCGCCACCGAACCCGCCACCGAAGCCGCCGTTGAAACCGTCGACGTCGGCCTCGGCTTGGCGGGCGGCCTGATCGGCCAGCATCGACGCCTGCTGCGCGGATTGCAGCGCCCGCACCGGGTCCGTCGGAGCAGCCCGCAGGGCATCGTCGAGATGGCGTTGGGCCTCCGCCAGCCGCGTTCTGGCGGTGGCGCCGACGCCACCGCGGCGGGCGCGGATGAAATCGTCCGTTCCGTCGATCTTGCCCTGGGCGGCCCGCAGGGCGGACTGCAGCGACGCCTCCGCCCGTTCCGAGCGCAGCCGTTCATCCCGCACCGCATCCAGGGGGCCGTCCAGCGTCTCGCGAGCCCGGGACAGGGTGGAGAGCTGTGCGACTGGATCCTGCCGTCCGCCGGCTCGCGCCTGTTCGACGCGTGCGAGGGCATCCTGCAGGGAGGCAGTTGGCGCCGCCAGCTCGGGGTGCCGGCCTCCTGCGGCCAGCGACGTGGCCTGGACCAGATCCTGGCGGGCTTCGGCGACCTGGTCCCGGAGCTCGCTGCTGGCGCTGTCGAGGACCGAGCCCGTCTTGGCGATGGCGGAGATCAGGACCCGTGTCTGGTCCACGGCCTCCTCGCCAGCGCGGACCGCGATGGCTGCCTCGGCGGCGGCGGAACTGGAGATCCTTTCCTGCGCCGTTTGCAGGGAGTCCTCGATGAAGTCGATGCGTTCGCCTGCCTGTTCGACGTTGTCCCGGACCTGGACGAGCGCCGAATCAGCGTAGCGGGCGGAGAGCCCTGTCAGGGAGGACCGGGCCGCTTCGAGGTCGCGACGCAGGGTATCGGCTTGCGTGCGCAGCTTTTCGGCAGCCTGCGGGGCGTTGCGCTCGAGCTCGCGCAAGGCGGCGAAGTCCTCCCGGTGCTCCTCCAGCGAGTCGTTGACCGCCTCGCACCGGTGGATGATGTCGCGGAGCCACTTGCGCTGATCCGCTTCGGTATCGGGAATCGAATCGTCGAGTTGCTGTTGCAGCTTGAAGGACTCGTTCAGGTGGTCCCTGGCGGTGGCCAGGTCCGCGGCGAACGGCTTGATGGACTCCTCGCCGAATTCCGCCTGGGCAAAGCCGAGCTCCTGCTCACTTGAGCGTATCGCGTCGTCAGCCGCGATGAGCAGGGGCCCGGCCTTGAGCCGCAGGTCCTCCACGCTCAGGGCGTCCAGCGGATCCTGCGGTCCGGTGGCCACAGGCCGGGGACGCTGTGGCGGGTTGGAGGCCTTCTTCTTCCGCCCGAGGGCCCAAAGCGTCCCGCCACCGACGACGATGACGCCACCGATGATCCACGGCGCGGCAGAGCCACCAGACGACGATTGGGCCCCGCCCTCCCCGCCGGCCGGACCGAGGTCACCGTTGGCTGCTGCCTCGATGCCGTCCACGGCGTTCTCGGCCGCCATGGCCCAATCGTCGGCCGTGAGCGTGCTCGATCGCAGATCGGGGGTGATGTACTTCCGGGCGATATCGGCGTCGAAGGGTGCGATCTCCCCGGCATCAGCCGACTTCAGGCGGAGTTGCCGGGCCTCGGTGGCAATCGCCAGGATGCTGTCCGTGGGGCCCAGGCCCTTCTTCTCGGCGACTTGCTTGACCCAGGCGGTCATGTCCGAGGGGTCGGTGAACTCATCGACATAGATGACGTAGAGGTTCAGCCCCTCGCTCTGCTGGAGCTCGCTCACCGCCTCCTTCACGCGGGCGGCCTCGGCACCGAGGACACCTGCCGAATCCACCACGTACTGGCCCGGGGGGATCGTCACCGGTGGTTCGGCGGAAGCGGGGACCGCCATGAGCAGGATGGACAGCAGCGCGAATCCGGCGGCCGCCGGAACGCGTCTGGCAATGGATCGCATGGATCACCCTTCGACGTCGGTGACGGCCGGACGGCAACTGTGGGGCTGTGGTCCTAGAAGACCGGAGGCCGATTGCCCACGGCCGTCGCCTTTGATTCTATTGGTATGGTTTGGGGCCGTCCACAACGGCCCCGAAGCCCCGCTGGCAGCGTCGGCGCCCGCCTGGAGGGGTCTCACAGGTTGCGCTCAGGTGGAGCATTTTCCCGACACAGCCCTCCTTGCCATAGTTGGAGCCAAGGAACCCCAGAAAGGACACCATGCCATGAGCGAGGAACGGAACACGTACACCAATGGACCGGTCGACGGATCGGCGGACGGCGCCGGGCAGCCCGGTGACGGGCAGGGCGTGCCGCCCCGTCCGCAGAATCCGCCCCAGACCTCCAACCTTCCCGCCACCGGGACCGGGCAACAGCGGCCGACCGGTGGCGGTACCTACCCGCCGGGTGCATCCTTCGGCCCCGCACCGCGCCGCCAGCCCAAACGCTTCGGATCGACGACCCTGGTCGCCGGCATGGTCATCGCGGCGCTGATCGGCGGCGGCAGTGCCGTGGGAGCCGACTACCTGCTCGACGGCTCCGGCCAGGCGGTGGCTTCCTCGACGCCGAACGGCAATGCCGTGGTCATCAACAACCCGGACGAGGTCACCGCCGTCACCGCCGCCGCGGCCAAGGCCTCCCCGAGTGTCGTCACCGTCGAAGTCGACGGGCAGCAGGAGGCGGGATCCGGTTCCGGCATCATCCTGGACACCGAGGGCCACATCCTCACCAACACCCACGTGGTGACCTTGGGCGGCCAGGTGGCCGACCCGACCATCAGCGTGCGCACCAGTGACGGCAAGGTCCATACGGCCAAGGTCGTGGGCACGGATCCGCTCTCGGACCTGGCGGTCATCAAGATCGATGCCAAGGGCCTCCAGCCGGCCACGCTGGGGTCCTCCGCGGACCTCAACGTCGGCGATGCAGCCATTGCCATCGGGGCGCCGCTGGGGCTGAGCGGGACGGTCACCGACGGGATCATCTCCACCCTGAACCGCACGATCAGCGTCGCATCGTCCGCCGTCCCGGACGACAAGACCTCCGACAGCGCGCCCGGTGACGGCAACCAGTTCAACTTCCAGTTCCCGGGCCAGCCGCAGCAGCAGCAGCAAAGCCAGGGCAACGGATCGATCTACATCAACGTGATCCAGACCGATGCGGCCATCAACCACGGCAATTCCGGCGGCGCACTGGTCAACGCGGCCGGGGAAATCGTCGGCGTGAACGTCGCCATCGCCTCGGCCGGCAGCTCCAGCGGCGACGACAGCGGTTCCATCGGCGTCGGCTTTGCCATCCCGATCGACTATGCCAAGCGGATCGCCCACGACATCATCGACAACGGAAGCGCCAGCCACGGGCTGCTCGGTGTCACCGTCAAGGCGAAGGCCGCGGATTCGGGGACGCAGTTCAGTGTGGGGGCCGAGGTCCAGGAGGTCGTCAACGGGTCCGCGGCCGACAAGGGCGGGCTGAAGTCCGGTGATGTCATCACCAAGGTCGATGACCGCGTGATCTCCGACAGCCAGTCGCTGACCGCGGCCATTATGGAACATCCCGAAGGCAGCAAGGTCTCGATCTCCTACACCCGGGACGGCAAGCCGTCCACGGCCGAGGTCACCCTCGGCGCCAAGCCGACCGACTGACCTCCCCGGTGCACCTGCCGGTGATGGCCGGCGGCCCTAGGCGGGCCGCCGGCCATCACCGTGCGCGGCAGCACGGCGGCCCTCCGGGCCGGCCCGGTCGCACGGGGGTGCGCAGGGAACGGCTACGCTGAAGTACCAACCGGCCTGCCGGGACTGGCGGGGCGAACGGCCGGACGATAGTCTTGGTTAATACCCATTAACTGGAATCCTGCTAACTGGAATCTTGCGGATCGTCCCGTGGAGCAGATGCTTCCGGTCCCACCGGGCCGGAGGAGTCAACCTGAAAGGCAAGCATGAGCGCGGCAAGCGGAGGGCCCCTGAAGGTCCTGGTCCTGGTCAAACATGTCCCGGACGCCCAGTTCGAACGACACCTGACCGGCGCCGACCACGGCATCGACCGGTCCGAGAGCATCCTGTCCGAACTCGATGAATACGCCATCGAGGCGGCCCTGCAGCTGGTCGAGGCCCGCGGCGGAGTCAAGGCCGGCCACACGGTCACGGCCCTGACCATGGGGCCCGAGCGCGCGGCCGCAGCGGTGAAGAAGGCCTTGCAGATGGGTGCCACCGACGGTGTGCACATCACCGATCCCGCGCTGGCGGGATCCGACGCGGCAGCGACCTCCCTGGTCCTGGCCACCGCGATCACCCACCTCGGTGGCTTCGATGTGGTCGTCACCGGCATGGCCTCGACCGACGGTGAAACGTCCCTGGTCCCCGCACAGCTGGCAGAACGGCTCGGCCTGGCGCAGCTCACGATGGTCTCCTCGCTGGCACTGGGCGACGACGGGGTGCTCACGGGCCGCCGTGATTCCGACACGACGTCGACCACGTTGACGGCCGCCGCCCCGGCCATCGTCTCGGTCACCGACCAGGGCGAGGAACCGCGCTACCCCAACTTCAAGGGCATCATGGGCGCCAAGAAGAAAAAGACCGTGGCCCTCTCGGTCGCCGACCTCGGGCTGGATCCCTCCCAGGTCGGGGCGGCCGGCTCCTGGACCCGCGTCGAGGACGCCGCGCCGCGCCCACCGCGCACCGCGGGAACCGTCATCACCGACGAGGGCGACGCCGGCGTCCAGCTGGTCGACTTCCTGGCCGGCAAGAAACTTCTCTAGGATCCGAGGCGACCACCATGGCGAACATTCTGGTATTCATCGACACCCCCGCCGCGCGGCCTGGCAAGGCCCAGCGCGAATTGCTCACCCTGGCCCAACGGCTGGGCGATCCCGTCGTCGTCCTCGGGGCACCGGCGGCGGACGACACCGTCGCCGCAGCCGGCCAGCTCGGTGCAGCGGCCGTCTACGCCCCGGCCGGGCCGCTGGACGGGACGCTGATCGCCGGCCAGGCCCTGCTCGTCGCCGAGGCCGCGCGGGCCTGCGACGCCGCTGCCGTGCTGCTGCCCAACACCATCGACGGCAAGGAAATCGCCGCACGCGTGGGCATCAAGCTCTCCTCCGGCGTCATCACCGATGCCATCGACGTCTCCGCCGACCTGGCCGTCACCAAACAGGTCCTCGCCGGCGGCTACACCGTCACCGCCCGGGCGACGCAGGGCATCCCGGTCATCACCGTCAAGCCCAACAGCATCGAACCGGCCGAAGCCTCCCCGGCAACACCGTCGAGCACCACCCTGGACGTCTCCGATCACGGCCCGGCAGCCACCGTTGCCGACACGGCCGCCAAGCCCGCCTCCGGCCGTCCCGCGCTGCAGGACGCACGTATCGTGGTCTCCGGTGGACGCGGGCTCGACGGCGACTTCACCCCGGTCGAGGAACTCGCCGATGCCCTCGGCGCAGCCGTCGGCGCCTCCCGTGCCGCCACCGACGCCGGCTGGATCGAGCACGCCTACCAGGTCGGGCAGACCGGCAAGACCATCTCACCGCAGCTCTACATCTGCGCGGGCATCTCGGGGGCCATCCAGCACAAGGCCGGGATGCAGACCTCCCAGGTCATCGTGGCCGTGAACAGTGACGAGGACGCGCCGATCTTCGAGATCGCCGACTTCGGCATCGTCGGGGACGCGCGGACCGTCCTGCCGCAGGCGGCTGCCGAAATCAAGCGCCGGCAGGGCTAGCATGCCCGCCTTCGACCCCGCGCGGGAGGCCGTCCGCCGCGTGTTGTGCTTCGGCGCGCACCCCGACGACCTGGATTTCGGGGCCTCCGGGACCGTTGCGGCCTGGACCCGTGCCGGGGTCGAGGTGCAGTACTGCATCATGACAGACGGCGACGCCGGCGGCTTCGACCCCGCCCATCGTGCGGAGATCGTGGCCATGCGCCATGCCGAACAACGCGCGGCGGCCGGGACCGTGGGGGTGCAGGACGTGCATTTCCTGGGCGAGCGTGACGGCTACCTGGAGCCCTCGCATGAGGTGCTGCGCAAGATCGTCGCGCTCATCCGGCAGGTGCGTCCCGACGTCGTGCTCGCCATGCACCCCGAGCGCGACTGGAGGCGCCTGCAGCGCTCCCACCCCGACCACCTGGCCTGTGGGGAGGCGGTCACCCGGGCGGTCTACCCGGCGGTGGAGAACCCCTACGCCTACCCGGAACTGCAGGAGGCGGGGCGGGAGGCCTTCAAGCTGCGCTGGCTGTGGCTCTACGGCGCCCCCGAGGACCGGGAGAATCACGCCGTGGACATCACCGGCACGTTCGAGGCCAAGCTGCAGGCCCTGCGCGCGCACCTGAGCCAGCACCCCGACGTCGCCAAGATGGAGGACTTCGTCCGCGTCAACAGCGCCGCCCTGGCGACGGCGCACGGCCTGGGGCGGGACCGGCTCGCCGAGGCCTTCCACGTCGTGGAGGTCAACGCGGCCGACACCATCGCCGGCTTCTGACCCGGCTGGCTGTGTGGCCTGGTTCCGGGTCCGGCCTGGTTCCGGGCCCTGGCCGGTTTCCAGCAGAACGACGACGGCGGGGCCCCGGTGTTGCCGGGACCCCGCCGTTCGATGGCTGGTTACCGGGGCAGGTCGATGTCCAGCACGACGGTCTCGCTCGGCTCCGACGAACCGCCCTCGGGCTCCGTGGTGACCAGGACCGAGCCGATGTCACCCAGGGACTGGAAGCCCACCGTGGCCTTGCTCTCCTGCGGATCGAGCACCTTCAGGGAGCTGGCCGATCCGCCGCCGGTGGCCTCGACCCAGATCTGGTAGGTCTCGCCCTGGGGCGCCCCCGCCAGGTCCTCCAGGCTGATCGACCCGGCATCCTTGGAGGCCGAGAGCCGGAGCACCGCCTCGCCACCCCCGCTGACCTGGGCCGTCTGCTCGGTGACGTCGGGGGCGTCCTTGACTTCGCCGGCGATGTCGCGGGGCATCAGCGCGACGACGAGGGCGATGACGCCGATCACGACGACCACCGCGGCACCGGTGAGCAGCATCCACTTCTTCACCGGGGCCGGACGCGGCGAGGACCGGTGCTGGGCCAGGTCGTCGACCAACTCCAGTCCCAGGTCGTCCTGGACGTCCTCGGGCGTTCCATAGCGGAAATCCTCGGGCTCTCTGTGCTGCATCGTCCTCATCCCTGCTCTCGCGTTTTCTCCCCCCACCAGCTTAGGGCAGGCGCCCAGTCGGGCAGGGGAGGACGGCGGCGTGGTCCGCCGATCAGGAGCCGGCCGTGAAACCCTGCTGCCGCCAGGCCTCGTAGAGCACGATCGAGGCCGAATTGGCCAGGTTCAGCGAGCGCCGCGAGGGCAGCATGGGCAAGCGGACCCGGGCACTGACATGCGGATCGGCCTTGACCTCGGACGGCAACCCGACGGATTCGCGGCCGAACATCAGCACGTCCGACGGCCGGTAGTCGATCTCGGTGTAGAGGACATCGCCCTCGGCGGTGTAGGCGAAGACCCGTTCAGGTGCCAAGACCCGCCAGGCGGTCTCCAGGTCGGGATGGACCTGGACCACGGCCAGGTCGTGGTAGTCCAAACCGGCCCGGCGGAGCTTCGCATCGGAGAAGTCGAAACCCAGGGGCTCGACCAGGTGCAGTTCTGCACCGGTGACGGCGGCGAGCCGGATCGCGTTGCCGGTATTGCCGGGGATCTCGGGCGTGACGAAAAGTATGCGGAACACCGTTAGATCCTATGCCCGCCGGCGGTGGCCATGTGCAGCATCAGTACATGCCGCCCAGCAGCCGGCCCAGCACGGGCACGTCGACGACGTTCGGCGTCGGGCCGGTTCCCAGGAACATCTTCAGTTCGCGCACCAGGTTCGCGGCATTGACCACGTTCACCAGCGGCCCCGACGCCGGGTCGGCGCCCCGGGAGTAGTCGATCACCGGTTCGTGGAGGTTGTCCTCCACGCAGTGGATGACCGTCCAGCCCGTGACGTTCAGTTCCGGGAAGGCCTCCTGCATGCCGCGGACCAGCGGCCCCATCTGCGGGGGATCCAAGATCTTGCCGCCCCGGGCGAGTCCTGCCCCGTCCCAGTGGTAGACCCCACGCGGCAGGACCATCGAGGAAACCAGCGCGAGCCGGTACCCGGCCAGGACGGCATGGTCGACGAAGCCGCGGCCCACCGGCGAGTGCAGCCCGTTCACCAGCCGGGCGGCCGGCAGGTGCGGCAGGACCTTCCCCGAGAGCAGCCTGACTGTCCGGGCCTCGCGGTCCAACCGGGATTGCGGGGTGAAGAGCCCCCGCTTGCGTGGCGCACCATGGATCTGCTGCGACGCCACCGCCGGATCGAGCACGGCGTCGCCGCCGGCGGTGAACGGCGGAACGAAGCGCGGCGGATCGCCCGCCGCCGCGCGTCGGCCGCCGTCGGGTCCGGTGGCGGTGGTCTGCGCGGCGGGACGCGCTCCCGTCGCCGTCCCGTGCTCGGGGGAGGACCCGCGGCGGGAGGAGGTCCTGCCATAGCTGCGGTCGTATGCGGCCCGTTCCGACGGGTCGCTGAGTGTCTGGTAGGCCAGGGAGACCAGCCGGAATTCGGCTGCGTCCCCGCCCTGGTCCGGATGGGTCGCCCGAGCGGCGCGCCGGTAAGCGGTCTTCACCTCGGCCAGCGAGGCATCGCGGGTGATGCCCAGGACCTCGTAGTGGCTTTTTGCCGCGGACACGCCTGACCTTTCGCCGGCCGCCCCCGGCGGCCCTTGTCCTGGTGTTGCTGTTCTCGTGTTGCTGTCCTGGTGTTGCCGTCGTTAATCCCGAACGATCGGGCCCGGCACCGGGTTCCGCCCCGATCGGACGGGGTATACCGAACGGCCCCCCATCCTACGCGGAACCGAGGCGGAACCTCCGCAGAACCTCCGCGGAGCCTACGCCGACCCCGGGCCGTTCCCGGGCCGGCGGCGCCGGTACTCGGTGAACAGGGCGCCCTCCTCCTCGAGCAACAGGGTCAAATCGACCGGTTGGAGGTCCGAGGTGAAGCCGCTGGCGATGCGCATGCCGGCACCGCCGGCCAGCAGCGGGCTGATCGACAGGCACAGGCTGTCGACGGCATCGGCCCGCTGGAACGCCGCGAAAAGCGAGGGGCCGCCCTCGGAGTGCACTATCCGGTGGCCGCGTTCGGCCAACCGGGCGACCACCTGCCGGGGCTCGACGTCGCCGTCTCCGGCGGTGACGACGTCGGCCACGCGCTCCAGGGATCGGCGGCGGCCGGGATCGGAGGCAGCCGTCGTGAAGACAATGATCGGCGCGGGGGCCTCGGCGAAGAACGCCGATTCCGGATCCAGGTCGAGGGAACCGGAGACGACGGCGATGCCCGGGTGCTCGGGCAGGCCCCGTTCCCGACGCCACGCCCGGGCCCGGGCGTCGATCAGCTCGCCGGCGTAGCCCTCGGCCCGGAGGGTGCCGGCACCGACGAGGATCACGTCGGCAGGTCGGCGCATCAACGCGAAGAGGCGCTGGTCGGCCGCGGTGCCCAGCCCGCCGGACCGGCCGCTCGAGGTGGCCGCACCGTCCGCCGAACAGACGAAGTTGAAGCGCACCAGGGGGCCGGTCCCGGGATCGTAGAGGGACAGGAGCTGTTCGTCCGTCAGCGCCGAACCGGCGTCGTGTGGGCGGGCGGGGATCAGTTGCTGGACCATGGGACCAACCTAGTGCCCCGTCACCTGGGCCGGTTCGTTGGCCTCGCCCATGTTGTGCTTCAGGTAGGCCGGTTCGCGCCATCCCGCCACGGCCTCGAACATCCGCGCGGCAGCGACCGATTCGGGGACGTTGTGCATGCGCAGGATCCGGGCCCCGTTCACCAGACAGAGCGTGGCCGCGGCGAGGGAGCCGGGCAGGCGTGCGGACTTGGGCTGGTCCAGGGTCTCGCCGATGAAGTCCTTGTTGGAGACCGCCGCCAACACCGGGTAGCCCAGCGCGGCGATCTCGGCGAGCCGCCGCGTGACCTCCAGGGTGTGCAGGGTGTTCTTGTTCAGGTCGTGTCCGGGGTCGATGACGATCTTCGACCCCTCGACCCCCAGGCTCTGCGCCCGTTGCACCTTGTCCTGCAGGAACCGGGCCACCTCCCCGGCCACGTCGGCATAGGCGGGCCGGGGATAGGCGGTGCGCGGACGGGCCAGCGAATGGGTGATGACCAGGTGGGCCCCGCTCCCGGCCACCACGCGGGCCAGGTCGGGATGGCTCAGGCCGGTGGTGTCGTTGACGACGTCGGCCCCGGCCTCGATCGCCGCGGCGGCGACCCGGGGTTGGAATGTGTCGGCGGAGATGATGGCATCGGTCTGCTCGCGGATGGCCCGGATGACGGGCACGACCCGGTCGGCCTCCTCCTGCCAGGGAAGCTCCGGCCCCGGGGCGAAGGGGACCCCTCCGATGTCCAGCCACTGTGCCCCGTCCTCGACGGCCTGCAGCGCGGCGCGCACGGCGGCGTCGAGGGCGAAGGTTGCCCCGCCGTCGTAGAAGCTGTCCGGGGTGCGGTTGATGATGGCCATCACGGCCACTTCCCGGGAGAAGTCGATGGTCCGGTGCGCGAAGTGGTGGATGGGGTGGATGAGCTCGGGCAAGTAGAGGCTCACGGGTCACGCTCCTCGGGACGGGTGCTTCATTTCTACCAGCAACCGGCTTGTAGGCTGGTCGGCATGGCCATGACGTTCGCCGGGGCAGAGCCCGGACAGTGGATCGCCGACGCGCTCGCCGACATCCTTTCCCAGCGGCCCCCGGTCTCGACCGCCGCCGCGCAGATCCCGGCGGGCTTCCCCGCCTACGCACGGATCTTCCATCCGGCCTTCGATGAGGACGGCCACCCCGTGCGCTGGGCCGGCATCGCCGCCGAGCGCGGCACCACCTTCCACGCCGGCGCACAGTTTGCCGCCCTCTCCGGCCTCGACGAGACCGGGCTGCCCTGGAGCGAGGACGCCTGGGCCGGGGAGCCGCCCAGCGGCGATGGCCTGCCCGCAGCGGACCTGGCTGCGGTGGCCGACATCATCTCCCACCATGCCGGTCCGGGGGCCTATCTGGCCCTGTGGGACGGCTACGCCTTCATCCGCGGCGGTGAAGCGGTTGAGATCCTCAGCACGGAGGAACCGGCCACGGACCCCGAGGCAGCCGAACGCGAACGGGTACTGCGTGACCAGCTCAAGCGCCCGGCCTTCACCCAGGACGTCCGCGACGCGGGCAAGCTGGACCTGGGCCCGCAGGGCTACCGGGCCTTCTACGTCTTTTCCGGGACCCTGGACGACCTGGCCTCGCCGCTGTGGAAAGCGGGGGACGGTTTCGCCGAGCGCCAGGCGCCGAACCTGGCCTGGGGGGTCGACCGTTCCTGGATGCTCTCCACGGAGCTCTACGAGGACTCGACCATCCTCGGCGGCCCGGCCGGGCTGGTCCGCGAACTGGCCCGCGACCCGCGGATCGAGGCGCTGGCCATCACCCTCGACGCCGATCTGGGCAGCAATGGTGACCGGATCAACCCCGCCGCGGAGCTGGACGGGTACTGACATCGACGGCACCGGCGGTAGAATCGACCGGTGTCCGCCACCCAGCCCGTGTACTTCGACCACGCGGCGACCACGCCGATGTCGGCGTCCGCGCTCGCCGCGATGACCGAGGAAATGAGCCGTACGGGGAACCCATCCTCCCTGCACGGTGCGGGCCGCCGTGCCCACCGCGTGGTCGAGGAATCGCGTGAACGCCTGGCCGCCGCCGTGGGCGCCCACCCCTCCGAGGTCATCTTCACCTCCGGGGGCACCGAGTCCGACAACCTGGCCATCAAGGGGCTGTACTGGGCCCGCTCCGCCCAGGATCCGGCACGACGGCGGATCCTCTGCAGCACCGTCGAACACCACGCCGTGCTCGATACCGTCGAATGGCTCGCCGCCCATGAAGGCGCCGAGGTCACCTGGATCGACGTCGACTCCACCGGCCGGATCCGGCTCGATGCGCTCGAGGCCGACATCGCCCGCGACCCGTCCTCGATTGCCCTGGTCACGGTGATGTGGGCCAACAACGAGGTCGGCACGGTCCAGCCGGTCGCCGAGGCGGTCGCCCTGGCCGCCCCGCACGGCATCCCCGTGCACTCCGACGCCGTCCAGGCCTTCACCTCCGTCCCCGTCGGCTTCCGCGACTCCGGCCTGGCCACCCTGGCCGTCAGCGCCCACAAGATCGGCGGTCCCGTCGGCATCGGCGCGCTGCTGGTGCGCCGCGACATCGTCCTGACTGCCGTCCAGCACGGTGGAGGCCACGAACGCGCCCTGCGCTCGGGCACCCTGAACACCGCGGCGGCGGCGGCCTTCGCCGCAGCCGCCGAAGAGGGGGCCTCCCGGATGGCCGCCGAGGCGGAGCGGCTGGCGGGCCTGCGCGATGCCCTCATCGACGGCGTGCTCGCCGCGGTGCCCGATGCCGTGCTCTCGGGTCCTGCCGATGCCGGCCATGCGGGGGAGCGGCTGCCCGGCAACGCCCACTTCACCTTCCCCGGCTGCGAGGGCGACTCGCTGCTCTTCGTGCTGGACATGCTCGGGGTGCAGTCCTCGACCGGTTCGGCCTGCACGGCCGGCGTTCCCCGCCCCAGCCACGTGCTGTTGGCCATGGGCTACAGCGAGGAGGCGGCCCGCGGGGCCCAGCGGTTCACGCTCGGGCATACGACGACGGTTGCCGACGTTCAGACGTTGGTGGCCGCCTTGCCCGAAGCACACCAACGGGCCAGGCAGGCGGGAATGGCCGCCAGGCAAAGCAGCATCCAAACGGCAGGAACGGGATTATCGGCATGAGGGTTTTGGCAGCAATGAGCGGCGGGGTCGACTCGGCGGTGGCGGCGGCACGCGCCGTCGACGCCGGGCACGACGTCGTGGGCGTCCACCTGGCGCTCTCCCGCATGCCCGGGACCTTGCGCACCGGCAGCCGCGGTTGCTGCACCGTGGAGGACTCCAACGACGCCTGGCGCGCCTGCGACAAGCTCGGCATCCCCTACTACGTCTGGGACTTCTCCGAACGGTTCAAGGAAGACGTCGTGGACGACTTCATCGCCGAATATGCCGCTGGCCGTACGCCGAACCCGTGCATGCGCTGCAACGAGCGCATCAAGTTCGCCGCGCTGCTGGAAAAGGCCCTAGCCCTGGGCTTCGACGCCGTGTGCACCGGCCACTACGCCAAGGTGGTCACCGATGCCGACGGCAACCCCGAACTGCACCGGGCCGCGGACTGGGCCAAGGACCAGTCCTACGTGCTCGGCGTGCTCACTGGCGAGCAGCTGGCGCACTCACTGTTCCCGCTGGCCGACACCCCCTCGAAGGCCGAGGTGCGCGCCGAAGCCGAACGCCGTGGCCTCTCCGTGGCCAAGAAGCCGGACAGCCACGACATCTGCTTCATCCCCGACGGCGACACCCGCGGATGGCTCGAGGAGCGCATCGAGTTGTCCGAGGGAGAGATCCTAGACCACGAGGGCAATTCCGTGGGCAGCCACCCCGGCGCCAACGCGTTCACCGTGGGGCAGCGCAAGGGCCTGAAGATCGGCCGTCCCGCCCCCGACGGCAAGCCGCGCTTCGTTCTGGAGATCCGCCCGAAGGAAAACCAGGTCGTCGTCGGGCCCAAGGACCTGCTCGCCGTGGACCGCCTGCGTGGGATCAAGGTCAGCTGGGCCGGACAGCCACTGGCGCAGGCCCTGGCCGGGGAGCGCTTCAAGTGCATGGTGCAGGTGCGTGCCCACGCGGATCCGGTCCCGGCCACCGCATGGCTGGAGGATGCCACGGGGGAGGGCACCGCCGTCGTGCGGGAACTGGTCGTGGACGTGGACGAGCCGCTGCAGGGCGTCTCGCCCGGCCAGACCATGGTCATCTACCAGGCAACCCGCGTGCTGGGGCAGGCGACCATCGACACGGCGCGCAGCCTCGCCTGGGATCCAGCCGGCGTTTCCTGACTGCAGCCCGCACGGGGTGCGGCGTTCGCGGAGCGCTGGAGCCGACCTGCCGGTCCTGCCTGCCGGTCCTGCCCGGGACGCGCAGCTAGCGTGCGGCTTCGTCGACCACGCCGGTCAACCGGCCCGCCACCTGCTCGTACTCGCAGCGCACCCGCCCGGCCGGCACCTGCGGCAGCTCGCGGGGCGCATGCGTGTCGCAGAAGCAGAAGTCGAAGTCCGGCCACCACTTCTTCGGCCGCGCGGCCTCCGTGCGGCCGCAGACCGCGCAGGTCAGGTGCACCCAGACCGGGCGCTTGCCCTGGCGGTTCGCCCGTGACTGCGTGAGCCACTGCGGCGGGTGGGCCTGCAGGTCGGCCAAGTCGGCCTCGGATAGGCGGGACGGGATCCCGTGCTTGGTGGCCATCTCCAAGGGGATGTCCAGGGCGATCGCGGCGTCTCGTCTACTCATCATGGCCCTCCCACTGTAGGCCATCACCGCCCCGGAGGGACCGGCCGGGCGGGCTGGTGCCGGTTGCGGGCAAGGATAGGCTGGGACCAGTCCCCACCCCCGTCATCCCGAGGTGCCCGCCGCATGCGACCCGTCCGCCCGAAGCCGATCGTGCTCTACATCGTGGCGGCCTACGCGTTGGCCTGGCTGGTGGCCCTGCCGTTGTGGATCGGGGGCCGGGGCATCGGGGACCCGCTGTTCTCCGTCTACGCACTGGTGATGATGCTCGCCCCCACCGTGGCCGCGTTGCTGGTCGTCCGCTTCGCCGAACCCCGGGGTCGGCGCCCCGGCGGCCCGGGGATCGCCCGGAGCCTGGGCTTGTGGCCGCTGAAACCGGCCGGCCCCTTCATCGCGTTCCTGGCCGCCGGGCTGCTGCTGCCGATCCTGCTGGTGCTCGGCGGGCTGCTGCTGGGAGCGGCCATGGGGCTGTACCCCGCGGATTTCGCGCACCTGTCGGCGCTGCGGGGGATCATGGCCCGGCAAGTGCCACAGGCCGCGGACCAGCTGGCGGCCTTGCCGGCCTGGCTGCTGGTGCTCGGACAGCTGGTCAACGTGCTGATCGGCTCGTTCATCAACCTGGTCCCGGCCCTCGGCGAGGAAATCGGCTGGCGCGGCTGGCTGGTGTCCCGGCTCGAACCCCTGGGCACGACGGCCACCGTGCTCGTCTCGGGCGTGGTGTGGGGACTCTGGCACGCCCCGTTGATCCTGCTCGGCTACAACTACCCCGGCGTCCCGGGGTGGCTGGCGCTGCTGGCCATGGTGGGCATGACGACCAGCTTCGGGGCGGTCTTCGCCTGGCTGCGCCTGGCCTCCGGAAGCGTCTGGCCCGCCGCCCTGGCCCACGGCGCCCTGAACGCCGCCGGTGGGCTGTTCCTGGTCTTCGCCGCCACCACGGACCTGGACATGCTCGTGGTCGCCCCGCTGGGGTGGACCGGGTGGATCCTGCCCGCTCTCCTGGCCGCCGTGCTGCTGTGGCGCCTTCCCCGCGGCAGGGCACACGCCGCGTAACACCTCCGGGCATTGGCGGGGGCATCAGTAGGATGGAAATCATGAGCAACGAGCCGGACCCCCAGCCCTCCGTGGACGGGGAATACGACCCCACAGCATCCTCCCTGGCGGGCAGTGTCGACCCCGCCGTCATGCGCGAACTGCTGGACGTACGCGGCAGCATCGACAACATCGACGCGACCCTGATCTACCTGCTGGCCGAACGGTTCAAGGCCACCCAGAAAGTCGGCCACCTCAAGGCCGAGCACCGCCTGCCACCGGCGGACCCGAACCGCGAAACCGCCCAGATCGCCCGGCTGCGCCAGCTGGCCGCCGAGGCCCACCTCGACCCGGCATTCGCCGAGAAGTTCCTGAACTTCGTCATCGAGGAGGTCATCCGCCACCACCAGGCGATCTCGGCCTCGCGCACCCCCGAAGGAGGCGACGAGCGCTGAGCAGCGTCCGCGCCACCGGGCAGGGTCCCCTGCCCGGCACCGATCCCGTCGAAGCGACCCGCATCGTCCGCGGCGAACTCGGCCACCCCCACCTGCCCCACCTCATCCAGTTGCCCGCCCGGGGCGTCGGCTCCGATGCCGTCGGGCGCACCGCTGCCATGCTCACCGAGCTGTACGCCGATGTGCAGCCGCACGGCTGGCGGTTGACCGACCATCCGGGGCTGGACCACCGGCGTGCCGCTTCCGCCCTCGCCACCGATCTGGGGGTATTGGCCGACGTGGTCGGGGAGGCAGGATCGGCCGCCGGCGCCGTGAAACTGCAGCTGCGCGGCCCGCTGTCGCTGGCCGCCGCCATCACGCTTCACCACGGGGAGAAGATCCTCTCCGACGC
>Ga0134125_10004319_pt1 | contig 16293 bp, 13 predicted proteins | sample KB31751_FD_96464 | JGI IMG/M metagenome (GOLD analysis project Ga0134125, IMG submission 96464) | Terrestrial soil microbial communities with excess Nitrogen fertilizer from Kellogg Biological Station, Michigan, USA - KB3-175-1 | ecosystem: Environmental > Terrestrial > Soil > Unclassified ...
GCCAGCACGTCGTCCATCGCGAAGGCCGAGCCGTACTCCGGCGTCAGCTCCTCGATCACGCGCCGGATGAGCGCGTAGTCCTCGGCGTAATCGAGAGTCCACCGGTGCTCGGCGTACAGGTTCGATGGGTGCTCGAGGTTGTGCAGACGGCGGCCCGCATCCCAGAACCACGGGATGACGTGCTCGCGCTGCATCGGTTCGCGCGCCTCGCGCCAGGCTTCGGCGAGCGCGTCGATCGGGATGACGTCCAGATCGAGCCCGTCGGGGAATGTCAGCGGCCGCCGATTGGTGACGAGGTCGAACTCACCGCGATGATCGACCGCGTATTGCACCATGGCATCGACGATCGCCGGGTCGACGAGCGGGCAGTCGGCGGTGATGCGGACGGCGAGGTCGATCCCGGCGCCGCACGCGGCTTGGTAGTAGCGATCGAGCACGTCGCGCTCGCTGCCGCGAAACACGGCAATGCCTAACGACGAGCAGAGCGCCGCCACGGGATCGTCGCGCGCATCATCGGAGGTGGCGACGATGATGGTGTCCAGCGTGCGCGCACGGCCCAACCGCTCGAGCAGATGCGCGAGCAGCGGCTTGCCCGCGGCCGGCATGAGCACCTTGCCGGGCAGCCGCGTCGAGCCCATGCGCGCCTGGACGATCGCGCCAATCACGCGTCATCCCCGTCGTCGGTGCAGCAGGCGAGGCGCGGTGCATCATTGTGCAGACGGCCGCACTTGCTCTGGCAGCACCGATTGAACGGACGGAACACCGGCTTCACCGCGTCGCCGAGGAACGAGCGCTCCACCGATCCGTCATCGAGCACGCGACGGATCTTTCGCATTCCGTGTTGCAGCGCGTCGAGCGTCTGGGCGATTTCTTCGGCGCCGTGCGAGTAGGTGATGGTAATCCACGGAATCAGCACGCCGTACGAAATCACTTCCTCGTGGAAGGACGTGTGCAGCTCGGGCCAGAACGTGCCATCGGCACGCGTGACGAGAATGTGCGGATTGCAATCGAAGCCGATGACGCGGACGTGGTCTGCGACTCCTTCGGCGCGCGCGAGCTCGCGAACGCCCGAGACGAGCTTCGCGCCTTGCGACCAGATATGGTCGCCGACGTTCTTGTTCTGGTACTCATCCAGCGTCGCGCGGCACGCGGCGAGGCCGACCGTCTCCGACGTGTGGGTCTGCGACAACAGGAACACGCGCTCCTTGTCGTGCTTCAAGCCACCGAGCTCGAGGATGTCGCGGCGGCCAGCGAGGCACGAGAACGAGTAGCCGTTGCTCATCGCTTTGCCGTAGCACGCCAAGTCGGGATAGACGTTCCACCGATGATGCGCACCGCGCAGATCGAACTTGAGGCCGCTGATCATCTCGTCGAAGATCAGCACCGAGCCTTCGCGCTGCGTGATCTCGCGCAGATTCTGCAGGAAGTTGTTGCGCGGCTCGTCGTTCTTCACCGGCTCGAGGATGACCGCGGCGATCTGACCCGGGTAGCGGTCATAGAGCGCCTGGAGACTCGAGATGTCGTTGTAGTTGAACCGGACGGTGAGCTTCGCGACCTCCGACGGCACACCGGCAGCCATGTTGGTGGTGCCGATGAACCAATCGTGGATGCTGAAGAACGGATGCTCCTGGCATACGGCCACGAGTTTCCGATTGGTGTAGGCACGCGCGAGCTTGATGGCAGCGGTGGTGACGTCCGATCCGTTCTTGCCGAACTTCACCATTTCGGCGACGGGCAGGAGGTCGACGAGATATTCCGCCAGCTCGTACTCGAGGATGCCGGGGCGCGTGAAGTTGACGCCTAACTCGATTTGCCGCTTGACCGCTTCGTTCACGGCCGGGTAGGCATGACCGAGTACCATGACGCGGTTGCCCATGGCCCAGTCGATGAACCTGTTGCCATCGACGTCCCAGCAGTACGCGCCCTGTGCGCGCGCGATCAGCTTGGGCGAGCGCTTGGGAAACTGGTCTTCGCCCTTGCTGTACGTGTGCGTCGCCGCAGGGACGATCTCGTGGAAGTGCTCGTTGATCGCGTCTCCTTTCTGGAAATCACGAACGGGACCCGACGGCTCGGGCGCCGTGCGTGGCGCCTCGGTCATAGCGTGTGTCATCGATGATTGGCGAGTTGAAAGTTCGCGCCGTAGAGGTCGGCGCGGCGGTCACCCAGGATGTCGATCTGCGAACGGGCCTCGTCGACGCGGCCTAACTCGAGCGTCTCGACGAGGAGCGCTTCACCGTCGCCGGCTTCGGCCAGCACCTTGCCCCACGGATCGACGATCATCGAATGACCGGCGAACGTCGTCGAACCAGAGGTGCCGGCGCGATTGCAGGCGACGACAAAGTATTGGTTTTCGATGGCGCGCGCGGCGACCAACGTGCGCCAGTGTGCTACACGGACGGCCGGCCATTCGGCCGGCAGCAAGACCACGCGCGCGCCCTCGAGCGCATAGGATCGGAACAACTCGGGGAACCGGAGGTCGTAGCAGATGGCCGACGCGGCGGTGCACCCGCGCAACGAGAACGTCGGTGTCGCGTCGCCCGCGGCGAGATAGCGATTCTCCGCCATCAGCGCGAAGAGGTGGATTTTCGCGTATTCGCTGACGACCGTCCCATCGGGCCCATGCACGACGGCGGTATTGCGCACTCGTCCGAGGTTGTCGGCGAGCAGCAGCGAGCCGGCGATGCAGATCTCGTGTCGCTCGGCGAGGCTCGCGAGCGCGGGGAGCACGACGGTTTGGTTCGCCGCGGCGTGAGCGGCCGCGTGGTCGAGGTCGTAGCCCGTCGACCATAGCTCCGGGAGCAACACGACCTCGGCGCGTTCCTCGCGCGCGTCGGACACGAAACGGCGGGCGCGCTCGAGGTTGACGTTCAGGTCGCCTAACCGAACATCCATCTGCGCCGCCGCGACGCGCAACCGCGCCGTCGATTGGTGAGCGTGCGTCATCTCGTCAGTCCCCCATCCGCGCAGCGATGAATCTCCACGGCAAATGCACGGGACCGCTGAACTGGAGCCGGCGCCCGTCCGCCAATTGCTCGGTGTACGTTCCGAGTCCGCCCGACTGCGAGCGGGGCAGATCGATGTCGATGTCGAACGCTTCGCTCCGGAACTCGTGGCAGCCGTGTCCCTCGCAGAAGGTGCGCGTGCGATTGAGGCTGTAGACGTTCATGTGATACGGCGGCAGCTCGGGCACGATCGAGTGATCGTACACGAGGCATTCGGTGTCGACGTCCGCCTCCGTAAAGAGCGAGCTCAAGACCAGCCATCCTCGTGTGACGCGCAATGCTTGACAGAGCGCTCGCTCGTGGTCGGGCAGCCAGGACAGCGTCTGCGTCGAGATGACGAGATCGTAACGCTGGTGTGGCAGGAGCCGATCCAACTCGAACAGGTCTCCGGACACGAGCGTGACATCGAGATTGGCGTCGTCGAATTTCTCGCGCGCAATCGGGAAGAGCATGTCGCCGGCGAGATCGACACCGGTCCAATTGAAGCCGGGAATGACATGGCTCAGATGGAAAATGTTGGACCCAGCGCCGCACGCGATATCGAGGGCCTCGCCGTCATGGAGCGGAAGGCCCGCGAGAAAGCGTCCGAGATGCACCGTACTTCGATACGGCCGCTCGAATTGATCGACGTGGTACCGCATCTGGCTCTCATCGAGCCATAGCCGACGCTGTTCAGCGTCCTGGCGCTTTGCCGTGTACACGGTCGGCCACCTCCTGGCGAGCGGCGACGATCGCGTCGATGACGCGCGTCTGCTGCTCCGCCTGAAGTCCTACCGAGCACGGGAGGCTCAGGGCCTCACGATGCAGGTGCTCGCTGACTGGACATTCGAGCGCCGGCATCATGCCGCGGTAGGGCTTCGACTGATGGATGGGCTGCCAGAGCGGTCGCGTCTGAATTTTTTGTGCGCCGAGGTGACGCATGAGCGCGCGGGCATCCATTCCGAATTCCACGGGATCGACGAGCACCGTGTACAACCACCACGCGCTCTGCGCCCACTCCGCCTGGCGCATTATCGTTAGGCCTGGAACGTCCGCGAGGGCGGCGGCGTAGCGCTCGGCGATGCGCCGTTTGGCCGCGAGGTAGTCGTCGAGCTGCTCCATTTGCGCCACGCCCATGGCCGCCTGGATGTTGGTGAGGCGGTAATTGTAGCCGACGGCGCCGTGCTCGAATTCGACCGGATCGTCCTTGGCCTGCGTGGTCAGGTACTTCGCGCGGCGTGCCCAATCTTCGCGATCGGTCACGAGCATCCCGCCACCGCCGGTGGTAATCAGCTTGTTGCCGTTGAAGCTGAAGCAGGCGACGTCGCCCATGTGTCCCACCGGCGTTCCGCGATAGCGGGCGCCTAGACTTTCGGTTGCGTCTTCGATGACGATCAGGTCGTAGCGTCGCGCGAGCTCGAGGAGCGGCGCCATGTCGACCGGGTGACCCATCACGTGCACGGGCAGGAGCGCGCGCACGCGCCGATTCGTCGCGCGATCGAAGAGCGCCGACCCGCGGCGCTCGCAACCCTGCTCGAGGAATTGCGCGACGCGCGCCGTGTCCATCTGCCAGTAATCGGGCTCGGCGTCGATGAACACCGGCCACGCGCCCACATAGCGAATCGCGTTGACGGGAGCGATGAACGTGAGCGTCGAGACGAGGACTTCGTCGTCGGCCTCGACACCCGCGACCATCAGCGCCGTGTGCAACGCCGAGGTGCCGCTCGACGTCGCGACCGCGAAGCGCGTGCCGGTCGCATTGGCGAGGGCGCGCTCGAATCGATCGACGTACTCGCCGACCGACGACACCCAGTTCGTGTCGAGGCACTCCTTGATGTACGCCCACTCGTTGCCGCGGATCTCCGGAACGCAGAGCTGAATTGGAGACGAGACGGCCGGGGCGCGCTCCGCGAGGGGAGCGTCCTGCGCGACGGTGGTCATCAGTTGCGGTAGCTCGGGTGCGACGCGTCGCCGACGACACCGTCCCGCACGAGGCGGGCGACTTCGCGAATGCCGTCGTCGAGCGTCCGCGAGACATCGAAGCCCAACGTCTTGTTGATGCGGGCGAACGAGACGCGATAGTCGCGCGGGTCTTCCTGGCGCTTGACGTACTCGACCACTGCGTTAGGCGCTATTGGCCGGATGCGATCGACAATCTGTTGCTTCTGGTAGTTCTCGTTGGTCGATCCGACGTTGAAGACCTGGCCGCGCACCTGCTGCTCCGGCGCCTGGAGCACCGCGGCGATCGCGCGGGCGGCATCGCGGACGTGCACGTACGGACGCCAGAATTGCTCGCCGAACACGACCAGCTTCTCGCGGAGCACCATCTCCATCGTGAATTCGTTCACGGTGAGGTCGAATCGCATGCGGGGCGACACGCCGAACACCGTGGCGAAGCGCAGCGGCGTCATGGCCGTGGCGCCGATGCCGTCCTCGAGCATCGCCCGCTCGACAGCGACCTTGGTCTCGGCGTAGAGCGACACGGGGCGCAGGTCCGATGACTCGTCGACGTACCCGTCGGACTCGGCCATTTTGCCGTAGTTGCTGCAGGTGGACGCGAAGAGGAGCCTCGCCACGCCGGCGCGGCGCGCCGCATCGAGAAGGGCGAGCGATGCGACTTGATTGACATCGCGCGCCGTGTCCGGCTGTCTCGCGCAAGCTGGGTCGCCGACGATGGCCGCCAGATGGACCACGCCCTCCATGCCCGACACCGCCTGCCTAACGACTGTCTCGTCGCGCACGTCGCCGCGCACGAACTCGAAGCGCGGGTGCGTCCAGACGGAGAGCAGCGGCTGTCCGCCGTGCAATAGGCTATCCAGCACGCGCACCGAGTGCCCGGCCGCGAGTAGCTCGGGGACCAACGTCGATCCGACGTAACCAGCACCTCCTGTCACAAGAACCTTCATCACGCCCTCGCCTGAAGCACGTCGTTTTGGGCACGCTCGTAGTCTGCCGGCTTCCCGATGTCCAACCAGTATTCCACCACCGGGAAGGCAACCACCTTCCGCCCCTCGGCCAACAATCGCTGAATGAGATCCGTCATGTCGAAGCGTTCTCCCTCGGGGATGTACCCGACGGCAGCGGGGTCGAGCAGATACATACCGGCATTCACGAGGAACTGCTGCACGGGTTTTTCGCGCAGCGCCGAGACATCGACGCCGGCGCAGTCGATCACGCCGTAGGGCACTTCGACGTCGTATTTGCGTACGCCGACGGTCGCGATCGCGCCGTTTTCGTGATGGTAGGCGAGCATGTCCTGATAGTTGACGCCGGTCAGGATGTCGCCGTTGACGACGAGGAGCGGTCCGGTGGGCGGTTCCATGAGACGCAACGCGCCGGCGGTGCCTAACGGACGATCCTCGGTGACGTAGCGCATCTCGACGCCGAAGTCACGGCCGTCGCCGAAATGATTGGTGATCTTGTCGCTCAGATAGTGCGTGGCGACGTTCACCCGCCGAATACCCGCACGGCGCAGACGCTCGATCGTGCGCTCCATGAGCGGACGGTCGCCCACCGGCAGCAGCGGCTTCGGCGTGTCGGTGGTGAGCGGCATGAGACGCTTGCCGAAGCCGCCGGCCATGATGACGGCGGTGAATGTGTCGTCCATACCGACGAGATCCCGCCGCAACACGAGGCCGACTACGATGCCATCGTCCGTCAGTACGGGCAGATGCTCCACGCTGTCGTCGCGCGACCGGCCCATGAGGTCGAGCAGCTCGGACGACGTCATGCCGCGGTCGGCGACGCGCGGATGGCGCGATGCAATGCTCTCGCACGATACCGTGAGCGAAGCGCCCGACAGAATGTGCCGGCGTACGTCGCCGTCGGTGATGATGCCGAGCAGGCGGCGATCGGCGTTCGCCAGAAGCAGAACGCCCATGCCGTTTGCATCGAGACACTTGAGCGCGTCGGAGAGAGGCGTCGTCGGGGCGACGATTGCGTCCTTCAGTCTCTGCTCCATCCGATCGTCGGAGATCACGTGGACGCCCCCCGGTGAGGGAAGGACAGGAGATGCCGCCAAAGCCTGGAGCATTATTAAGAATCTCTCATCTTCAGAGCAAGACGATTCCCAATCCGGATTGAAATCGGTCGGGTTCATTGTGTTTTGTGGCGGAAGGATTAGCAGTAACCGCGCCCGCCCCGGCATGCCCAAGATGCGGTTCAGTAACGGCGCGCAACTCCCACTGCTACATACTGATAGCTGATATTCTCGGCGGCCTCTTGTCTCCCGTGAGCGCGGCCGAAAACTCGCGGAATCGCCTTAGGGCAACACCCTACCGTGGCGCCCGTGCAACGGGCGGGGCGTGCGTGCCCATTCGCCAGGTCCAGCCGAGGCGTGTCCCGATTGGCCAAGCTGGCGGTCGGCGTCCGGAAGGCCCTTCGATTACCTCGACGCGGATGGTCGAATCGCCCGTCTTCACGAGCGCGCCGGAGCTGTGGCGTCCGACCACTTGGCCTGGTGTGGCAACGTAGTTAGGCCAGGACGGATCATAGAACGCACGCCAGATGATGACGGGTTCGTTCCTGACTGTTGTTCGCGCGCCGGGACCCGGCACGGAGATGGCGCGGATAAAGTTATGGATGGCACGGCTCGAAGCGCTCCAATCGATCCACTCGTCGCCTTCGCCGCGACCGCCGAAGTAGGTGCCCGGGTGGTCGGCCTGTCGCCGGCGCTGCGCAGTGCCCGCGGCGATGTCGCGTACGGTATCGACGACCAGCGATGGCATGCGATCGACGACGCGCCGCAGCACGTCTCCGTAGTCATCCGTCCATCCGATGGGCAGCGCGAGTTGCGTAATGATGTCGCCGGTGTCGATGCCGTCGTCGACGTAGTGCGCGGTGAGACCGATTTCGGTTTCGCCGTTGATGATCGCCCAGTTGATGACGTTGCGCCCGCGATAGAGGGGCAGCATTCCGGCGTGGAAGTTGACCACGCCGCGCGGGTGTGCATCGCGGACGGGGGCGCGCAGAATCTGGTTGTAGGCGACGGAGATGCCTAACTCGGAGCGGAGCGCGGCGATCTCGGCCACGGCGTCGGGCGCGTTGACGTTGGCCGGGCGCAGGATGGGCACGCGCAGCCGCGCGGCGGCATCGCCTAACGTCGAGTCACTGGGCGAGGCACGCAGGATGACGCCGGCGATGCGGTGTCCGGCGCCGGCGAGTCGCCCCAGGGTGTCGGCGGCCCACTGGCCGTCGCCGTAGACGGCGATGCGGAGGCCGCCGCCCTCGGTCATGCGAGGTCGGACCAGTCGAGCTCGTCCTCGGCGCGCACGTCGCGGGTGATGGCGCGGCCGATGACGTAGCGGAGCTCATCGGGTTGGATGCCCGTACCGGGGCGCTTGAAGTCGACGTCGGCGGCGGCCACGCGGTCTCCTTTGCGCATGTCGCGGCGCGCGACCATGCGGCGGCGGAAGACCTTGCGTTTGGCGATCTCGTCGGCACTGACGCGTCGCTCGGCGTTGCCTAACGCGGCGAAGGCGTCGCGGGCGCCATCGACGATCGCGCGGAGCTCGGCCGGGTCGGCGGAGATCGCGTGGTCCCAGCCGGGAAGGTTCTTGTCGGTGGTGAAGTGCTTTTCGATCATGCACGCGCCTAACGCAACGGCGGCGATCGGCACGGCCGAGCCGAGCGTGTGATCGCTGTAACCCACCGGTACGTCGAAGGCCGAGCGCCAGGTGTCCATGGTGCGCAGATTCACCTGCGCCGGCGGCGACGGATAGATGGAGAGGCAGTGCAGGATGGCAACCGGGCCGGACCCCGCGGCGCGCAGCGTGGCGATGGCGCGCTCCACTTCGCCTAACGTGGCCATGCCGGCCGAGATGACCACCGGCTTGTGGGTCGCGGCGACGTACTCGAGCAGCGGAAGATAGTTGACGTCCATCGATGCGATCTTGTACGCCGGCACGTCGAGCGCCTCGAGCATGTCCACTTCGGCAGCGGAGAAGCAGCTGGAGAAGAAGACGATGCCCGTATCGCGACAGTAGGCTGAGATCTCCTGGTGCTGTGCGCGCGAGAGTTGGTACTGCTCGACGGACTCCTCGAGCGTGGGCTGGTTGCGCTCCTTGCTCACGTAGGCGGTATTCCGGTCGTATTCGGCGCGCGAGATGAGCGACGACTTGCTCCACGACTGGAACTTGACCGCGTCGGCGCCGCATGCGCGGGCGGAGTCGATCATCGCCCGGCACAGCGCCATGTCGCCGTTGTGATTGGCGCCGATCTCGGCGACGATATAGGGCGGTTCACCCGGACCGACTAACCGGCCGGCGATGTTCAGCTTTTCCATAACGATTCGAGCTCCGGGTTGGCCACGCTCCACCACCAGATGTAGCGCGGGGGAAGGCTATTGAGCGCGCGCACGTACGACGCGAGCCGGTCGGGTGACGCAACGGCGGCGGCGAACGCGCGGCAGCGGTCGCGGGCGTCCGCGACCTGTGTGCGGTAGGGCTCGGCAAGCAGCCACGAGCTATCGAGCACGAGGTCGTAGTGCGCGAGAACGCGCGACGTCGCGAGGCGCACTTGCTCGACGGTAAACGGCGGGAGCACGGCGGCGGTATTGCCCGCGTACTGCCGGTAGCGCATCTGCGGCGTGTGATCAAAGGCCAGCCGCGCGCCTAACGACCAGGCCCGCGTGGTGAGGAGCCAGTCGAAGAGGAGACACGTGGCCGGAATCGGCAGGCAGCGCTTGAGGACATTGGCGCGCCAGACGACGTTCGAGAAGCCGAACACGTTCCAGCGCGGCAGCATGGTGTCGAGGCACAGGTCACGGGGCGGCGCGAACACGACGTTCATGTCGCGGCCGGCTTCATCCATCACATCGAGCGCACAGCCCGAGACATCGGCCTCGTCGACGGCGCGGCGCGCCGCGGCGATCCGCGAGGGGAGCATGACGTCGTCGATGTCGCAGCCGACGATCGCATCGTACCCTTCGACCATTGCGGCGAGCGCATCCTGCCGCACCGCGGACGGTGTGGCGTTAGGCAACGCGGCGCGCCACGTGACGTGGGCGGGCTGGCCCACGGCGGCCACCACGTCGCGCTCGGTCACGCCGTCCAGGCTGATCCAGACATCGAAGTCGGAGTCCGACTGCGCGCAGACGGAGCGATACCACTCGCCGAAGTAGCGAAGGCCCGCCCGGTATGCGGTGGCGTGCACGGCGACACGGCCGGCGCTCACTGCGGGCGCGCGTTCCGAGCGCTCACCATGCGGTCCAGCCCCCTTCGATGAGGACGTTGCTGCCGGTCGCATACGACGATGCGTCCGATGCAAGGAACAACGTGGCACCGATGACTTCTTCGGCATTCATGAGGCGGCGCATCGGCGACTTCTTCCGGAACCGTTCGATGAACGCGGCCTCGTGGTTGTTGGCGACGCCGTGCGGCGTAACGCAATTCACGCGCACGCCGCGCTCGGCCCAGTAGGCACCGAGGTAGCGCGTGAGCATGATGACGCCGCCTTTGCTTGCGGTGTAGGCGACCGGGTTGCCGAGACTGTTGTTTTCGTAAAGATCCGGATTGGATGAGACGACGCCGTAAGTAGACGCTACATTGATGATGCTGCCCTTGCCTTGCTTCAGCATGACCGCGCCGAAGTCACGGCAGGTGAGGAACGTTCCGGTGAGGTTGACGGAGATGATCGCATCCCAGAGCTCGAGCGGGAACGTTTCGGCTTTGGCGTCGGTGAAGCCCTTGGGCTTGAACTGGTGATTGTTGATCAGGACGTCGACGCGGCCGAAACGCCCGACGACGGCATCGCGCAACGCGGCAACCTGATCAGCGTGGGAGACATCGCACTCGAACGACGCGGCAGGTTCGCCTAACGATCGGGCGAGATCCGCCGGCGAGGCGGCGGGAATGTCGACGAGCGCAAGTCGCGCCCCGCGCTCATGGAACGCGCGGGCTAACGAGCGGCCAATGAGGCCGCTTGCGCCGGTGAGCACCACCACACGACCGCTGACATCGAAAACCGGGTCGGACATGTACACCTCTCTATCGGGACGACAATATCGCTAAATGACGAGCAGAACAGCTAGGCCACCAGGAAGCGCGGTTGGTTCTTTCCATCCGGCGTCTTTCATCGTATTGCGCGCTCGACCGTGGCAGGCTGAGGCCGCGTCTCACAGGAGGCACTCGGATGTCGTCGTTGCAGGTTGCCGATCGATCGGACTTGCTGAAGCTAATGCTGGATGATCTCGCGGCGGCACCCGCGGCGTTCCAACCGACGAACTACTGGTCCGTCTACGAGCGGCGATTCGTACCGGAGCTGCTGGAGCACGGGCTGTCGGACTTTCGTCGACGCCGGCGGTCGGTGCTGACGAGTTTCGGCGCCTCGGACTACAGGCCACGCGGCGCGTACCTGGATCTCAACCAGAGCCGCCTGTTCGGCAACCGCGTGACGCAGCGCGTCCCGGGGTGGAAGCGGCTCGTCGCCATGGTGAACGACCTGTTCAATCGCGACGGGCTGTCGCCGGTGGGACTCGACCTGTACGAGTGCGGGTTGCGCGAGGTGCAGGAGTCCGCCTTTCGCCTAACGCAACTGTACGGCGAGCACGCGAGAGCCCGGCCCATCGACAGCATCGAGTTGTCGAGCGCCGGCAATCCCGAGGATGTGTTCGAGATCGCGGGCCGGCCCTACACGATGCGCGCCCTGTACTACTATCTCCGCTACGCGTACTGCTGCCAGTTCATCGACTTCGACGCGGTCGACCTGTTCGTGGAGCTCGGCTCGGGCGTGGGGCGCCAGATCGAGATCATCCGGAAGCTCCATCCGCGGATTCGGGTCGTTGCGTTCGACATTCCGCCGCAGCTGTACGTGTGCGGCCAATTTCTGTCGACGATTTTTCCGGATGCGGTGATCGGGTACGAGACGACGCGCACGTATCGCGCGATGCCGGATCTCCCGGCCGGTGCGATCGCCATCTGCGGCAATGCGCAGTTCCCTCTGCTACGCGACCAGCGCGTCGACTTGTTCTGGAACGCGGTCAGCTTCCAGGAGATGGAGCCGGACGTCGTGGCGAATTACCTCGGCTACGTGGCGCCGGTGGCCCGGGCCGTCTATCTGCAAGAGCGCATGCGCGGCAAGGACGTGTCGCACGCGGCGGGCGAGCCGGGCGTGCTGCGGCCGACGACCCTCGACGACTACCGGCGGGGCCTGCCTAACCACACGCTCGTCGACATGTCGCCCTCGATCCGGCCGCTCGGCGTGATGCGCGATCATCACGACTCGTTCTGGCGCGCTTCCTGATGCGAGCGCGTGACCCAGCGCCGTGCATGTGCGACGACGAGTCGCAACGGCCTGACGACGTGATAGAGCGCGCTGAGCCCGGGGGGCAGGCGGACGGCGTTCAGGTCCGTCACGTGGGGTGATCCGAGCACGTCGAGCGAGAGCAGGACGCGATCGACGACGCGTTCGCGCGTCCGGAGCTGCAGGCGCAGCTGCTCGCTCGTGGACAGCGGCCGCTCCGTAAGGCACCGGTGTGCGGCCTCGTCGATGAGCGATTGCACGACCGGGTCCGCGCGTGCGACCCAGCCGCGGCCTCGAAGATCCGCGCCTAACAAAGTGTCGCAGAGGCCGATGCCTACCTCCAGCATCCGCGCCACGCCGGCGGCTGCCGCGAGCGCGCGTACCGCGATCCAGTCCAGGTCCGGCGCCGACCGGACGGCCGCGTAGACGTCGCACACGCGTACGAGTTGCGCCCAATTGTGTTTGGCGCCGTGAACGCAGAGGTACACGATGAGCGCGCGGGCGTCGAGCGCGGGAAGCGACCTGCCCAACACCGACATGGTCGTCACGTTGGTCCAGGCCCAATCTTCGCGCCGAAGCGAGCCGAATCCGCGGCGGCCGAGCGCCCAGTGGATCTCGAGCGAGACACCGGTCGCATCGTTGCGGAGCGGCAGGTGGTAGTCCTGGTCGAGCACGAGGTCGTCGAGCGACTCGGTCACGACGTTCACCGGGGTGTATCCGTCGTCGCGAAGGAGCGCCCTCACCCGACGCAGATCGCGGCGGTGGATGACGAGATCGAGGTCGCTGAACTGGCGCAGAGACAGGTCGCCGTAGGCGGCAACCGTCAGCGACGGACCCTTGATCGGCATGAATGCGACGCCGGCGGCCGTGAACCGATCGCCTAACTCGGTTAGGTATCGGGCGAGCGCGACGTTGTGGAGCGCGTTACCGTCGAAGTGCCGTTTCAGCTCGTCGGCCACGTCCGACGGCACGTGCTGTCCAACCAGGGGGCCGGCGGCGGCGAGAGCGACGTAGAGCAACGGCAGCACCGCATGCCGGCCGGCGGCGCCGACGATGTCGCTCCAATCGAGAACGCCGGCGGCGGCGTGCGCGACGTCGTCCCGTCCGGCGAGGCCGAGGACGAACCGGCACGCGGCGAGCAGCAGTTCCTGCTCGGGCTCGTGCCGCCGCGCGCCATCCAGGGTGCGCACGGCCGATTGTCGCACGCCGGCGCTACCGTTAGTCGTCAGGCACTACCGACCACGAACCAGCGTCACGATGGCCGAGGCCGAGCCGGCGAGACCGACGAGCGGGAAGAAGATGTCACGGAAGAACGAGCCGTGACGCGTGACGATGATCTGATCGCCGGACTCGATCTGCCGTGAGGCCCATTCGTTGAGCGGGCTGCGCAGATCGATCTTGTACTCCTTGCCGCCGCGGAAGAGCAGCACCTTGCCCAGGTTGCCGGTTTCCGTTGGGCCGCCGGCCATGGCAAGCGCTTCGCCGATGGTGGTTTCGCGCGGCAGGTTGTAGAGGCTGGGCTTGGAGACCTCGCCGGCCACGGTGAGGTGCAACAATGGGATGACGACGATCTGTGGATCCGACTCGTATTTCGTGAGAAAGGTCCGCAGGCGCTTGGTGACTTCCTGCATCGGGACGCCGGCGATCGGCACGGCCTGATAGAGCGGATGCAGGAGCGCCCCGTTGATGCCGACGGCGAAGTCTCCGCTCATCTCGGCATTGCGCCACACGGTGACGCGGACCACGTCGCCGGGGTGGAGCACGGTGTTGGTGTCGTTAGGCGGCGCGACATCCTGCGCGAGCGACGGAAGCGCGATGGCGGTGCAGCACAGAACCGCGAAGAGAAGAGAGCGCATGGTCGGAGCTACCACGTGATGGGAGGAAAACGCAATCGTTAGGCAGGGGCGCGCCCGGCGCGCGACGGTGGTCAGAAGCGGTCAGCGCCGCGATCAGGTCTCGACGCTGTCGTAATAATCGTAGTAGTAGTAGCTGCCGTACTGGGGCACCTTGTGATCCGGGTCGTTGAGCACCGCACCGACCACGCGGACGCCCACCGCCGACAGTCGCTGCACCGCGTCGAGCGCCACCTGCCGCTCGGTATGTCCCGCCCTGAGCACGAGAATCACGCCGTCCGACTGCGAGCCCAGGATGAGTGCATCGGCCGCGGCGTGGATGGGGGGCGTGTCGAGAATGAGAATATCGAACTCGCGGCCCAACTTCTGGAGCGTCGCGCGCATCTGCGCGCCGCCCAACAGCTCGGACGGGTTAGGCGGATGCGCGCCTGCCGGCAAGAACCACAGGTTGTCGACCATCGTCGTCTGGATCACCTGTTGCTGCGTGGCCTGGCCCATCATGAACTGCGTGAGACCCGGTTCGCGCGGCGCGCGGAAAACCTTGTGCAGGCGGGCGCGGCGCAGATCGCAATCGACGATCAGCACGCGCATGCCCTGCTGCGCGAACGTGACGGCGAGATTCGCGGCGGTGGTGGTCTTGCCGTCCTGCGGCGACGGGCTCGTGATGACGATGGTCTTGAGCGACTGCACGGCCTGCGAGAAGATCAAATTGGTGCGCAGCGTGCGGAACGCTTCGGCGGAGCTCGAGCGGAAGTCGGAGACGGTGACGAGCGACTCGCCGTTCGACGCGCCGTTGCCGACGGCCCACGAGCGGCGCGGCGTGGGCAGCCGGAGCGACATGTTGCCCATCTTGAGCCGGCGCACGGCGTGCGGACTCGCGATTTGCGGAATGATCGCGAGGCCGGGAATCTGCAGCATGCTCTCGATTTCCTCGCGGCGGCGGATGGCGGTGTTGAGCCGCTCGACCAGGAACGCGGCGCCCGTGCCTAACAGAAGACCGACGATGATGCCGGTGAGGAGCTTGGTGCGGCGGCTGGTGCCGATGGGCGCGTACGGCGACGTGGCGAGGTCGACGACCTCCACCTGTCCGGCCTCGACGGCCTCGGCGATGCGCGCCTTCTGATATTCGTCGCGCAGCTCGTCGGCCATGTTGCGCGCGGACTCGACCTGCTCCATGAGCCGGGCTTCGCCGGCCTGCGTGGCCGGCAGCGTCTTGAGCGCATCGGTGCTGCGCTGGCGGAGCTCATCCAGCGCCGCTACGCGCGCGTCGAGCGACGTGATCTGGCTGCCGACGGCGTCGCCTAACTGAGCCTGCGCGCCGGCGACGAGCGCGTGCAGGCGCTGCACGTCCGGATTGGTCTGCGCGCTCCCCCAGTTGCCGACGGAGATCGAATCGAGCGCGGCCTTGTACGTCACGAGCTGCGTGTACGTGGTCTGCACCACCGGATTGTCGGCGATGCCCGGCGACGCGACCAACGCGCTCAGCGTTCGCTGCCGCGCCGAACCCGAGTCATCCTTGGCCAGCGTGTTGAGCAGGGACTGGTATGTATTGCGATCGGCGACCAACTGCGCGCGCTGCACATCCAGATTGAGCAGCCCGGTTTGTTGGGCGGCGACCACTGCGTCGGACGAACCGTAGACCTGCTTGTTGGTGCGATAGTCGCTCAAGCGACTCTGCGCGACTTGCAGGAGCGAATCGGTTTGGTGCAGCTGCGCTTCGACGAAGATGCGCCGGCGGCGCGACTGCTGCTGCGCGGTGGCGGCGTTCTGCGATTGGAACACGCCGACGACCGTGTTCACGATCTGCCGCGCCACCCACGGATCCTGCGCCGTGAACGACACGTCGACGACATCGGTGCGGTCACGCTGGCGCGCGCTCAGTCCGGCGATCACCTTGTCGATGGCGGCGGTCTGCGAGATGGTGTAGAGCAACCCCTTCTGCGCGTTCGCCGGCGCGCCGTGCACCGCGAACACGATGCCGGCCGCGCGCACGGTGCTGTCGTACGGCACGAGCATCGACGAACCCGCAGCGGTGACGTTCACTCCGTTAGGCATGAACTCCAGGCGCACCGAGTCGGCGCTCGTCTCCGACGCCAGGGACACGTTGCGCAGCACCGACGCCGGGAATCCCTTGCTCTGGACGCGCAGGCCTAACGCCTCGGAGTCGACGACGGCGGTGGCCACCGCCCGGCTCCGCAACACCTGCAACTGCGACGTGA
>Ga0134125_10004321_pt1 | contig 16287 bp, 19 predicted proteins | sample KB31751_FD_96464 | JGI IMG/M metagenome (GOLD analysis project Ga0134125, IMG submission 96464) | Terrestrial soil microbial communities with excess Nitrogen fertilizer from Kellogg Biological Station, Michigan, USA - KB3-175-1 | ecosystem: Environmental > Terrestrial > Soil > Unclassified ...
AGCCTCACCGGCAATCGAATACGCGCGTCACATCGTTCGCAAATACCGGTTTCAGTCGCCAGACCCAGCTATTAGGGTCATGCCAGACCGGGTCTGTATCGCGCACGTCGAGCGCGGCGATTCCATTTGCAGCGCAGAATCCATGAATGCCATCCGGCATGTCGTGCAGGAACGGCTGAGCGATCCGGTGAACATACGCATTGGCCCAACCGCGGTCGATGCCGTATAGGAACGCGTAGTTTTCGTCAGCAACTTCTACCGGGCGCAGTCCGAAAAGAGAGTTGTAATAATCGAGTTCGATAAGCGGATTGTGCTGCACGAATAGTGTCTTCGGATAGCGAGCATCGATTGCGCGATACGCCTGGCGTTCCTCATAGTTCCGGACCGATTCCGCCATCTGGCGGGGCGGCGTGAACTCATCCGCGACAACGGAAGAAAACCGCAGCATCAGGAAGTCCGCCGCCGAGCCCATAACTCCAAGAACCAGCGTCACTATCAGCAGGCGGCCGGTATTTGTCTTCCATGTAAGCGAGCCATTCACGATGAAATCGATGCCCCACAAAAGCAAAACCATCTGCGCGTACATGAAACAGCGCCAACCCAGGTCGTTATTTTGAAGATTGCTTCGCACGAACGTACAGACAATGATGCTCATCGTCAGCGTGATAACTCGCAGCCATTGCTCGCGGCTTACCTCGCCGCTCGCTCGAAATTTGCGAAACGCCAGAATGCCGATGACCGCAAAGAATCCAAGTTCCAGAAAGTAATTCAGAGGCAGCACTGCCAGATAGGCCAAGCTGGCCAGCCCCGGATTCGACACATGCAGGGCGCGGAAAATATCCTCTAGCGGGAGAAAATGCCGCACTTCGAAGCGAATTGCTCGATCGTGTGTATGCCGCGCAGCGGTTAGATCCAGGTAATACGGCAGGAACAAGGTGGCGCTGACGATGCCCGCTCCCGCAACGATCCAGGCATCGCGAAGCCACTTGCGCCAGAGCGCGAAAAAGAACCAGACAGCGAGGATTAACACCAGCATCAGTCCGATCCAGACGGACATGCCGAAAATGGCAGGAATGGCGATGCCCGAAAGGACCGCAGTCAACCACACACGGCGCCGCGGCAGTTGGGCAGCATATTCGACCAGTAGCAGAACAAAGGCAGCGGCTACAAACCCGGCGATATGATTCGGTACCCACAACACGGCCCCGGTCCATGCCGTGACCTGCGAATTCCACGATTCAATTTCTCTCAATTTATAGCCGTGATGAACGAAGGCCGCAATCAGGTTGCGCAATGCCCAAGGGATGATGTCGAGCCCTGTTACGAGCAACAGTAGCGCACCGATCTTCCAGCGCCGTCCAAATTGCTTATCGTTGCCGCCATTTCCATATCGGGCAAACAAGCAGACAACGGCGATCAGTCCAAGAGCCGCGTAAAAGCTCCCCGCAATCAGCGCTTGGCGTGAATCCACCAGACCGAAGCTGAGTTTCTCGCAAACACTCGAAACAAGGAACCAGAAGTAGTAGTAGAACAACGGCAGCGCGTGGCCGGGATAAAAGCTTGGATTTACCGGCGGCACGCCGGAATCGGTAACCGCTTGGGTGATGGCTACGCGGCCAGTCCAGTCATAAGCCACGGTACTGAAGTACACATGATGCCCCCAACTGAGATCGATGAGCGATGCCGCCATCACCAGCAAAAAGATCACACAAAATAGAAACAGCTTTCTTCGCGTCACGCTTCCGCTCGAATTGGCCGGCCGCCTACGCCAGTCCCGAATTGAGAAGAAGAGCGAAGCAGTGATCGACGCCCCAAGCACGGCGTAAAGCGTGGGGAATCCACCGGCTCTCGCCAGCAGATAAAAAACTTCCGGGGTAAGCGCAATAGAGACTACGGCTACGAGCGAAAGACGAACCAGCGGTTCCTGTTTCGAAAATCCAAAGAGATCGGCTGCCGAACAAAGCCAATAAGCCGATCCGGCCATGAACGCTACAAAAATCAAAGCCGCAAGGAGTACGTGAAGGAGGTCAACAATCATCGTTATCGGTTGTTGGAAGAGGCATACCGAAGACTCGGACTGCTCATTAAGATGGTAGCTGGCGCGAAATCCATTTCCTTTACGGCCTGCACAATCTCATGTTTGACTTTTCGGGTAAATCTGTTCTTGTAACCGGCGGATCCAGCGGCATCGGGTTGGCGATCGCCTCCGCATTTGCGCGCTCCGGTGCTCAGGTAATGGCTGCGGGACTCGCCTCGGAAAATGGCGGGCCCCCGCCACCGGCTCGTTTTAGCGAGCTCGATGTGACCGATGGAGACGCGGTTAGCCACCTTGTCTCGCAAATACCAGCGCTCGATTTCGTTGTCAACGCCGCAGGCATTATTAGCCGCGATAAGGAATTCGAGATCGACACGTTTACGCGCGTCATTGACGTAAATCTCACCGGGGCCATGCGCGTCAGCATGGCCGCCCATGCGAAGCTCGCACAATCCGGGGGAGCCATCGTCAACATCGCCTCGATGCTTACCTATTTCGGAGGGCCGCGCGTTCCGGCCTATAGCGCGAGTAAAGGGGGAATCGCGCAGCTTACCCGCTCGCTGGCGGTTGCCTGGGCCAACGACGGCATTCGCGTTAATGCCATTGCTCCGGGCTGGATTGCCACGCCGCTAACGAAGGCCTTGCGCGAAGACGCCGAGCGCTCCGACCAGTTACTTTTGCGAACGCCTTTCCGGCGATGGGGCAATCCGGATGAAGTCGCCGGCCCGGTGTTATTCTTATGCTCCGAGGCTTCTTCGTTCATTACGGGCGCCATTCTCCCCGTGGATGGCGGCTACTCCGCAGCTTAAGGATATTCTATGCAAACCACTCACCCGCTCTCGCCCGAGCAGATTGTGACTAGCGCTATCCCCGACGATGAGCGTGTTTGGGTTCCCCAAGCGCCTAACGTGTGGTTCCGCCCGCTGATGTTCAACACCCTGAACGGACAATGGTGCAACCTGCTCCGCGTGCGGCGTGCAGGTATTCTAAGCCGGCATCGCCATCCCGCTCCGGTACATGGCTTCGTGTTGAAGGGTTCGTGGCGCTATCTCGAACACAATTGGGTGGCGCGCGCCGGCGATTATGTTTTTGAGCCGCCAGGCGAAACGCACACGCTCTCGGTGGATGCCGATGTGGAGGAGATGATCACGTTCTTCAACATCTCAGGCTGCATGTATTATGTGGATGCCGAAGGGCGCAACACCGGTTTTGAGGACGTTTTCATCAAAATCGATATGTGCCGGAAACACTATATCGATGTTGGGCTCGGCGCGGATTTTGTCGATCAGTTTGTGCGCTAGCTAAGATGGAGAGCCCGCCCAAAGGTTAGCTCGCTGGTAGGAATGCCAGCCCACAAAGCTTTGCCATAAGAGCAATGCGAAAATAGTTTTTTCAAATGGCGAGTACCTCCGCTGCCAGATCCGCCGGAAACGTTCCGTTTGAGGCTATCGGCAAAAAAGCATTTCAATTCCTACGCGATCTGAAAGCGCATAACGACCGCGATTGGTTCCGTGAACGCAAGCACGTTTTTGAAGAGGAACTCAAACAACCCCTGGAAGCGCTTCTGCGGGATTCCGCCGCACTAATTCGAAAAGGCGGGTTCCCACTTTATCCGAAAGAAAAGAACCCCACAACGCGGATCTACCGTGACATCCGATTTCGCGCCGATAAGACGCCATTTAACACGCACCTGGGCGGAAGCTTGCGCGGTTTAGGGGCCAAGGCAGCACTCGGGGAGATCTATGTGCACGTCACTTTAGGCGAGCCGTTTGTTGCCGCCGGATACTGGATGCCGGAGCGGCCGTTTCTGCATGCATGGCGCGAGCGTATGGCCCGCGACCCCGCTGAATACATGAAACTGCTGAAACAGTTGAGCAGGAACGGGATGCAATGCCTTGATGAGCACAGTTTGAAACGGCTGCCGAAGGGTTTTGAATCGCAAGGCGGCGCACCGCTCGAAAAAGAATTCAAGCGGCAAGTCTATATCGTTCACCAGCGCCTTACCGAACGTGATTTTTCATCGCCCGAAGCCGTAAAGACAATCGCCCGGTTCGCTCTTGCCGCCAGACCGCTGATTGAATATGGATGGGAATTGAAATACTCGCCGAAGCGGGACATTCTGGACAATGAGAAGTTTTAGGCTAGATGGGAAGCAAGCTGAGAGCGGCTTCGATCTCTGAGCGAGTATGCGCGTCGCCTTTCCGGTTGCAGGCTTCGATTCCGCGCTCGTACGTCGCTCTCGCTTCATCCACATTTCCCAGCTTTTCCAGAGCCTGGCCGGCGTGATAGTAGGCGGCGACATAGGTCTCGTCCGCGGCCAGCAGCGTTTTGAATTCGGAGACTGCCTGGTCCGGGTTTCCGCTATTGGCGTATTCCATCGCCAATCCGTAGCGTGCGAAAGAATTCGCCGGATTCTGGGCGACCATCTGCTTCAGCGCATCCAACCGGTTCGTAGCCATTTGCTCCATTGTCGCAAGCGAGGCGATTTCCGCTGCTGGCATACAATTGGTAGCGGAGTGAGAAGAAAGACGAGAGACTAGTGAGGTAGCGTTTCGATGCCTTGCCCCTTCTTCGAACCTGTTCTGCCGGTCTCCGGCAACTATGCGCCGCAAGGACGGCTGCCTCTGATTCAGGCATATGAGGGCCGCTGCGCGCGCCATCCCGATAGACTGCCTGCAAACAACCGGTGCTGCAATCACGGCTATGCACGCGGATCTTGCGATTTCTTCCCGCCCGAGGGTGCTAACCGCGCGAATCGCTATTCTCTACTGAATCGCGAAGAACAGAGGCTCACGTTGCTCTACATCGGCGAAGAGGACTATTCACCCGCCGCGTCGCGCATGCTGCATTTTTCGATTGCAGAAGACCGTCTCGTGGAAACCGATCTCGATTCTTGCATTCTCGCGCAAGCCGTGGCATTCTGCCGCAGCTACTTAAAAATGAGCAGCCAGGTTTCCGGTTAGCGCGCCTGCCCGATTTTCACGACATGTCCAATTCAGAAACGACTGAACGAGTCCGCACCGTGCGCGATTCGAAATCCGAATATTCAGAGATCTGCCTGCCGAACGATACCAACATGCTCGGAAACATGCTGGGAGGCCGTGTCATGCATTTGGTGGATCTGTGCGGCGCCATCGCAGCCATGCGGCACGCGCGCGGCCCCGTCGTCACTGCTTCAATCGATCAGATGACGTTTCTCCATCCGGTGAAAGTCGGCGAACTGCTGCTGCTTCGATCGCAGGTCAACCGCGTATTCAGGACGTCGATGGAGGTCGGCGTCAAAGTGTGGATCGAGAATCTCCAAACAGGTGAGGTGAAGCACACATCCTCCGCATATTTGACCTTTGTCGCTGTGAGTAGCGAAGGAGAGCGCGTACCCCTGCCGTCCATCGTGCCCGAAACAGAGGAAGAGAGGCGACGCTACGACGAGGCCGCCGAACGCCGGGCATACCGGCTCGCTTCAAAGGATCGAGAGAAACAGGAACCGTAGCGGGATTCTGCCTATTCCGGATCGGCTTTGTATATGTACTTAATGCAGTGTTTATACAGGAGCAGATTGGGATCGCCAATTCGATTCAGCTTGATGCAATTGCGGTCGTACCATTCCACAACGCCCTCCAACCGTTCACCATCGGTTAACACCACCACCATGGTGGTTTTCGACTGCATCTGCTTCGAAAAGTAGAACTGCTCAGCATTGGTTTGCTCCGGAGGAGCAGTCTTCTTGACTGGTGGCCGTCTTGTATTGTCTTTGTTTTCCATGCGACGGATATTTTGCTGAACCAGTAGATGCGAGCTCGCCACTTGAGGTCTCCCTATTGTATTAGAGTCGAAAGACTTACTGGCTGTTAGGCGCACTCCACCCGTAACTGGTTACGTAAATCCATAATAACCGCATCGAGCGCAATGATTTTCTGTATATTTCGTCGAGCCATCAACGACAGTTCATCAACCGCCCTGGCCGCGTGTTCCAGCCATTCAAACGGAACGCGAGCTGCAATAGCGCGGACGGCCTCTTCGACGTCGGCATTACGCAAACTTTTTATGCCATTCGCCGCTGCCAGAATGTCTTCCAACACTCTGTATGCGGGCTTCAAATAGAAGTCGAGCTTTTCCGTTTTGCGGTTTGAAAACGATTCGGCGGCGCGCACCCATGCCGAAAAAGGCACGAGTCCGGAAGCGCATTCGAACATCTTCAACATTAGGTTTCGCCGCTCCTGGTATTTGGCCAAATCCAATGTCGCTGCAAAACCCGGACACCCTTCGGAGAGGCGCCAGCGCAACTCACCGTCCTTTAAGGACCTTGCTTTTATAAACTCTCGCATTTCGCTATCGGAAAGGCGTGTCAATGAAAAGACGACGGAACGGGACCGGATCGTTGGTAGCAAATCGTAAACATTTTCCGCAGTGGCAATGACGATCAGATATTCTGGCGGCTCTTCCAGCAGCTTCAGCAGCGAATTCGCTGCTTGTTCGTTGGCGCGGTCGAGACGGTCCACCAGAAATACGCGCCGCTCGCCGCGCAGGGGCCGGAACTGCGCGCGCTCCTTCAAAAGCCGTATTTGCTGAATCGAGATCTGCCGCAGCGGCCCTTCAGGAGTAAAGGTTAGGAAGTCCGGATGCGATGCGAAGAGAAGAGGATCGTCCGCGCGTTTGTCCGCGGGCCATTTTTCCCGCTGCTCAATCAGCTCAACGTGTTGAGGAAGGCTGAGATCGTCTTCCTCAATTTTCGTTTCGCCACCTAATAACCGCCCAGCAAACCGCCTCGCCAGGGTCGCCTTGCCAATTCCTGCAGGCCCGGCCAGCAGAATGGTTTGCGGAATTCGCCCGGTCGCAATCATCTGCTCCAGAGCTTCGCAGACAGGCCGGTTCCCGAAAAAACTGTCGGATATATGGCTCATTGGCAGGGGCTATTAAATTCCAGTTTATAGCGCGTGCCTGACAAGGTATTCCATGTACTGTCTGTTCGTGATATAGCCACCGTATTGCGTGTGAATTGTCATGATGGCTTCAGCAGCGCGCACGGCCAGCATTTTTTACTGCTTCCGGGTCTCCGTTATATACGCTGGCTTAATCAGCCGCTTCGCGATGTAACAATGGGAAAGGACGGGAACATGCGCGAATCGAAGCGCGTTCGCATCTTTGAGGATCCGGGAGAGTTGGTTATCGAGATTGCGCCCTACCCGAACCGCGACGCCCTTCTCAGGCAATTTGCAGCGACCGTAATCTTTGCCGGGCTTGCAGTGCAAAGCGGGCGTTCCCTGGCGCCGTTGATTCGCTCCGGTCACGCCCTGCTTGGTTACTGCTACGTGGGAACTTTCGCAGTGATGGCGCTGATTAGCGGCCGGCGATTCCTATGGCTTCTCTGCGGGCATGAAGAAATCGTGCTTCGCGGCGGGCTGCTTTCGGTCTCGCGCCGGTTTGGAGTTGTAAAAACCCTGCATACCTATCGCGTGGCAAAGGTGAAGGACATTCACGCCGCCTTGCGAGTCACCACGGTATTTTCAATTACCCGAGGACGGCTGGGTTTTTACTATGAAGGCAACATGCATTACATGGCTGACCGCATCACGACTAAAGACGCGAAACGGCTCGTTGTTTTGTTTCGCAGGTGGCTGCCGAAGGAATGCTGGACGTCGGTTCTGGGCTTGTGAACACTATCTCCCCTACAACTTCTCGCGCCAACGCTGGACAAGTTCTCGCACGGCCGACGGCCATTCAGGATACCGGAACTGAAACCCGGCTTCGAGCAGACGTGTAGGCACAACACGGCGGCTTTTTAGAATCAACTCGGATTCCGTCCGCATGAAAAATGCTCCGGTCTCAACCATCCACGACGATAACGGTAAGCCAAAGCGCGTGTCCCATGCCTCGCGCAAGCAACGCATGAAGTTTCGGTTCGGGAGAGGATTGGGTGACGCGAGATTCACCACTCCATCTAATTCTTCGCGGGCAATCAATAGCTCAATGGCGCGTATAAAATCTGCCTCGTGAATCCATGAAACGAATTGCGCTCCCGATCCTTGCCTGCCGCCGAGGCCGCGGCGAACTAAACCTAAATAGGCGTCAAACACACCGCCGCGATCGGAACTAAATGTCATCGCACTGCGAATTGCTACTTTGCGTGTGCGCGGAAGGGACACGGAGAAAAAAGCCTCTTCCCATGCCTTCGCAACGCCAATGGAAAAATTCCACGTATCCGGAGCGCCCGGTTCACCGCCACCCAATTCGCCGTGGAACTCATCCATCGGCCGGTCAAGGGCGTGCCGGTAGATAGTTGCTGTACTCGCGTTGATCCAAAGCGGCGGAGGCTGCTTAAGCAAGCCGATCACCTTATTCAGCAGGCATGTGCTGCGGACACGCGACTCACGAATTCTGCGGCGATTTTTTTCCGTGTACCGGCAGTTCACGCTGCGCCCCGCCAGATTAATACACACATTGCTACCTTCGAGTTCCGAAATCCACGCTCCGGGAATCTCGCCATCCCAAGCAACAATGTTCCACGGCGCCGGATGAGGGCGGCGGCTCAGAACCGTCACGCGATGCCCGGCCGCATGAAAATGGCGAGCCAAAATATGGCCCACTTGTCCGCTACCGCCTGGGATTACAATTCGCATGAGCTTACTCGTTCGGCAGATACTTCCGCCACCCATCGGATTCGGCAATTTGCTTCAGCACCGTGTTTCGTTCTTTGAGGAGCTTACGCATATAGCGGCGGAGAAATAACACATCGGCCAGCGGTCCGAGCACCGGCAGCGGAGCCGCGAAACAAAATACATCCTTCATCTCCGTCGCACTCGTAGACAGAGTTCGAAAATAATGATCGTGCCGCATGAACCGGAAGATCCCGTCCACCATTGCATCCTGAAAATACGCCGGGCGATCCATCGCGGTGATTTCGCTCGTGAGCGTGTGCCATGCGTAGAAATGTTTCGCGCGCCAGGTGACGCGCTGACCAAATCCGATCAGCCCGCTTGTTACCGCGCCGGCCGTAACTGCCTGCTCGCCGAAATGCACATTACCAGCAAGGTGTACTTCCACACTGCGCGCCAAATCGAAGCACCGTTCGATCGGAGCATGGATCAGCGTGAGTTCTTCGAGGTTGACCATGCTGCATTAGGAAGCGGCTGTGGCAAAGAACCGCTTCAGGCCGCCCTTCAATTTCCAGATCTGGCGCAGCACGCCTCCGGGTAGTCCGCGAAAGTCTTCGTAAACGCTCGTTGCCTGCTCGAAAAAGCTAAGCATTTCGCGAATCCGTTTCCTTGCTTCCTTATCTTCTGGAGTAGTCCGGTCGATTTCGGCGGCGCACTCGCGAAGAACAGCAATCGTTGGGTCGATCTCGCGGCGTTTGCGCTCCTCCACAATGACGGTGAACATCTCCCAAACATCGTGGACTGTGTCGAAGTGATCGCGGCGATCGCCCATCACATGGACGACACGGACCAATCCCCATCCCTGCAACTCTCGCAGACTTGTGCTCACGTTCGATCTCGCCAGAGACAGCAGCGACGCCAGTTCATCCGCAGTCAGCGGCAGCGGCGAAAGATAGAGCAAGGCATGAATCTGCGCGACAGAACGATTCAATCCCCAGCGCGTTCCCAGTTCACCCCAGTGGAGGACAAATTTTTTCTGCGCGGCGCTCAATGCGGTCATATCTGTAATTTCTGTCTATACAGAAATTACCGCACACAAATAAGATTGTCAATCAGATAAGTACCAGCAGTGGAGGTTTATAGAATCGGTAGCAGTGTTAAGCTGCGCCGGACTCGGCTTGAACGCGAACTCCCTGTATCATGTTGTTGCAGTATCCGTTCCGGTTCCATTGCGGCGACTCCGGCTGAATGCGACCATTCCCGTCGCTTGCACGAGAGCGGATGAAATATTCGCCCGGCTCATCGATCCGGGTTATCCATTCCCACCATTGCCAACTATGCCGCTTGGGTTCTCCGAGCAAATGTGCTTCTTGCCATGGCCTATCGTTCATCTGAATCTCGACACTCGCGATAGGCGCAGCTCCGGACCACGCGACACCGCGCATCGCAAGCTCACCACAGTGGACATGCGTGTCATGAGCCGGTTCGGTTATCAGACTCCGAACGCGCTGCAGCGTGAGCGGTTCTCTCTCCAGCCGCCCATTCGTTTCGAGTTCGAGTTGATACTTGTCAGCCTGGTAATAGCCTGCGAATGGCTGCTCTACTATTTCGATTTCGGTGAGCCACTTGACGGAAGCCACCGCATACCAACTGGGAACGATGACTCGCGCCGGAAAACCATGCTGCAGCGGAAGGGCCTCGCCGTTCATGGCATAGGCCAACAAGACCTCCGATTCGCGAGCCTGGTCCATGCTCAAACTGCGTTCAAATGCGATGGTTTCGGAGCGGCCGTCCACATTGCCACAGTCGGCTCCACGAAAAACGATATAGCGGCCGGCCGCCTGAACGCCGGCTCGGTTGAGAATCTCTTCGAGCGGGACGCCCGTCCATTCGGCTGTGCTGACCGCGCCCAGATTCCACTGCTCGCCGCTCACGCGCGGCTCCAATTTCGAACGGCCGTTTCCGGCACACTCTAAAGTCACCAGCTTTGATTGCGAACGCATGTTGGCAAGATCGCGCCATGACAGGTTCAGGGAACGATCGACGAGCCCTCGAACGGCAAGCCGCCAGTTCGCCAGATCGAGTTTTGGAATTTGAAAGTGATTGCGAACATAAAACTTCGCGTTCGGCATTACCACGCCGCCAATCAGCGCGGGAATGGATGTCTCGCCGTTTAGCGGATGGGCGCGGTGGACCAGCAATCCATCTTCAATTGCCTGCTGACAGGCTTCTTCCGGGTCAAGCGCCGGCACCAAGGTGTCAACCGGCGGCAAGATCGCGTCACAACCGCCCCTCGAAGCAACACCAGCGCAGGTGGAAGCCGCATAAATATCGAGGCTACCGGCCATCGCAAACGGGGCCATGTAATTGCGCACCAAAGCCTCGTGTTCGGCCTCGATAATCATGTAAAGGGTATGCTCCCCCCTCGCGACCGCCTCGCCATGCACCGTGAGGCCAGCCTTGCGAAAGTTCGGGCGGCTGAGGTGGTTCAGCAGATTAGCCCCGCTGTACGGATCGGCAGCGGGACAGTGCTCTGGATCGTGCTGATGGCGAACAATAAAAAGCGGCATATTTCTACACGCCGGCTTCGCCTCCTCGCCAAGCATCAAGCCGGAGGCGAAACCGCGATTGACGCTTTATTCCGGTTGAGCAACGTACCGAAGGTAGGAATTGACAACCTTCACACCCTTCGGATGTAACTTCTTGGCTTCTTCCTCGGACACCGCCGGTGAAAGGATCACATCCTCGCCTCGCTTCCAGTTCACAGGAGTGGAGACCTTATGGGCGCTCGTGAGCTGAAGGGAATCGAGAACTCGCAGGACTTCGTCGAAGTTGCGGCCCGTGCCCATCGGATAGGAAAGCGTCAGCTTTATTTTTTTATCGGGAGCGATTACAAATACGGTGCGCACGGTGGCATTGGTCGCCGGCGTTCGCCCTTCGCATGTGTCTCCCGCATCGGCCGGTAACATGTCGTAAAGCTTTGCGACTTTAAGCTCCGGGTCGCCAATCATCGGATAATTCACTTTGTGCCCTTGCGTCTGTTCGATGTCCGCCGCCCATTTTCCGTGGCTATTCACCGGATCGACGCTGAGCCCGAGAATCTTGCAATTTCTTTTCGCGAATTCTGGCTGCAAGCCGGCCATGTAGCCGAGTTCGGTCGTGCAAACGGGCGTGAAATCTTTGGGATGTGAAAAGAGAATTGCCCAGCCGTTGCCGATCCATTCATGGAACTTGATCGGGCCTTGCGTCGTTTCGGCCGAAAAATCAGGGGCTTCATCATTGATACGTAAACTCATTCTTTCTGTCCTTCCAGTGATATAGGTTGTAAATCCAATTATTATTGCGCAGCCGGATTGGCCGAAGCGGAGTCCCAAGCCGCAAGGCCGCCCGCCATCTCGATCAAATTGATGATCCCATACTGATGCAGGAAGCTAGCCGCGATCGACGATCGGTACCCGCCCGCGCAATAAACGGCAACCTGGCGGTCGCGGGGAATCTCTGACATTCGCTCTTGCAAATGATTCAGCGGGATATTCACGCTGCCATCTATGTGTTTGGATTCCCACTCACGTGGGCTCCTCACGTCCAGCAAAAACGGTGGGGCCACGCCGGCCAATTCTTCCGCAAGTGCCGGAGCAGCAATTCGCTCGGTCGACCGCAACAAGTAAGGCCGGCTGGAAAGCGCCTCCATGCCTCTCTTCAGATAACCTTGCACATGATCGAACCCGATCCGGCCCAAGCGCACCGTGGCTTCGTGCTCGCGGCCGGGCTCCGCGACAATCACGATAGGCTTGTCGCGATCGAGCAACGTTCCGGCCCAGGTGGCGTATTGCCCGCCCAAGCCGATATTGATGCTGTTCACCATGTGCCCTTTTGCATAGTCTGAGGCATCGCGGACATCCAGAATCTGCGCGCCCTTTGCGCTCATCGCTTCAAGCTCTGAGAGATCGATAGGATGCAGAACCTGATCGAGATTTTTGTCTAATGTCGCCCGCTCGCGAGTGTTGAGGATGGCGTCATAGGTGAAGTAAGGTGGTGCGTCCGGCTGGTCTGCCGTGACAAGGCGAATGAAATCTTCTTTTGACATCGGCTGCAAAGCATAATTCAACTGCCGCTGATCGCCAAGTGAAGAGACGGTATCCGAAGAAAGCTGTTTGCCGCAGAGAGAACCAGCCCCGTGCGCCGGGTAGACCAGCGTTTCGTCGGGTAGCGTAAGTAGCTTATTGTGGAGCGAGTCGTAAAGACGCGCGCCTAAATCCGCGGCCGTCCACCCGAGCGAGGCACGTAGATCGGGGCGGCCGACATCGCCAATAAAAAGCGTGTCACCGGTAAGAACGGCGTAAGGACGCGGCGGATCTTTTTTACGATCGAACACCAGGATCGAGATCGACTCGATCGTGTGTCCAGGCGTTTCCAGCACCTGAAGCCGCATCCCTGGAAACTCCAGCACATCGCCATCTTTCATCGCGATGAACGAGTACTCTGCCTGAGCATGAGAGCCCAAATGAATGCTCGCGCCACAGCGATCGCGGAGCTCCAAGTGCCCGGCAATGAAGTCAGCATGGAAGTGGGTTAAGAAGACGTGCCGGATCTGAAGACCGAACTCTTCAGCATCGGCCAGGTAGCATTCAATATCGCGCTGTGGATCGACGATGATCGCGGTCGAACTTGCCTCGTCCCCGAGCAGATACGATGCATGAGCCAGGCAACCCAGGTAATACCGTTTCAGAATCATAGGGTCTTTCGAGCTTACCGGGAAAGCAACCTGCGCAGGGTATCGAGTTGGCGTATGGCGAGTTGTTTCCCGTTTTTGGCATTGAACTCGTCGATATGTTGTAGCGACCAACGGTCCATAGCCTGCAGCACAGCGAAGACGAGTTCCGCCTGCAGAGTTGGAGGGAGATCATCGCGTACCGCGCCACAGCTTCGCCCCGCGGCTAATGTTCGCGCCAGCCAGTCTGCTATTTGCGCGAGAGTACGCCGCAGGGCGGGACTCTGCTTAGCGGATACATCCGGCAGGTAAAACAGTTTGCCGAAATCCGTGTACCATTCTTCCCGCGCCGAAACCGTTAATGCCCGTTTCACGAACTCGGCTATGCATTCCCAGAAATCCGGCCCAGCAAAAGTAGCAGGGTCGGGCGCATTCAAATCGCGAGCCAATGCCGTCGCGGCTTCATTGACTACAGCGTCGAATAGCGCCTCCTTCGATGCGAAGTAATGGTAGAAGGAACTTTTGCTCATCCGGCAGGTGCGAATGATTGAGTTTAGTGAAGCGAGTTCGAAACCGGCGGTGGCGAATTCGCGGGCTGCCGCCGTCAACAATCGTCGATAGCGCTTGGGCGGCATCACACCGGGAGGTCTCCGGCTCATACCAGTATTCTATCAGTGTGGACCAGATGGTCCACAACGCGGTACAATAGTTGTGGACCATGTGGTCCAGTTAGGAGCCAGAATGTTTGTTTCCGCCATGTTGCAGGATCAATTGGAAGCCATGCGGACCGATCGTTTACGCGTGCTAATCGTCGGTGCTGGCGTCGCCGGATTGACGCTGGCACAATTGCTGCGCGCCGAAGGACTGCATCCAGTTCTGATTGAGCGCGCGTCGAACCATGATGACGCAGGGTACATGTTGGCGCTGATGCCATTGGTAGATGAGGCATTGGAGCGCCTCGGTTTACAACAGATCTATCGCGAACACAGCACGCGTTTTCATCGCTATCGTGCGCACGGGCATCGAGGCCAGTTGCTGCGCGACGACGAGATCGATACCTTGCTTGGCAAATATGGAGACTACCGCGGTATCGCTCGCGGCGATTTGATGCAGGTTTTAGCTACTGGCGGTGCGCCGGTAAGCTATGAATCGACAATCAAAGCCGTAAGGCAGGAACCAGAAGCGACGTACGCGACATTGCAAAACAACAAAACCTCGGTCATCGGTGAGTTCGATGCGGTAGTCCTCGCCGACGGGCTGCATTCGAGCAGCCGGGCGCTGCTGTTGCGGCCGGACCAGCTAAGTACTTACGACACCCGGTGGGGCGGATGGGTAGCATGGGTTGACTCCGATAAAGCGCACGCGGATCAAGGTGACGAGATCTGGGGTGCGGATTTCTTCGTTGGTATCTATCCGGTGAAGGACCGTGCCGGTGTAATCGTCGCCGGTAATAACGCCGATACTCGTCAGGATCCAGCGGCCTTCGTCGCCAAAATTCGCAAGCAACTGCGCGCGAGCGACCCATGGATGGAGCGTGCCCTAGGAAAAATCGAAGTGAGCGGCGGCTTGTACTATTGGCGCTTGGTGGATTGCCGCAGCGCCACGTGGACAGTGGGCCGCAGCGCGCTACTCGGGGACGCCGCCGCTGGTTTTCTGCCCACAGCCGGTATCGGCGCCGCTATGGCGATGGAGTCCTCGACGGTGCTGGCGCGTCAACTCGCAGCCGCCAATCGCAGCCAAGTGCCGGACACGCTGAGGGAATACGAACGCCTGCAGCGTCCCAGGGTCGAATCGGCACAGGACAACTCTCGTCTTTTAGCAAAGATGATGTTCCGCCGCAGCCGTGCTCTTGCGGTTGTGCGAGATGTGGCTGGGCGGCTGGTGACGTTGAAGGCAGCGCTCGGTCCCATCATCCAATTGCTTGAGAGCGGGCCTTTAGAGCGGCAGGCAGAGGCTTAGGCCACCCTGCGTAATTCGTAATTTTATGTACAGGCGTCAACAACCCTTGACAAGCTTCACTAATTCTATAATTATAGAATTACCGAAGCAGCTGCGGGTTCACATGACTATCAAAGACAGAGATGCGCAAATTTCGCGCTTCGCGGATATGTTCGCGGCAATGGGCACGGATTCACGACTGCGCATCATGCGCCTGCTACTGGCTGCTCACCCGGATGGCATGGTGGTGAGCGAGCTAGGAAGCGAGCTAGGCATCGCGCCCTCCACGATGTCACATCACCTAGAAAAGCTCAAGCACGAAGGGCTGGTGAAGGTGCGCCGAGAGGGCACCTTTCTTTGGTATTCCGCCAGCACGGAAGCTTTACAGGAGCTTTTGGGCTTTCTGTATGCCGAGTGCTGTACCCGCAACAAGGCCATCAAGCCAGAGAAGATTGTCTGCTGCGCGTAAGGAGAGCACTCCCAATGGAAATGAAAGAAATTGTCAAAGAAAAATATAGTCAGGCGGCACGCCGCGTCACCGGTGGGGGGAGTAACGGCTGCTGCGGTGCAAGCTCAGCATTGGACGGCCGCGGTGATCCCGTCACCTCAGATCTGTACGACGAAGCCCAAACCGGGCAGATACCGGAAACAGCTCTGACAGCCTCGCTCGGCTGCGGCAATCCGACTGCGCTTGCCGAGTTGAACCCCGGTGAAACCGTGCTTGATCTGGGTTCGGGCGGCGGCATTGACGTGCTGCTTTCCGCACGCCGCGTCGGCCCGACTGGCAAGGCTTATGGCCTCGACATGACCGATGACATGCTGGCGCTCGCGCGTGAAAACCAGCGTAAAGCCGGAGTGGAGAATGTCGAATTTCTCAAGGGCGAAATCGAGCATATCCCGCTGCGGGATAACAGCGTGGATGTGATTATTTCCAACTGCGTGATTAACCTCTCCGCCGACAAGGACCAGGTGTTGCGCGAGGCATTCCGCGTTTTGAAGCCGGGCGGGCG
>Ga0134125_10004322_pt1 | contig 16285 bp, 11 predicted proteins | sample KB31751_FD_96464 | JGI IMG/M metagenome (GOLD analysis project Ga0134125, IMG submission 96464) | Terrestrial soil microbial communities with excess Nitrogen fertilizer from Kellogg Biological Station, Michigan, USA - KB3-175-1 | ecosystem: Environmental > Terrestrial > Soil > Unclassified ...
CCCATGGAAAGACCGGCGATAGCGCGGTTGTCGCGGCCATGCGCCACGTTGTATTCGCGGTCGACTGCAGGCATCACTTCGGTTTCGAGCGCCTGCGAGAAGAGCGCGACGTTGCTATCGATCTTCGCTGCGTCCTCCCAGACGCCGTCTGGATGGGTAACGAAGTCGAGGTCACCGTAGCCGAGCGGCATGACCACGATCATCGGAACAATCTTGCCTTCGGCGAGCATGGAATCGAAGATGTAGTTTGCGCGGCCGACGCTGACCCAGCCATCGGCGAAGTCCGACCAGCCATGCAGCAGATAGAAGACCGGATACCCTGCTTTGCGGTGCTCGTCGTAACCCGGTGGCGTGTAGACAAGGTATGAGCTCTGGTTTTCGGGCAGATTTTTTACGACGTGCGAGGTGTAGTTGTAGTGGTCGACGCGGCCATGCGGGATGTCGGCAAGCTCCCAGGGCGCGGGCGGTTGCGCTGGCACGATCACATCGTTGCTGAGGGACACATAGTTGCGACGCACGGCGCCGTTGAGCGGATCGAGCATGTTTACGCCGTCGACGACAAAGTTGTAGCCGTAGATTTCCGGTGTTTCGACGGGAGTGGTGACCGTCCAGACGCCATCTTCGCCGCGCACCAGCGGCAGCCGCTTGCCGTGGAGCATGTCGGAAGAGACTTCCACCTTCGTTGCGCCGGCGTTGGTGTAGCGGAAGGTGATGGTGTGGTCAGGATTGACCTGGGTCTTCGGCGCGCTTTGTGCTGATGCGGCGAGAGTGACGAGGGAGACAAAGCAGATTTGTAGCGACGAACGTACCAATGTTCCGAGCATTCGCGAAGTGTACAGCGGTGGGGTGGAGGGAATCCAGCCGCCCCAGAAGGACCGCAAGAGGACTCAATATCCAGAAGCCAGACGGAAATTATGGATTCGATGCGACGAAAGTCGCGCGATAACTTCCGAGGAAACGCTTGGCTCGTTCAACCGCCGCCGTCGGAACCCAATCGATTTCGTAATGTCTGAGCCTTTCAGAGGCGTCTTTATCTTGACCCAGATGGCCGAGAAGGACCAGCCGAGTTTCATCGGCGTCGATCTGAAACCCAAAGACTTGATTTGAGTTGTAGAGCTCAAGAATGCCGATGTCACTTTGCAGGCTGTTCAGAAAAGCTATGTCTCGGCTGTCGAGCGAACTAACGATGGCGTTATAGGCGTTCATTGCGGATTGCTCATCCCGGATAGTCCACCAGTAGTCTTTCGGATTGAAAGGTTCGCGGACGCCGAATCGTATTGGACATGTGTAGTCGAGGGGTGCTTTGGCAATATTTTCTCCGCGAAACTCCATAAGTGTCTTTGAGGTTGCGCCGAAGTTGATCGTGACATTCTTGCTGTCGCTCGATGAGTACCGGCTGGTCTGCACTGCAATGATTTGCCAGCACTCTTCAGTTTGGCGTCCGAATCGGCGGCCGAATCTTTTGAAGCCCAAAGGGCGCAAATATACATTGAGTTGCTTGAGCAGAAAGTCTAAGGCAAATTCAGATTCTGATTTCACCTGTTCATTGAAGCACTAAGTCGTGTGAGCGGAAAGCAGATTCCTTCGCTGCGCTGCGGAATGGGAACTTAACGGGAAAGGGCGCGACCGAAGCCGCGCCCTCCTGTTTGTTGCGCTGAAATTTAGTGCGCAGCCCACTCGATCTTGGTTAGGTCGATGCCTTCTTTCACCATCTCGTAGAGCGGTGAAAGCTCACGGAGTTTGGTGACGACGTCGATCAGCTTGTCGGAGACATAATCCACTTCTGCCTTGGTATTGAAGCGGCCGAGACCGAAGCGAATCGAGGAGTGCGCAACGTCGTCGCCCAGGCCGAGCGCCTTGAGTACGAAGCTGGGTTCGAGGGTAGCTGAGGTGCAGGCCGAACCGGAGGAGACCGCGATGTCGTTGATGCCCATCAGCAGCGACTCGCCTTCGACGTAGACGAAGCTCATGTTGAGATTGCCGGGGAGATGATGCTCCATGTTGCCGTTGACGTGGACGTAGTCCAGCGCCTTCTCGAACTTGGCGCGCATGTAGTCGCGGAGTTCCACCTCACGCTTGCCCTCGGCTTCCATCTCATTCATGCAGATCTCACAGGCTTCGCCGAGACCGACGATGCCCGGGACGTTGAGCGTGCCGGAACGCATGCCGCGCTCGTGGCCGCCACCGTTGATCTGCTCGGTGATCTGGACGCGGGGATTGCGGCGGCGGACGTACAACGCGCCTACGCCTTTCGGCCCGTAGAGTTTGTGGCCCGAGAGCGATAGGACGTCGATGTTGTCGGCGATGACGTTGACGGGAACTTTGCCGCAGGCCTGCACCGCATCGGTGTGGAAGAGCACGTTGCGCTCGTGGCAGAGCGCGCCGATTTCGCGGATGGGTTGAATGACGCCGATCTCGTTGTTGGCATACATGATGCTGACGAGGATGGTGTCTTTGTCCATCGCCCGCTTGAGGTCTTCGAGGTCGATCAGACCGTCGGCCTGCACCGGCAGATAGGTGATGCGATAGCCGTTCTTCTCGAGGCGCTTGCAGGTGTCGAGAACAGCTTTGTGTTCGGTGACCTGGGTGATGATGTGGTTTCCACGCTCGCGGTACATTTCGGCAATGCCCTTGATGGCGAGGTTATTCGACTCCGTGGCGCCGGATGTGAAGATGATCTCTTTGGCGCTCGCGCCGATGAGCTTTGCGATCTGTTCGCGGGCCTTCTCGACGGCCTGCTCTGCTTCCCAGCCGAAGCTGTGGTTGCGGCTGGCTGCGTTGCCGAAGACGCCGGTCAGGTACGGCATCATCGCTTCGAGAACGCGCGGGTCGAGCGGCGTGGTGGCATGGTTGTCCATGTAGATGGGGAGCTTGACGCCGGGCGGCAGCGGCTCGTTGGACTTGGTGACGGTCATTCCGATGGATTCTTGCATGTTGTGTGCTCCTAAACTTTGGTGGTGCGATGGGTCTTGTACAGCTCAGAGCATGGAGCTACCGAGCGTTGAGAAAATCTAAAGCCCGATGGTGACCAGGCCGCCGGCAATGGCGTGCGATCCATGTGCACCATCTTCGACAAGGTCCGAAATGTGGATGCCGGAGAGCAGGTCTTTGATGCTGTCATTGACCTTCCGCAATGGTTCTTTGATGGTGCAGGTACCGTGAAGGTCGCAGGTACCGTGGATCGTAATGCAACTGGTGATAAAGAGCGGGCCGTCGATGGCGCGAATGACCTCAAATGCTGAAATGTCGTGTGCGGTGCGGGCCAGGGCGTAGCCGCCATTGGTGCCGGCGTGCGAAACCAGGATGCCGGCCTTGGTGAGGGTCTGGAGGATCTTGGCCAGAAGCTGGGGCGGAATGTGGTAGGCCTCGGCAATATCTTTCGCGGACTGCGCAACCGCGTGCGGTGCGGCGAGGGTCGCCTGTTCGGCGAGATACTTGAGGGCCATAAGGCCGTAGTCCGCTTTTTTGGTGAGCCGCAGCATGGGGTTCAGGAGGGCCGGAAATGTGCGTCCGACGCGCAGTCCGGGCCATTCTTAGTGTACGGGCGTGCGCTGCGGTAAAGCAAGACGGCATTGGATGGAATCGACTTCATGAGGGCTGAACACGATGGTCGAAATCGGCTACCATGCGGTATCCCGTCCATGTCGAATTTTAGCCAATTCCGCGCCGCACCCAACCTGCTGACGATGCTGCGGCTGTTCGTTTTGCCATTCCTGGTGCTTGAAATTCTGGATGGACACTGGAAGCTGGCGTTCGCGCTGCTTTGGATCGCTGGTGTCAGCGACGGCCTCGATGGCCTGCTGGCGCGCTTGTTGCAGCAGAAAACGACGCTGGGGCTTTATCTCGATCCGATCGCCGACAAGCTGTTGATGAGCACGCTGTTCCTGGTGCTGATGCATGTCGGCGTCATCCCACGGTACGTCACGGTGCTGGTGTTCAGCCGCGATCTGGGAATTCTGCTGATTGCTACGCTGCTGTTTGCAACGGGGACACTGCGCGACTTTCGGCCCAGCATGCTGGGCAAGTTGAATACCGTCGTACAGATTCTCGGTCTGCTGACGGTGATGACGTGCCAGGTCGTCGACTCGGCCCATCTGTTGGGACTGAAGGATCTGCTATTGAAGGCGATTGCGGTGCTGGCGCCGGTCTCGGCTGCCGAGTATGCGTGGATTGTGGTGCGCCGGATACACTCTCATGCGCCGGCAGAGAACGCCACTCCACACGCCTAGTGGTTTGACACGCTTTTCGAGATTAGGGTACCTTGCGGTCTGAGGCCCACATGAAGAAAACCCTGCTCCTCCTCGCGTTTGCTTTGGTATTTGTCGCTGCGACTCCTCTCTACGCGCAGGATGGCTGTCTTAATTCGCCGGAAAATCCGACAGCGTTGCTGGCGATCGTGGGCTCGGCCGGTGCGCTGATTGCTTCTGCACGCAGCCGCTTTCGCCGCAAATAGACGAACTGCACGGACCTTACGGATTCCTTGATGCAAACACCACCCACGGGACCGACACCCGCGGAATCTTCGAACGATTCTCTCGCCGCGGCGGACGTGCGCGCCAAAACAGGTGCGGTCTCCCGCGAACCCGCAAGCGGCCTGACGTTGTCCCGGGCTGCGGGCCTGGCGACCGGGATATCCATCCTCGGCGTCTTCACCATCTTTTCAACCGCGCTCTATCTTTGGGCGCTCTGGACGACCGATCCGCTGAAGTCTATTGGCGGTCTTATCCCCATTGTCAGCCTGGTGCTGATCCTTCGTGCGTGGAAGGGAATTGGCTGGAGAGTGCGCGGCACCTGGTGGGGCCTGGCGATACTCGCCGGCGTTATCGCGCTGGTGCATCTGCGCGACCACGCCATTATCGAGCTCATCGTCACGCCCTCGTGGGCGATCTTCGTTCCACCGCACTCGCTGGTCGCGCTAGGGTACACGGCTGGAGCCGTCCTGCTCTTCGGCGGTGTGCGGCTGTTTCGCGCAGCCCTGTTTCCGATCTGCCTGACGTGGTTCGTGAACCCGGTGCCGAATGCGTTCAACCTGCTGGTCGACCTTCCATTGCAACATGCTTCTGCGATGACCGCTCGTGGCTTTGCGCACATGCTCGGTCAGAAACTTACGCCCGACCAGTTGCGGCTGATGTTTACGCCCGACTTTGGAATGTTCATTGCGCCTGGTTGCAACGGCATCCGGGGAGCTATCACGATGGGCTTCATCGCCCTGATCGCCGGATATCTCTACCGCTTTCGCTTGCGTTTTCATGTGCTTTTTGTTGTCTGTGCGGTGCTGCTGGGATATGTGTTCAACCTGCTGCGGCTGTGCTGCCTGGTGGTGTATTACGTCATCGCGCTGCATCATCCCTGGCTGCAGACCCGCGCCGAGATGGGCGACTACATCATCGGCGCCTGCCTCTTTCTGATTGCAACGACGCTGCTGTTTACGGTGATCCTGAAGTTGAGTCCGACGGGCACGCTGCGTCCTCCACCGCCGCATTCGTCGCGCCAGCCAAGAAGCAACTTCGCTCCGCGCTCGTTTGTCCCGCGTCTTGTGGCATGTGCGCTGCTCGTGGTCGTGGGCAGCGTCGGCTATGTGCGAGCACTGGTGGTCCGTCACAATGAACCGCGCGCGATTTCCGACCCCAAGGCCCTCGGACTCTTTCCGCAGCAGGTGGGAAGCTACAAGCTGGAACATGCATGGAATGAGTACCTGGTCTCCGGCCAGCTGATTTTCTACTGGGCCGAATACGCTCCGGCGAATGGCGGCGCGCACGTTTCGGTTGGCATATCTCCTGTACTCGGAGCGCACGATACGCTGCTCTGCCACTCCGCTCGCGGGGAAGACTGGTTGTGGCACGATACCCTCGTTCTGCCGACGATCAGGAATCCAACCAGCTTCAGCGCGTCGTTCTTCAACGACGGAGCCAGCCAATATCTGGAAGCGACGACTGTCTGCACCGGGCAGGACTGCGGTCAGTATTCGAGTGCGCGTCAGCACTTCGGCCTGGTTTACAGCCGGCCGGATACCTACAGGCTGTTCAGCCAGAGTCCGTTGCGGCCGATCCCGGTGCTGCTGCGCACCGAAACGCTGGATACGGCGATGGCTCCAGACCTGGCCCGTGAACAACTGGCGGGCAATCTGCGTAGTTTTCTCTCGTCCGCGGATCTTTCCATCTTTACGCAACCGTATCGTCAGCCTTAGCTCTTCGCCCACGATGTGTTGCATCTGATACCCTTGGCAGCGTGAAGCTCTTCGGCCCCATCCCCGCCATCCTCGGAACATTCGTGCTCATTGCCGGTGTCGTTGGATGCGGCTCCGGTGGCGATCCGACTCTCGGCACCGGTGGCCCCCCCATCACCGGCAATGCGTGCAAAAGTGTCGTTTCGCGGCCAGGCAGCCTGACGGCAACTCCCACGTACACAGGCACATCCATCGCGGGTAAGGTGATGGCTGGGACACTTCCGTTGATGGGCGCCAGCGTGCAGCTCTACGCGGCGGGTTCGACAGGCAAGGGGTCAGCGACAGCGATTGGATCGGCGAGTACCACCGACACCACTGGAGCGTTCCATATCTCCGCGCCGTATACCTGTCCGTACAATGTTTCGCTGCTGTACGTCATCGCGCGTGGCGGCCAGACCACGCCTACCGGGCCATCCAATCCGGGCATCGTCTTGATGGCGACACTTGGAGCCTGCAACGCCATCTCCGGCTCGGCCAGCTTCACCGTCAATGAAGCCACCACGGTTGCAAGTGCGTACGCATTCGCGCAATTCCTTTCCACAGGCGGCAATGTGGGCGCCAGCTCGACGAACTTCAGCGGCCTGCTTCTGGCTGCGGGCAGCGAAGCCAACCTCGTGAACACCACCACCGGCCAAGCCCCGGGAGCGAACTTCCCCTCCACAGGCACAGCGCCAACGCCAATCCTGAACACGCTCGCGGACACGCTGAATGCCTGCATTGTTTCCAGCGGCACAGCCTGCAACAGCCTTTACTCCGCAACCACGGTTTCGGGCAGCACGCCTTCCAACACTCTTGACGCCATGATCAACCTTGCGCGCAATCCCGCGACAGGCACGACGGCATTGTTCACGCTGAGCGGACAATCGACGGTGTACGCCCCGGTCATCGACGGCGCCCCCAGCGACTGGACCATGTACGCGACCTATGCCGGTGGCGGGATGAATGCGCCCTCGGGTCTTGGCATCGATTCGGCTGGCAATATCCGTGTGGCGAACTACTTCTCCACCGCGAGCTTTTTCAACAACACAGGTACGCCCACCATTCCAAATGGCGTGACCGGCAACAATCTGCGCAACTCCTACGGCCTGGCCGTCGATCAGAACGACTATGCGTGGATTCCTAACGAACAGACACCTTCTTCTATCAACAGCGGCCTGGGAACGGTCGTGGTCTTCAATAGTGCCGGGCAGCCGGTGTCCGGCGCGAACGGATTTTCGCAGGGCGGCCTGAACTTCCCTGTGTCGATCGCGATCGACACCAGCGGCACATCCTGGGTCGTCGACTACGGCAACTCGCATCTGACGCTGATGACCAACACCGGCACACCGCTCTCCGGTACCGCTGGATACACTACCACGGGCTTCGAGTTCCCGGTTGCGGTTGCGGTGGACTCCAAGTGCTACGGCTTCGTCGCCAACCAGAGCGGCGACACGATTACGCGCGTAGCCCCCGACGGCTCGGCGTTTGCCGACTTCGTCACCGGCAGCGGCGCTTCCGGCGTGGCCGTCGACCAGTCGGACAACGTGTGGGTGGCAAACTACTACGGCAACAGCGTGGGGCTGCTCTCTTCGGCAGCTAAGATCGTCTCCAGCAACTTCACCGGCGGCGGCATCAATCATCCGCAGGGTATTGCGGTCGATGGCGCCGGCAATGTGTGGGTCGCAAATTACCGTGGCCCATCGCTTTCGGAACTCGCCTCTGCCTCCGCTTCCGTGCCGGGCGTTGTGCTTTCTCCCAGTGCCGGATACGGTTCCGGCGCCAAGCTGCTGGAGGCCTACGCCATCGCGATCGACGCCGGCGGTAATGTGTGGGTAACAAATTTCGGCAGCAACACTCTTACCGAATTCGTCGGTCTTGCCGCTCCTGTAAGAACCCCATTGCTGGGTCCCGTGACAACCCCCTAAGACTCCTATCCAGACAACATTCCATATTTGAACTTTTAGTACGGACTCCGACCCAATTGCGGCGCTTGTCGCTGAGTGTCTATAAGGGCATTTTTATCAGCAACTTGAGCAATATAAGGTGTCTTGCTGTATGACCGCCCTTAATACCTACTTGACAGCTATAGTGTCGAAGGTAGAAGCTTTTCAACGCATAAACAATTTCGGATTTCCGTAAACTCCAGCAGTTAAAGAGAGCCGGGCTGTATCTGAAAACGTACGAATTTGAGGAGACCTATGAACCGCAGACAACCAACCTCGCACCGACCCGCAGCCCGGCTTTTTAGCCTGGCTACGGTAACCTTCTCCCTGCTCGCGATGCTTCTGCTGGTATGCCCTACGGCTAGCGCACAACTTGCGGGCAAAGGTGCAATTTCGGGTAAAGTGGCCGACTCCACTGGCGCGGCCATCCCCGTCGCCACCGTCGTCATCACGAAGAACGCAACAGGTGTCGCGGTATCCACGACCAGCAACTCGGATGGAGACTTCGCGATTTCCACGCTCGACCCCGGTGTTTACACGGTCACTGTCACCGCCAGCGGCTTCGAGAAGTTGACCCAAGAGAACGTTCAGGTCAACGCGCTCGAAACGCAGACGTTCAACCCTAAGTTGACGGTCGGCTCAACCACCCAGGAAGTGACTGTATCCAGTGCGCCTCCGCAACTTGAGACGACCAATGCCACTCTCGGCGCGACGATGGAGAACGAGATGTACTCCGCGCTGCCGATTGAAATGGGAGCCTATGGCAGTCCTGATCAGCGACGCGCTACTGACTTTGCATTCTTGATGCCCGGCGTTCAGGGCAACAACACCAACGGCAATCCCACGACCAATACGGGTGTCGTCAACGGCTCGGGCTCTCGCGGTGCCGCCAGCGCCGTCTACATCGATGGCCTACCCTTCACCCAGGTCTCCGGGGAAGGCGATCCCCGCTTCGTCTGGACCGCTATCTCCGTTGACGCCGTCGACCAGTTCCAAGTACAAACCGCAGGCTATTCCGCTATTTATGAAGGTCAGGGCGTACAGAACTATAGCATCAAGCAGGGTGGCAGCAAGTACCACGGCGCCGTTTACGAATTCTTCCGCAACACAGCGCTGGACACCTTCGGCTTCTTCAAACAGGCGAGTCCCGTTACCGGCAACATCGTAAAACCAATCGAACACCAGAACGAGTACGGGATCAACATCTCCGGCCCGCTGGTTCCTTTCGGCAAGTGGCGCGATAAGGTCTTTTTCTTTGGCAACTACAACGGCTACCGCTTCTCGCAGGTTCGTCCCACCTTTATCACCTTCCCCACGCTGGCAGAACAGCAGGGTAACTTCCAGGGCCTCGTCAGCGGCGGTATCTTCGATCCCAGCACTCAGGCCACCTGCACCGCTAATAGCACCACAGGTCCATGCCGTTACCGCTACGGGTACGTCTACGGTGGCTCAGCAGGAGCCGCCGGCAACCCCGTTCTCGGCTCCGCAGGCGCGGCTGGCGTCGACATTATCCCGTCATCCCAGTTCTCGCCTATCTCGCTGAAGATGCAGAGCTATATTCCGACGCTCACCAACCAGAACGCTCAGAATAACTATCTGTCTTCCAATTCTTCGCAACTCTCCAACTGGTCGCACACCGAACGCATCGACTGGAATATCACCTCAAAGGACACGCTAACTTTCGCCGCCGCAATCGGGCGTCAGGCGAGTTCGGTTCCGGTTGGCCAGACACCGGGCTCCGGCCGCAACACCGGTCCGATCCCTTACAACTACGGCCAGGCTTACGCCCCTAAAACTGCGGTCGGCATCGTCGAAGAAACCCATATTTTTTCGCCTCACATCGTTGACCAGCTGAAATACGGTTTTGCCCGCTACAACGGGCCCACCATCAACGCTGATCAGACCGCGACCTACGCTGCCACGGCCATGGGCATCACCAACCTGCCAGCAGGCCAAGCGCAGCAGGACTTCCCCATTGTCAGCTTCGCGGGCACCAATGCTCCCACAGCATGGGGCGGGGCCACAGGCTCACGCTCGATCGCCAACTCGTACTCCCTGGTCGATAACCTCCAGTGGCAACTCGGACGCCATTCGATCACCGTCGGCGGCGAACTCGCCTGGCTGCAGTATGTTACGCTCAGCGCTACAGGCGGGACCACGCAACTCACCATCGCCAACGCCGTCACCGAAACCGCTGCCATCACGCCGTCCACCAACGCGGCGCCAAAATATGCGGCAACCTCAAACACCGGCCTTTCCTACGCTAGCTTCCTCACAGGCCAAGTTGACAAGCTGAGCCTCACCCAGTACATCAACCAGGAGTTCGGCGCACGCTTCCGGCCGATCTCGCCGTACATTCAGGACACATGGAAAGTCAACGACAAGCTCACGGTCGATATTGGCCTACGCTATGACTACTATCCCACCTACCGCGAAGTTCATGACTTCCAGGGTTTCTTCGACCCCAACCTAACCAATCCGGTCACTGGGTTGAAGGGCGCGTTGAACTTTAGCGGCACCGGCACGGGAACCTGCAACTGCCGCACCCCGGCCAGCGATTACTTCAAGAATTTCGGTCCCCGTATCGGCATTGCCTACCAGAGTGACGCCAAAACAGTCTGGCGCGCCAGCTACGCGGTCATCTACACGCACGGCAACGGCGTAGGCGGTGCGGCGAACTCCCGTACTGGAACAGGCGTGCTCGGCTTTTCGGCCGCGCCCTCCTTCTCATCCAGCGGCCAACTACTGTCCACGGCGCCGCTCACCGCAGGCAGCACGGCCTTCCCGAGCTTCACGCCTGCGGCCGGTCGCGCTTCTGGCGCCGGGTTCGGTACCGGCTACACCACGACAGCGGGCTTCACCGGGACTCCTTCCGGCATCGGTTACGGTGACTCGTACCTGGGCGGACGGGCACCGCAATACATCAACTACACCTTCGGCTTCCAGCACCAGTGGACCAACAGCCTCACCTCAGGCATCACCTACGTTGGTTCACAGGGCCACTTCCTGATTTCCGACGGCGGGAACGCCCGCGGTTACTGGTCGGATGCCCTCGATCCGAAGTACCTGGCGCTCGGGTCCAATCTCGGTCTCACAGGGGCGGCGCTGCAGACCTACTGCCAGAACAACTCTGGGAATTGCCCGTCGTCGCAGGTGTACAGCCAGTTCACCTCCAGCCAAGCCCTTTCCCAGCTGCTGAAGCCATTTCCCTTCAACTCCGTCAGCGACACCTATGGCAACGTGTCGAACAGCAGCTACAACTCGTTACAGGTTACCGTCAACAAGCGCGCGTCCCGCGGCCTGACTTTTATGGCTAACTACACATGGTCGCGCATCATTGACAATGGCGGCACGTTCCGCTCCGGTTATGCTATTCCGGCGGCATTCTCCAACAACGGGCGCTCCTGGGGAGCCGACCAGCTTGATCGCAATGTCTCCACTTCCAACCAGCCGCACCATTTCGTCCTGACCGGCGTGTGGGACCTGCCAGTCGGTCGCACCATTTTGAACTCCAACAACGTTGAGCGCGCGATCCTCGGCGGCTTCAAATTCTCCTCCATCTACCAGGCTTACAGTGGCTCGCCCCTGGCGTTGACCGGCTCCGCCTGCCAGACCAATCCCGCCCAGAGCACCTGCGGCGTGAACCTTAACCCCACCTTCGCCGGTTCCGCTCGCGTCAGTGGCAGATGGGGGCAAGGCATCACCTCAGCAAATACGAGCGCGATCAGCTACATCGCCGCCAGCGGCGGTACTCGTGACGCTCCCACAGGTCCGTTCATCAACCCGTCTCTCTTGTCGACCGACGCAACCCACCCCAACGGCAACCCGTTCGCTCCGCTCTACACCTTCACCAACGGCCCCCGTACCGCTCCGTACGGCATTTACGGTCCGGGCAACTATCAGTTGGATATCAGCCTGCGCCGCAGCTTCAACCTCCACCTCACGGACACCACGAAGCTCAATCTCCAGGCCGATCTCTACAACGTCACCAACCACACGCAGTTCGGCGGCATCGGTGTACAACTCGGCAGCGCCGCCTTCGGCACGGTCAGCACCCAGCAGAACGCTTCTCGCCAGGCGCAGCTTTCGGGCCGCATCGAGTGGTGAGTCGCTAGCGCAACATCAAAAAAGAAGGGCCGCCTCCCGGCGGCCTTTCTGCTGCTGACAAAGTTCCCGGTTCGAATCTTACAAGCTCTTCGCACTGCCCGTACGACCTTGCTTCCTCAATTTTTCCTTCAGGCTCAACCCTCGCAAATAGCGAAGGCTTCATTGCTGCGATACACCGGAACGGCTTGATTGCTGCACCCGATCAAGGTATGGGCGTTTCGCTGCCTCCATGGATGTGAGAGGTCACTTCCAGCTTGTGATAGTTGCGGTAGGTGGCTTGGAACGACCAGACCGACTCGTGGAAGGTGCCGCTTCCACTGATTGCCGACATGGTGATGTCGGACGGCATCCAGATGGTTTCGCCGTTCAGTTGGATGGGCGCATAGTCCACCGTAAGTACACGTCTCCCGACGACAGGTGCGTAACCAGGTATGATCACGTGCCGCGGCGTAGTGATTTCCAGGCGCCTGATCTGCATCGACTGAGGATCGATAAGCACACGGCCTTTGCTCTTCTCCTGGAGCAGACACGAGTCCGGAGCGGGGCCGGAAAAAGCAGTGGTGAAGCGGATAACGTAGGGCTCCGAGGGCTGCTTGCGGTTGAGTGGCTGCAACTGATACTTCATGCAACTGCTCTGGTTGGGAGAGACGACTGCGAGGCCGCCCTCAAAAGCTCCGTGCAGGAGGGAAGGGCCGTTTATGTCCTGATTCTGTGAAGCGGGCGGCTTGCCGTTGATGCTCTTGATGTCGCGGGATTCTGTAAAAGTGGTCGTGCGATCGGGGTGGGAAACTCGCCTCACCCGGAATGTGTCGTCGGTGACGACATCGCGATCTCTACGGTCCGCTTCCACCTGCGAGACGACGTGCTCATCGCAGAAGAAGCTGGGAACATCTTTATCGTAATGAGCCAGGTTCTCTTTTAGCCGCTGGAGAATCTCGTTCAGGGTAGGTTGCTCGACTCGCTGTGCGCACGATCCGAGCGAGAACCCAAGGGAAGCAATAGCCCAAACAGCTGTCGTTGATTTCCTGAAGGTCATGGAGTGTTCTGTTCGCGTACTTCACTATATCTTCGTCAAGCCGGTTTGACTGGAGAAGTGGCGTTTCGGTATCGGCACGTTGCAGGTCACCAGTGCAGCATCAAGACCGGGGTGAAGTTGCTTGAGACCAAGCTTGCGCGCCGGTGTTGCGCGGAGGCTGTGAGACCTTCCGGACAACAAAACGCCCCAGCCGAAGCCGGGGCGTTTTGAAGAAGCAGCGATGCGGTTACGGGTTGACCAGCGAGCTGGAGTGCTGGCCGTTAGCCGCGGCGGCCGCACACGAGAGCAGCGGACCAGCGTCGAAGGGTGAGTTCTCGATCGTGGTCAGCGAGCCGGTGTGAGGGTCGAGCTGCTGGCCCGAGATCGATGCGCTGATCTGGTTCGAGGTGTACAGGTAAATGCCCAGCGCCGGCTCGATGGTCACGCAGGTCGGACCCGTTCCATTGATAGAGGCATTGCCCGTGCCGACCACGCCGGACGGGTTGCCGCTGGCTGGGTCGATGGCATAGGAGCTCAACGTGCTCGCGCCGAAGTTCGCCACGTAGATGAACTTGCCGCGCGGATCGATGGTGATCCCTACCGGATACTGGCCGGTGATGAACGGGTTGCTGACCAGAGGAACCAGCGTTCCGGGCGACGTAGTACCGACCACCTGGTAACCGAGCATCTGGTTCAGACCGCGATCGGTGACGTAAACGAACCGTGCTGTCTGCTCCTCAGCGATGGCAGTCGGCGTAGTGCCGGCGGAAAATCCTGTAGCTACTGTCTTGCCGCCTACCGTGGTGATCGTCGTTCCCGGGACGGGCGTCAGTGCGCCGGTGGTGGTGTTCTGCGAGAATCCGAGGATCTGTCCGTTGCCAACACCCGCCGGCGTGACGTCCGCATCGAGTACGTAAACGAAATGGTTCCTTGCGCTGGCGACGACGCCCACCGGATTGTTGCCGACGTTCACAGTGGTCGGCGTGCCGAGGCTGTTGTCGGCGTTGATCGGGAAGATCGTAACGCCGCCCGGTCCGGGTGACGCAGTCGTATAGCCGTTCTGGAACGTAAACGTTACGTACAGGAAGTGGCCGGACGGGTCGACCGCCGCCGCAGTCGGTCCGTGGCCGGTGATATTGTAGGTGTGCTGGCCGAACAGCTTGCCGTCGGTCCCGATAGCCATCTCGGCCACCGAGTCATCCTTTGTGCCGCCGATGACATAGAGAAACTTGCCGCTGTTATTGTCGACCGGTGTGGTGCTCGGGTCGGACTGGTTGGGGGCGACGACCAGCGTCACCGGGTTATTCAACCCCGAGGTGAACGGAGAACCGGGGATCTGCACCAGGGAACCGGACTGAAAGTCGACGTTGAAGGCCGAAACGCCGCCGCCCTGCGCGGAGGTTGCATAGACAAAGGCCACCGTATAGTCGCGGCTGCACGCCGTGACGCCGAGACCGAGTGCCAGAGACATTATTGTGGCCAATCCCGCGCGGCCAATCCTGTTACGCTTCATGCGACTTCCCTTACGTCGAACCGGTACATCGGGTCCGTGTTGTGTGCGGCCATTGTGTTGCGAAACATGCCGGCCGCGAAATTGGATGACATCGTAGGCATCGTGCTGCTTAGTCGACAGCCCCGCTAAGTGCCAGGCAACTGCCCAAACCGCTCGCCGTGAAGGTAGAGCCGCGTGTCAGACTGGAAAGCCGTCCTGTACTCGGATCGAACACGAAACCACTCACCGTGCCGTCGTTGCGGTTCGAAGTGTAGATGTACTGATTGCTCGAGTCTTCGACCATGCAGACAGGATTGGCCCCAACCTTATAAGGAGAATCAAGGATTGGAGAAGGCTTTCCGCCGGACGGGTTGAGAGTAAACGCCGAGATCGAGCTGAACGGAGTGGTCGGCGGGTTGGTGACCGTGGTCGACTGGTTCAGCACATAGAGATACTTACCGCTGTTGTCGACCATCGAATACATGGGATTGGAGGTGCCGGGCAGATTGGCCAGTGCGCCACCAGCCAGAGACGTCAAGCTGCACTGGGCGCCGATGGTGAACGGGAGAATCTGGTTTGCACCGGCGTCCGTAAGGAAGACGTTGGAGCCGTTGCCATTGATCGAAGTCAGCTGAACCGAGCCGATCGGCAGGAAACCAGGGGTCGTGACCGTGATCTGGCCATTGCCACCAAATGAGTACGGGAAGACCGTGTTGTCGCTGTCCAGCGTCAGCAGGCAGCCGCCGGCAGTCTTCATCATGATCGGCGACGCGCCCACGTTGAAGTAGGTCAACGGGTTGTTCGTCTTAGGATCGAGTTGCTGATGGTTGGTCACCAAAGTAAGGCGGCCAGTGGAACTGTCGACCCCAAACACGGTGATGGACCCTTCCGGTAGCGAATTGGTGTTCAAGGCTCCGGGATCGGGTGAATACTTATCCAGCACGTAGAGGAAAGTGCCCCCGCTATCGAACTGCGCCCATGTTGGGACACTGCCCTGCGTGGCGTAGCTTTGCTGGAAAGTAAGCACGCCGTCACCGCCAACGCTGTACAGAGCTATGCCGCCCGATTTTTCTTTATTGATGATGGGGGCGTGGGTGATGGGATCAAATGTCGAAGGACCGCCACCCGTGCCCTGGTTGATGACGTAAATGTACCGTCCACCGGGCTTGATGACGATCGACACGGGGTTGACCCCGTTCGAGGGGAACGGCGAGCCGATGACCTGGGTCAGGTTGCCGGTGAAATCATCGACTTTGAATCCGGTGATCTGGTTGAACTGGTCGCCCAGTACCCATATGTAGCCGATCGTTCCGCCACCGCAGGCCGACATGCCCAGCCCTAATGCCAATGATGCTAACGTGGCCATTGCTATACGGCCCATCCAACTCAACTTCATGCGCTTCCTTTGTCCGTGCGGTGCGCCGCTCGTGTGCCAAGCCGCGACCCCAGGAACCTGTCTCGGGAGAGAGTACCGAAATCCTTTGCTTATTGTAGAAGCTGTCGACGGTTTATGCCACTTTCCG
>Ga0134125_10004323_pt1 | contig 16283 bp, 17 predicted proteins | sample KB31751_FD_96464 | JGI IMG/M metagenome (GOLD analysis project Ga0134125, IMG submission 96464) | Terrestrial soil microbial communities with excess Nitrogen fertilizer from Kellogg Biological Station, Michigan, USA - KB3-175-1 | ecosystem: Environmental > Terrestrial > Soil > Unclassified ...
GAAGTGGTCTCATAATGCCGCAGCAGGCCGCCTGGGGCGAGCTGGATGCGGCTTTTTCTGGGGAAAAAGCCGCACACGATCCATTCGCGTAGAGTTTGGCACCAATTATGAGACCACTTCTAGTGCCCGCCGGCTTTTAAGGTTTGCAGTTCGGCCTTGGCCGTGGCCGCATTGGGGCCGTTGGGAGCGTACTGAATGGACTTCTGCAGCGCATCCTCCGCGCCCGGAGGAGCAATGATATTCCCCTTGGCGTCGGTGGTCGCCTTGCCCAACAGGCAAATGGCCTTGTAGTACCAGGCATCGCCATTCTGGGGATCGAGCGCCAGCAGCTTGTCGAAGGCCGCCCCGGCCGCATCCAGGTTGCCCTGGTTCAGCATCACGACCGCCGAGTTGTACATCGCCATCTTCGCCTGCGTCGGATCCATCTGCGCCGCTTTGGAGAATGCGGCGTTGGCGTCGTCAACCTTGCCTTCCTTGGAGTACACCGTGCCCAGGTTGATCTCATACCCGGCGTTGGTCGGCTTCAACGCGATCGCCTTCTGATACGCGTCCGCGGCCTTGTCGTACTGTTTCGCCTGGCTGTAATCGTCGGCGAGGTTGGCATAGAGAATGTCGTGGGTCTGGTCCATCGCCACCGCTTTCTCCATAACCGCGATCGCCTGGTCGTACTGCTTGGCGTCCACGAACTGCTTGTTCTGCTGCAGCAGGCCGTTCAGCGTTCCCAGCTTTTTATTGGCTTCCTGCTCCTCCTTCATCTTTTTCACGTACGCCGCCGCCTGCTCCTTGTTCATACCGGGGGGCGCCTGAATCGGCATCTCGCCATCGGCCGAGGCCTGCAGCTTTTTCAGATCGACGTCAATTTCCTGCGCGGTGCCCATGTGCGTGGACACACCCTTTTGGACCACAATGGTCTGCTTGTTATCGGGCATCACTACGCTGACGTCATAGGTTCCGACCGGCAGCGCGTAGTGGCCGTAGTTGCCGTGCTTGTCCGTCTTGACGTCGTACTTCGCCGGCACATCGGTACGGGTGAAAACAACGTCGGCCTTCTGGACCGGCTTGCCATCCGGACCGGTCACCATGCCCTTGATGCCGCCCGAGATCTGGGCCGCCGCCGGCAGCGCCATCAACAGGCCTAGCAATGCCAGGCCGAAAAGTGTGCTCAATCGTTTGGTGATAGACATGAACTCTCCTCTACCCGCCCGTTCGCGTATGGGATCGGATCCTCGGTGCCGGCTTGGCGAAACGCGCGCCTCCGCAGGCGGCAACTGTCGCAGCGCCCGCACGCCTCCTCAGAACTCTGGTAGCAAGACCACGATAAAGGAAATGGCGCCTTCAATTCAAGTCCGAGACGCACAATGTCGGCTTTGTGCAATCCCAGCAAGGGGGTTTCCACCCTCGCTTTTCCGTCGCGGGTTCCCACCTCAAGCAAGTGCTGGAAGGCCGCAAAATACTCGGGCCGGCAATCCGGATAGCCCGAGCCGTCCACCGCGACCGCCCCAATCATCACCACCACCGGCTTACCGGTTTCGCGCTCCAGTACCTCGCCCCAGGAAACCGCCGCCGCCAAGAGGTGGGTATTGCGGAACGGTACATAGGTCACGGGGATGATGGAAGCATCCACGCCACCTTCAGGGACCGCGAGGGCCGAGTCGGTCAGAGCGGAACCCCCAATTTGGCGGAATAGTGCCGACGTGGCAACCAGGCGGCGCTTGACCCGGTAGTAGTCGGCAATCGCCTCAAAGGAACGGCGCTCCCGCGCAGCGGTGAGCTGGCCGTAGTCCATGTGAAGAAATGCCGGCTCGTAGTCCCGCGCCGCCAAGGCGGCGCAGACGCAGCTATCCATGCCGCCGCTGAGCAGCACCACCGCGATCGGACGTTGGGTTTCGGTCATGATCAGACTCCGCGCGTCGCCGGGTCCCACAGAAATTTGTGGATCTGCAGCGCCAACCGAACCGGCAGGCCATCGGCCAGAATCCACTCCGCCAGCCGCGCCGGATCGAGCTCGCACTGTTCGCTCGAACGCGCGCCCACGGCATCCTTGCGAAAGGCCGGAGAGAAGAGAATGGCCGGGGAGGCGCCGTCGAGCCGCTGCTCGGCAACAAAATCCCGCGCAAACTCATAATCGGCGCGATCGCGCAGCACGAACTTAAGCTCGTCCCAGGGCTGCAGGTGCCGCAGGTTCCCCATTTGGAAAGTCCCGCCTTCCCCGCTGCCCGGACACTTCACATCCACGATCTTGATCACCGCCGGCGGCAATATCGCAACGTCGCGCTCGCCGCTGGTCTCGATCATGACCGTGTAGCCGCGGTCCAGCAGGCGCCGCGCCAGCGCCGCGACTCCCTCGGCCTGGAGCAGCGGCTCGCCTCCGGTAAACTCGACCCGCCGGCAAGGATGGCGCTGGATCTCCGCTTCCACCGCCTCCAAGGTCATCCGCTCGCCACCCTGAAAGGCGTACTCGGTGTCACACCAGTGGCAGCGCAGGTTACAGCCGGTCAGGCGCACAAAAATGCAAGGCAAGCCGGCGTGGGTGGACTCGCCCTGAATCGAGTAAAAGATCTCGCTGACGCGCAACAACACGGGAAATGACCGCCTAAGATTCAGAGTAGACGGCGGCGGTGGTATCGGTTTCGAACACGGTCACCGAGGTGACCTCGACGCCCTGAGCGTTACCGCGAATTCCCTCGCGCACGCGGTCGAAAAGGTAGCGTGCCATGTTCTCCGCCGAGGGGTTCACTTCGCGGAAAGGCTCCAGGTCGTTCAGATACTGGTGGTCGATTTTCTCGGTCTCGGCCCGCAGCACGCTTTTAAGGTCTTTGAAGTCGTACAACAACCCGATCGAGTTCAAGCGCGAGCCGCGCAGCACCACGCGCACGCGATAGTTGTGCCCGTGCGGGTTCTCGCACTTGCCCCGATACCCGCGCAGCGCATGGCCGGACGAAAACGTTTCCTCGACCGTAATCTCAAACATCGCACCGCAATTATAGCGTGCCGCCGGTGTGGGCGGGCTGACGCTAGAAGTGGTCTCATCATGCCGCAGCAGGCCGCCTGGGGCGAGCTGGATGCGGCTTTTTCTGGGGAAAAAGCCGCACACGATCCATTCGCGTAGAGTTTGGCACCAATTATGAAGCCTCTTCTAGGCGCGCACGGCGCGCAGGGCGAGGCCAGTGAGCGCGCCCCACAGGGTCATTGGGAACGGCGGGGCGGGAGAGAGGCGGGTGTGCACCGTGCTGACCAGCGGCAATTGCGCAAAGGCGGCGCCGGAGCGCAATCCCCAACTCGAGCGCGGCACCAGGCGGGCGTAGGCGGCCGCCATGCCGCCGGCGAGCAGCAACTGCCCGGCCTTGCGCGCGGGCGAGTGCTCCTCCCCGGACCAGGCGCGCGACAAAAACTCCACGGCGACGGCGGCCGTAATTCCCACCGCCAGCACTTGCACTTCACGCTGCCAGTTCTCCATCCCCCTCTGGATGCCCGCGCGCTCCCTCCGGGTTGTGGGGAAGCTACTGCTTGACGATGGCCTGGTAGCCGTCGCCGGTAAGCCGGGTGCGCATCGCCTGCGCCGCATCGACCGTCAGGAACGGACCCACCTGGACGCGGTACAGATCGGTCTCGCCCGCCGCCGGCGGCGCCACCACGACGGGATAGCCGCGCCCGCGCAGGGCGTTGGCGAGACTATCGGCGTCCGCCTTGGCGCCGGCAAACACCTGCACCCGATAGATGCCTTTCCCGTCGGAAGGCATGGCAGCCGGGGGCGTGTTGGTCGCCGCCGGCAGACCGGCCACCGGCGCGGCCGGCTTCGCCACCGTCTCGGATACCGGCACCGCCTCGGGCGCACCGGCCGCGGGTGCGCTATTCGAAGATGCTCCGGCCGCGGCAGTGGTATCCGGCGGGGTCGCTGGGGTGAGCGTCGCCGGGGTCTGATCCGACTCGGCCGCGCCTAAATCCGCCGGATTGGGGGGTTGTACCCCTGCCGGCGCGGAGGTGGCGGCCGGGTTTCCCGCCGGCTTGGCAACGGCGCTGGCCGCCGGCGCGCTGCCTAAGCTGAACTGGGAAGGAATGGCGTGCTTGCCCAAGGTATATCCGAAGGCAAAGAACATGCCGCACACGACCGCGAGACCGCAAAACAGCGTCACCAGCGCCTTGCTACCCAACTCCAGCTGATAGCTGTTTGCCGCGGGGCGGCGCCGGCGGGATTCGGAGCTTTCCTCGGAACGCTTGATTTCGGATCGCATACGTCTCTTAGGTTTGGGGCGGCGTCTTCACCGCCGGCTGCAGCGTTCGCCCTTGCAAAAACACGTCCAGCAAATCCAACGGAAGCGGGAACACCACGGTAGTGTTCTTCTCCGTGCCAATTTCCACCAGCGTCTGCAAATAACGCAGCTGCAGCGCGATCGGCTCGCGCGCAATCGTATTGGCGGCCTCGGCCAGCCGGGCCGAGGCTTCGAACTCGCCCTCGGCATGGATGATCTTGGCCCGCTTTTCGCGCTCCGCCTCGGCCTGCCGCGCGATCGCACGCTGCATGGACTCGGGCAGATCCACCGCCTTGATCACCACGTCGGTGACCTTGACGCCCCAGGGCTCGGTGCGCTCGTCCAGAATTCCCTGCAACCGCGAGTTGACCTTCTCGCGGCTGGAAAGCAGATCGTCAAACTCAACCTCGCCCAGAACCGCGCGCAGCGTCGTTTGCGCAAACTGCGAGCTGGCAAAGCGGAAATTCCGTACCTCCACTACCGCCTTTTGGGGGTCAATGACGCGGTAGTACACCACCGCCGTGACCGTGGCGGTGACGTTGTCGCGCGTGATGATGTCTTGCGGCGGCACGTCCAAGGTGTCCACCTGCAGCGAGATTTTCACCAACCGGTCGATGATGGGGAAGATCAGCACCAGACCCGGGCCCTTCGCCCGCGGCAGCAGCCGCCCCAACCGGAAGACCACCCCGCGCTCGTACTCGGCCATAACCTTGATGGCCGATAACAGAAAGAGCACGACGATAATAACGACGACCCATGCCACTGGCATCGCAGCAGGCTCCCTTCCGCCCTCTGCATTCTAACGCATTCAGGGTTTGCTGGCGGCTTCCACTTCCAGGCACAACCCGTGGACGGCGCGCACCCGCACCGTGGCGCCGGCGGCGATCGGCGCATCCGCATGCGCCTGCCACCGCTCGCCATGCACCCAAACCGTCCCCGCCGGCTGCAGCGGAGCAAGGGCCGTGCCCAGCTCGCCGAGTAACCCCTGGGCGCCCGTTACTACTTGGTGCCGCCGTGCCCGCATCACCAGCTCGACCAGCAGCATGCTGATGACCCCAAAGCCGATGGCGACGCCGAGCGCCATGGTCCAGCCCACGCGCATTTCGGGAATCGGGGCGTCCACCAGCATGACCGCGCCCAGCGCCAGCGAGGCCACTCCACCGGCAGCCAGAGCGCCATGGGTGGGGAACTTGACCTCAAGGCCAAACAGCACCAAAGCCAGGATCATGAGCCCGGCTCCCGCCCAGTTGATCGGCAGCAGCGACAGTGAAAACAGCGAGAGAACAACTAGAATGAGCCCCGCCACCCCCGGCGCCACCAGGCCGGGATGTGTAAACTCCACGTAGATCAGCAAAACGCCGATCGCCAGCAGCGCAAACGCCAGGTTGGCGTCCATATCCAAAGCGCGCTCGCGCAGGCTCATCGGAAACACCACGCGCCGCGCGGCGCTCACTTGACCCAACTTTTCCCGCTCGCCGTTGAGACGTGTGATTTCTCGGCCGTTAAGGGCGGTCAGCAATTGATCAAGGTTCGGCGCGGTGAGGTCCACCAAGCCGTCCGCGACCGCCTCCTGCTCGGTGAAGGATTGGCTCTCCAGCACGCCCTTTTGCGCCCAATCCAAATTGCGGTGCCGGCGGGTGGCGATGGTCCGGATGAATGCCGCCGCATCGCTTTGGATCTTGGCGGCTTCGATCTGGTCCGGCTGGCCGCCGAGCGTCACCGGGTGGGCCGCTCCGGTATTCGTGCCGGGCGCCATGGCGGCCACATCGCAACTCAGCAGGATGTAAAACCCGGCCGAAGCGGCGCGCGCCCCACTCGGAGCGACGTATCCCACCACCGGCACAGGGGAGGCAAAAATCTGCTGAATGATCGCGCGCATGGCGGTATCCAGTCCGCCCGGCGTATTCAGCTCCAACACCACCAACTGGGCATGCTGCGCCGCGGCGTCGGCGATCGCTCGCGTGACGTGCTCGGCGCTCACCGCTTGCACGGTGTCATCCATTTGCACTACCTCCACTGGTCCGTTGGGCAGGCTCGCCGGGTTCGCCTGTCCCCACAGGACCGCCCCCAGGATGAGCACCCCCACTAGCCATGCGCCCCATTTAGTCATGATGCCCACTCCCGTTGGCCGCGAGTTGCGCCTGCACAGCCTGCGCGGCAGTATTATTGGGGTCCTCCGCCAGTGCCGCCGCCACCTCCTCCGCGGCCTTCTTCGGGTCCAGGCGCCGCATCCAGATGGCTGCCAGCCCGGCGTGCGCCTCAGCGAGTTGCGCGTGCGTGGCCACCGACCCCGCGGCGGTGACCGCGGCAAAATTCCGCGCGGCGGCGTCCCAAGCTCCTTGCTTGGCCAGCCGCTCTCCCTCGCTCAGCGCAAACTGCGAGCGCTGCTCCTCAGGCAGAGCCGCAAGCCTGGCTTGGTCGAACTGCGTTACTGCCATCGCCAACTGCCGGTACCGGTCCGCGGGGAAATCGGTCTTGAGGCTGCCCGAGGCCGGTGTGTCCGGCGACGCCACCCGCGCCCGGGCCAAGGCAAGATCCTCGGTCACCGAAGGCAGCGGGTACTGCGCCTGCAACCCGCTAAAGAGCTTCACCGCCTCGCCGTACTGGCGCGTCCGGTAGGCGGCCAGTCCGGCGGAAAATTGCGCCTGAGCATAATCTCGCGAGCCAGCGGGCACCTGCAGCAGCCACTTCAAAGCCGCGGCGTTGTTCCCCGCGGCCAGGCTGGCTTCCCCAAGGGCGTAGATCACCCGGGCATCGCGCGGCGCCAGATGAATCGCAATGGCCAGGTCCTTGAGCTGAGTTTGCGGGTTCGCGCTCAACTCGGCGCGCACATAGCTCTCGTAGGCAGCCAGCGGCAGCGCGGGGATATCCGGCGCGGCCGTGGCGTCCGGATCGAGTTGCTGCCGCGCCGCCCACGCCAGCCGTCCTTGCAGGGTTTCCAATTGCGGTAGATCCGCGTCCTGCTGCGCCAGCGGGATTGCATGTTCGCGGCTCAGGTCAATCAGGGTCGCCTGGGCGTGCAACTGTTCGCCGTCGTAGCTGTACCAACCCACAATCAGCCAGTGCGCGTCCGCCGCCTCCGCCATCCGCATACTCGTCGCGTGGCTCGGCGCCGCGCCCTCGGGCACGCCCGCAAGCCGCAGCGCCTGCTGCCGCTCTTTGCGGTTGAAAATCGTGACGGGAGCGTCGCGCAGTTCCTCGGTCAGCGCCACCACGAAGCTTTCCCCGATCCAATCCAGGCTGTCGTCGCCGGAGCGATTCTCAAACGGCAGGATCAGACAGGTGGCCGCCGGCGCCTGACTCGGAAGCGAGTCATCGGCCGCCCTTCCCGGCGCGATGCCCCCCACCAGGCAAGCCACCGCCACCAGCGCCGCGACCCATCGCCCCCGGAGCCTCATCGGCTTCAGTATAGCTGCGGCGTGGCGCGGCAATCATTTACACTGGCAGCTGTGAACCCAACCACTGGCTTTTCCACGCGCGCCATCCACGCCGGTCAAGCACCCGATCCCACCACCGGCGCGGTGAACGTCCCGATCTACGCCACCTCCACGTATGTTCAGGAAGAGATCGGCAAACACAAGGGCTACGAGTACTCGCGCGTCTCCAACCCGACGCGTACGGCGTTGGAGGAGAACCTCGCCGCGCTGGAGTCGGGCCATTCGGCGCACGTCTTCGCCTCGGGCATGGCCGCCATTAGCGCGGTACTGACCCGCCTTTCGGCCGGTGACCACGTCGTGTGCGGCCGCAACGTCTACGGCGGCACTCCCCGTCTCTTCAACCAGGTCCTCCAACGTTTCGGACTGCGTGTTACGTACGTGGACACGCGCCAGCCCGAGCAGGTCGATGCCGCCTTCGGGCCAAGCACGCGCCTGCTCTTCGTTGAGACCCCCACGAACCCGCTGATGGAGCTCTGCGACTTGAGAGTGTGCGCCGATTTGGCCCATCGGCATGGCGCCGAGTTGGTGGTCGACAATACCTTTATGTCGCCCTACTTTCAGTGTCCGCTGGCCTTAGGCGCCGACATGGTGGTCCACTCCACCACCAAATTCCTGAACGGCCACAGTGACGGGCTGGGCGGGGTAGTCGTCGCCTCGAGCGACAAACAGGCGGAAGATTTGCGCTTCATCCAGAAGTCTGTGGGCGCCATCCTCAGCCCCTTCGAATGCTTCCTGCTATTGCGCGGGGTCAAGACCCTTGCCGTCCGGATGCGCCAGCACGATGCCAGCGGACGGCGCATCGCCGCCTGGTTGGCCCAGCACCCCAAAGTGCGCGCGGTCTACTATCCCGGCCTGGAAAGCCATCCCCAGCATGCGCTGGCCCGGCGCCAGATGACCGGTTTTGGCTCAATGATCACCTTCGAGACCGGCTCGCTCGACAACGCCAACCGCGTCCTCAAGTCGGTGCGCCTGTGCTCGCTCGCCGAGAGCCTTGGCGGCGTCGAGACCCTGATCTCCCATCCGGCCACCATGACCCACGCCGCCATCGGCGTCGAAGGCCGCGCCGCCATCGGGTTGACGGACGGCATGGTCCGCATCTCGGTGGGACTCGAGGATGTCGAAGACATCGAGGCCGACCTGGACCAGGCGCTGGCGAACCTGTAGTTTGTCAATTAACGCACGAGACCCAGCGAGTTCACCGGCCAGTAGGCAAAGACCGCGCGGCCGAAGATGTCCGCTTCCGGCAGGCAGCCCCAAAAGCGGCTGTCGTTCGAGCTGCTGCGATGGTCGCCCAGCACGTAGAACTCCTGCGGCGGGACGGTAATCTCGGGGTAGTCGGCGAAGTCCTGAAATCCGGCGGGCACGTAGTTTTCCAGCAGTTTGTGGCCGTTGACGTAGACCGTGCCGCCCCAGATCACTACGTGATCGCCGGGCAGTCCGATGATCCGCTTGATAAAGCTCTGGCGGGGATCGCGTGGGTAACGGAATACCACTACATCGCCCCGGTGTACCGGCTCAAACTCAAAAGCGTACCGGTCGACGAACAGCCGTTCGTTGTTCTGGAGGCGGGGCATCATGCTGTAGCCCTCGACCCGCACCGGCTCGAAGACGAACAGCACCAGCAGCAGGGCTACCGCCAATGAGAGGGAGAGGTTGAGCGTCCAGCCCGCCAATCCCAAACCGAACAGCTTCTTCGGATCGCCCACGATAACGATTATAGGCGCGCCGGGAACCCCTTCAGGCGCTGACCTGTTCCAAGGTGCGGTTGCAGCGCTCCAACACGGTCTGCACCTGGTTCAGCGTCTGCTGCAGCCGATGGTTGGAGCGGATCAGGTTGTCGGTCCAGTCATCGAAGTGCTCGCTGATTTGATCCTGCAGATCCCGACCCGGCTTGGTCATCAGGAACACCACCGCGGCCACCGCTATCGAGGACAGTACCCAGGTTTTCATAGCATCTCCTTACAGGCAGATGCCGTGGTGGGAGGGGGCGTTGCAAGCTCCAGTTCGGCGTCGCTCCGGCGCCACTGGGCGCGTTCGCGCCGGCGGAAGTCCCGCACTGCGCCCAAGCGCCGTACCGCCTGAAAGTAGCCGGCGTGGTAGGCCCAATGGCCTTTGAGCAGCATCTGCAACAGCAGAACGTGCGCCCAGGCGAGGTGCCGGCGCAGGCGGGCCGGGTCCAGGTTGCGCCAGTGGAATAGCAGCCGGTTGCGCTCGATCACGGCAGCCCGGCGGAAGGCGGTGCGATGCCGCCGCACCGAGGAGCTTTGGGCGTGGTGAACGAGGGAGCCGGGCTCGTAACCCAGGCGCCAGCCGCGCTTGCGGGCGCGGTAGCTGAGATCCAAGTCCTCGCTGTAGTAGGGGGCAAAGATGGGGTCGAAGCCCCCCATTTCCAGAAACGCCGCGCGGCGAAAGACGCAGAAGCCGCCCACCAGCAGAAAGCTCTCGCCGCGCGGCTGCTCGAAGTTTCGCCAGGTTTCCCAGAAGCCGCGGCGGAAGCGCCCCAGCTTGCCTCCGGTGGCGAACTCCCGCCGCGGCAGGTCGTAGCCCCGCAGCGTGACGCCGAAGAGATCCTCCTGATCGAACCACGCGCACAGCGGATCCAGCGCTCCCGGCGTCAACTCGAGGTCGTTGTTGAGCAGCACCACCAGCTCGCCCCGCGCCGCCTCCACCCCCGCGTTCGCGGCGGGAGCGAATCCCCGGTTCACCGGGCTCGCGGCGGTGCGGATCGCCGGGAACGCGCGCCGCAGCCAGTCCAGCGTCTCGTCGGTCGAGCCGTCGTCGCTGAGGACGATTTCGCAACTCCCGCCCGAGGCCGCGGTCCAGCGCTCCGCTTCGGCAATGACCGAAGGCAGGAACCGCTGCAGCAATTCCCTTCCGTTCCAGGTCGGAATGACGATGCTGAGCGGGCGGTTCAAGGGTTGAGCCGGTATACCGCGCTGATCCGGGCTGTAACAGTGATCTGCCGCGGCGTGAATTGCTCGGTGGGCGCGGGCGCGGCCGCGGCCAGCGCCATGCTGCTCAGTACCCGCGGCATGAACACGGCCGGTTCGGAGACGTCCACGGTGGCGTACAACAAGCCCTCGATCCGCCGGCCCGCCGCCTGGGCGAGCGCATCCGCCTCCTGCCGCGACTTGTGATAGCCGTCGGCGATCGCCGCCGTCTTGGCGGCATCCAGGTTCTTCTTCAGCTCGAAGCTCACGCCGCGCAGCGCGTTCACGCCGGCGGCGCCAAAAGCGTCGAGCAGGGGGCCGATCTTGGCGAAATCGGTGAACTCCAACGACGCCTGAACGGTGACGGTGTAGTCGGTCAGACGGTGCGTGCGGTAGTCCATGTTGGGCTGCACGTTGTAGGAACTCCAGTGCGCCTGCTCGCTGGTGAAGCCCTGCTGGCGCAGCAGGCCGCGCACCTTCTCGGCTTGGGCCTGGGCTTGGGCGTAGGCCGCTTTCATGTCGGCGTTCTTACCCTCGATCTCGAGGTTGACCACGGCCGTGTCCGGGTCGGCCTTATAGGTTCCCTCGGCCGTGACCTGCACCGTGTTGGGAGTCACCGCGGGCAATTGCTGCGCCGCCAGCGCCAGCGCGCAGGCACACGTCATCGCCGTAATCCCGCATAGTTGCCGCACTCGCATCGCCGGTCACCCCCTGGCTTTAGGATAGGCTAAGAGCGCATGGAGTGGATGATCATCGCCGGCGAAGCCTCGGGCGACGCCTACGCCGCCGAAGTGGTCACGGAACTGCGCCGCCGACATCCGGACTGGCGCTTCTTCGGCTGCGGCGGCAAACGCCTGGCCGAGACCGGCGCCGAGATCCTGGTCTCGGCCGACCAGCTCGGCGTGGTCGGACTGCTCGAGGTGGTAACGCATTTGCCCCGGATTTACGGCTTCTTCCGCCGGCTCCGCCAAGCCATGCTCGCCCGCCGCCCGGCGGCGGTCATCCTCATCGACTTTCCCGACTTCAACCTCCGCTTCGCCAAGGCGGCGCACCGCGCCGGCGTTCCGGTGCTGTACTTCGTCAGCCCGCAGTTGTGGGCCTGGCGCAGCGGACGCGTCAAGCAGATACGGAAAACGGTCCGGCGCATGATCTGTATCTTCCCGTTCGAGGAGGACTTCTATCGCCGCCACCAGGTTGCCGTCGCCGCCGTGGGGCATCCCCTGGTCGAGCGCATCGCCGCGGCGCGCCGGCGGTTTCCCCCAGAGGCCCGGTTCCGCGAGGAGAATGGTCTCCCGCTTGAGGCCGAGTTGATCGCGCTGCTTCCCGGCAGCCGTCACCGCGAACTGGAGTTCCATCTCCCGGCCCTGCTGCAAGCCGCGGCGCAGCTTCATGCCGAGACCGGAGCCCACTTTGTCCTGCCTGTAGCTCCCTCCCTGTCGCCAGAGTCCGTCGCCCATTCCATCCCCGCCGCCATGCGGGAGTACGTCCATCTTCTCCCGCCCGCGGCCGCCTACGCCGGCATTGCCTGCGCCCGGCTGGCCATTGTGGCCAGCGGCACCGCCACCGTGGAAACGGCGCTCCTCGGTACCCCAATGATCGTGATTTACCGTCTATCCCCATGGACCTACCGTTTAGGACGCAGCTGGGTCAAAGTGCCGCATTACGCCATGGTCAACCTCATTGCCGGCCGCGAAGCCGTACCCGAGCTGATCCAGGAGGGGTTGAGCGCGGCCGCTATTGTAAACTGGGCTCACAGGCTCCTTCCCGACGGCAAGGAGCGGCAGCAGATGCGGCTGGACTTGGAACAAGTAAGTCGGCAGCTTGGCGAACCGGGCGCCATCGCCCGGGCGGCCTCCGCTATGGAAGAGACCGTTGGCATCGCCTCCACGCTCGGAAACGTCACCTATGAATAAGCTCGCCCTGGCAGTTCTCGCCTTGCTGGCCGTGGCCCTCCCGGTAGCGCCGTTGTCGGCGCAAGTCCCGCCGCCACCCACGATCGTCCGCTCCTCCCCGGCGAACCCCACTTCCCAAGTCGCGCCACTGCCGGCCGCCCCCACCGCGCCCTTTACCGTAACCAATTACGACCTTGCCCTGGCCTTCAATTTTCCGGCGCACCAACTCGATGTAACCGCCAAGGTGACCCTCGTTCCGTCCAGCCCGATCTCCAGCGCGGACTTTCGGCTCAATCAGAACCTCCAGGTCCAGTCGGTCACCGATGCCGCCGGCGGCGCGCTCAGCCAGCAGCGCCAGCTCGATCACGTCATCGTCACCTTCAACGCGCCGCTGGCGGCGAACACCCCGGCCGCGCTCACCTTTCACTACGCCGGCGCGCTGGCCGATGCCAACCTGAGCCCCATCAGCGGCATCCGCACCGCCTACGTGGGGCCCGAGGGCGCCTTCCTGCTCTATCCCGGCGAGTGGTTTCCGGTTACCGGCTACGGCACCGACCGGTTCACCGCAACGATCTCCACCACGCTCCCGGCCAGCATGGCGATGATCGCCAGCGGCGCCGCCACCACGACGCCGAGCGGCAACGGCGTCACCTACCAGTTCCAGCAGGCCACCGCCGGCTTTCCCGGCAGCGTGATCGTCACCCCGCTCAAGCCGCAGGACACCAACCAGGACGGCCTCACCAGTCACTTTTATTTCAGCCCCGACGTGCCCGCCGATCTGGCCGCCAAGTACGCCGCCGCCGCGTCCCAGGTCTACAACTTCCTGGTTGATACCTACGGCACCGCACCCACCCGCACCCTCACCTTCGTCGAGTTGCCGAGCGATGCCCTGCCCTCGTTCAGCTCACCCGGCTTGATCGTCCTCTCCCGGGCCTCGATCGGTTCAACGGTCAACGCCAACCTGCTGGTGGACGAGATCGCCCAACAGTGGTTCGGCTGCATGATCAGCCCGCAATCGATGAACGACGCCTGGCTCCAATACGGCGCCGCCCGCTTCAGCGAGTCGTTGTACGTGGAGCGCACGCAGGGCAAGGCCGCCTGGCAGGATCTGGTGCAAGAACTCGAGGTCGGCGCCCTCAGCTACCCCGACACCGCGCTGGCCACCTCCAGCCAGCTCTACGTCTTCTCGCCCCAGTTCCAGGATCTGAACTACGACAAGGGCGCCATGCTCTTCCACATGCTGCGCTGGACGCTGGGCGACCAACCCTTCAACAACGCCCTGCGCGACTTCGTCAACACCTACGCCAACAAGTCGGTGACGACCGCGCAGTTTGAGCAGTCGTTGGAAAAATCCACCAAAGCCGACCTGCGCAGCTTCTTCAGCCAGTGGTATGAGGGTACGGCGATCCCCACCTTCACCAACCAGTACACCACCTACCGCTTGCAGAAGGGCGGTTACCGCGTCACCGGCCGCATCCAGCAGAATTTGGATTTATTCAACATGCCGGTCGAGCTGGCGGTCCAGACCGATGGCGCCACCGAAACCCGCACCGTGCAGGTGAGCGGTACCGACTGCACGTTTACCGTGGATCTCGCCGGGCGTCCCCGCAAGGTCACGGTTGACCCGAACGATTGGATCCTCAAAGCCAGCCCCGAACTCAACCTGCGCGTGGACCTCTCCCGCGGCGACAACCTGGTAGCGGCGGGCGACTTCCCCAATGCCATCAAGCAATACCAGGAGGCGCTCAAGCTCAACCCGATCAGCTCGCTCGCCAACTACCGCATGGCCGAGGCCTATTTCCAGGAGAAGAACTGGCAGAACGCCGCCGACGCCTACCGGCAGGCGATGAATGGCGACCTCAACCCCTCCTGGGTGGCGGTCTGGAGCCACATCCAGCTCGGAAAGATCTTCGACCTGACCGGCCAACGCAACCGCGCCCTGAACGAGTACCAGCTCGCCATCGCCACGCACGACGACACCAACGGCGCCCTCGAAACCGCCCGCGATTATCTGAAAACCCCATACAGCGGAACCAACACCAGCGGGCAGTAAGGGGCTTAGAATGGAAGCCAGCCATGGCTGACTGCCTGTTCTGCCGCATCGTGGCGGGCGAGATCCCGTCGCGCAAGGTGTATGAGGACGAGAGCCTCTACGCGTTCGAGGACATCGAGCCCCGCGCCCCCACCCACATCCTGCTGGTGCCGAAAAGACACGTTCCCGGCCTCGCCGAGGCCGGTCCACAAGACGCCGCGCTGCTCGGCGAACTCCAACTCCGCGCCGCCGCCATCGCCAGGGACCGCGGCCTCGCCCAGGGCTACCGCACCGTTCTCAACGTCGGCCCCCACGCCGGCCAGAGCGTCTTCCACTTGCATCTGCATCTGTTGGGCGGCCGTCCCATGCACTGGCCCCCGGGCTGAGGCGCCGTTGGTTACCCTTCGCGCAGTGTCACCTGGGGCGAGGTACGGCTGGCGCGAAGAGCGGGTAGCCAGCACGCAATGGCCGCCACCGCCAGGAGTAGCCCGGCCACCGCGGTCCAGGTGAGCCCGTCGCGCGCCGGGGTAGCGTACAACAAGCCAGCCATGGTCCCGGCCAAGGCCCAGGCGGACACGATACCAACCACGAGACCGACCGCCGTCCAACCCATGCCCCGGCGCAACGTGGCCGCGAGGACGCGGCGCGGGGTCGCCCCGAGCGCCATGCGCACCCCGATCTCGCGGCGCTGGCCCGCCACCACGAAGGCCAGCACTCCGTACAGGCCAATCGCGCAAAGCAGCAGCGCCGCCATTCCGAAGAAGGCCATCAACAGGGTGTTGAAGCGGCGCGGGGTAATCGAGGCCGACAGCACCGCCGCGAGCGCACCGGATTGGGTGACGGGAACTTCCGGGTCGGCTTCCGCCACCGCGGCGCGCAATTGCCGCGCGGCGGCGGGGGTGGGCAGAGCGGAGGCGAGCACCAGGTGCAGCGTACGGCAAAGGTCATGGGGCGAAAGATCGGTACACTCCTGCCGGTAGGGCGAGTAGGTGTAGAAGCCGGCCCGTGTGTCGAGGGCGCTGTCCTTAACATCGCTCACCACGCCTACCACCGTGAGCCAGGGATCGCTCGAGTTGTCCGGCCCCCACTTCAACCGCTGCCCAAGCGCCTGACGTCCGGGCCAGTAGCGCGCCGCCAGGTTGGCGCTGACGATGACCACGTTCGCCTTGCCGGCGTCCTCTTGTGGAGTGAAGGCGCGGCCCGCCAGAAGCGGGATGCCCATGGTGCGGAAATACGGTCCGAGCACCAGGGCGTGGGCCGCATCCGGAAGCTTGGCGCCCGCCGGCAGCCGTTGACCCTCCACGCTGAAGACGTGATCCCAATTGGAGGCGGTCGGCAGATCGGTTCCCGCCGCAACGGCCCGGATGCCGGGCTGGCGCTCGAGATCCGAGGCTACCCGTTCGTACCAAGCCGCCACGCGGCTGGCTTGCGCATAGGAGGCGGGCGGCAGAGTCGCCGTGGCGGTCACGCGGCCGTCGGTGGCGACCCCCGCGCCGCCGCTTTCCGCGGCCTGCAGGCTGCGCAGCAACAAGCCCGCGCCGCAAGCCAGCACAAAGGCCAGCGACACCTGGGCCACCACCAATCCGCGCTGCCAGCGCGCTTCCCGGCCGCTGCCGGCAAGCGTGGGCGCGGCCTCATACAGAGACTGATTCAGTTGGCCCGAGGCGGCGACCCGCGCCGACAGCCCCCCGCACAGGGGGCCGACCAGCAGGGCAAGCCCACAGGCAAACAGCCATACATTC
>Ga0134125_10004325_pt1 | contig 16279 bp, 14 predicted proteins | sample KB31751_FD_96464 | JGI IMG/M metagenome (GOLD analysis project Ga0134125, IMG submission 96464) | Terrestrial soil microbial communities with excess Nitrogen fertilizer from Kellogg Biological Station, Michigan, USA - KB3-175-1 | ecosystem: Environmental > Terrestrial > Soil > Unclassified ...
AGGTAGTCGCCGAAGCTGAACCCGCCGGGAACGATAATGGCGTCGCAGCCCTGCAGGTCGGTGCTTTCGTGCCACAGCGGCACCGCTTCCTGCCCCGCGGCCAAGCCCGAGACGTGAAGGGCGTCGTGGTCGCAATTGCTGCCTGGGAAAACCACTACCCCGATTTTCATGGGAACCCTTAGTTTAGCAGGTCCGGTTAATGCCTCTCCGGGTGCAAGTAGCCGCCGATGAAGGTATAGATCTCCTGCCTTGACTGGCGCGCCAAGGACGTGTCGATGCGGTTGAAATAATGGCCGCCGGGGGCGTTCTGGTAAATCTTGTACTGGAACAGCGGCTGCTTGCCCGCCGCCTTGAGTGCGTCAATCAGGTGCTCCACCTCCATCACGTTGACGTCTTCATCGTTGGTGTTGGTGTGGATCAGCAGCGGGGTCTGCAGCTCGGCGGCGTGGAAGTAGGGCGACCGGCGGCGGTACTCCATGGGGTCCTGGTCGGCGCTCTTGCCCAGGAAGCCCGAGTAAATGTCGCGGTAGCTCTGCGCTTTGTAACCCATGCGCATCACCAGGTCGCTCACCGGCACGCCGGCGTAGGCCACGGCGTAGTCCTTGGGGTAGCGGAAGATGCCCATCAGCGCCTGGTAGCCGCCGTGGCTCCAGCCGATCACGCCCACCCGCGTGGGGTCCACATGGGGCAGGTTCTCGACCGCCCAGTTCCGGGCCGAATGCACATCCACCACCTCGGCCCCGCCGTAATCAATCTGGTTTTCGAAGCCGGCGCCATAGCCGGTGGACCCGCGGTACTCGGGCGCCACGATGACGTAGCCCAGCTTGACCAGCTCGCGCACGATGTGCGCCTGGCTGGTATCCATGCTGCTGTGCACGCCCTCGTGGATGTAGACCAGCAGCGGCGCCTTTTGATCCCCGGTCAGCTGCTTGGGCACAAAAGTGTAGGCGTGGAAGAGCAGCGGGTTTCCCGCACCCTGGCCGGTGGGGTTGGCCATGCGGATAGGCGCCTCGCTGGGGATCCAGACCTTGTCCACGTCGGCGACATCGCTCAGTTCCAGGTGCCAGAGCACGTCGTCGGCGGTCTTCTGCACCGCCTGGAACTCGGCGCGCTCGGAAGCCGCGGCTTGGCGGGCCTGGGCGGCGGGATCGGGAGCCGCGCCGCGCGCGGGCGCCTGGGCGGCGGCCACGCCGAGGAGCGCGGCCAAAAATACGCAGGTACGAAGAGGAGACATGGCAGAGAGAATACCCCACTCACGCCGCCTCGGGCCGTGATTCGCGCTTCTAATTGAACCTTATCCGTACATCGGGACGCGGCGCGACGTGGATCGTATCCACAAAGCGGACCTTGTTCATGCCGCCCGCCATGACCAGCGAGTGCGTCCGGATGCCGTCCTTGAAGAAGCGCACGCCCTTGAGCAGGCTGCCGCTGGTCACACCGCAGGCGGCGAAGAGGATGTTCTTTCCCGGGGCCAGGTCCTCGGTACGGTAAACCCGCTTGGGGTCTTTCACCCCCATCTTTTCCAGGCGCTCGACGATGCCCGGCTTGTCGGTGACCAGCCGGGCGACGATCTCCCCGCGCAGGCAGCGCAGGGCGGCGGCGGTGAGCACGCCCTCGGGCGCCCCGCCCGAGCCCATGACCGCGTGTACGCCGGTGCCCAGCACCGAGGTGGCGATGCCGGCCGAGAGGTCGCCGTCCTGGATGAGGTGGATGCGTGCCCCGGTGGCGCGGATCTCGTCCATCAGTTTCTGATGACGCGGGCGGTCGAGCACCACCACCACCAGCTCGTCCAGCTTCCGGTCCAGCCGGCGCGCGATGGCGGCCAGGTTGTCCTTGACCGGGGCGTCAATTTCCACCGCGCCCCGGCAGGCGGGGCCGACGATGATCTTCTCCATGTAGCAGTCGGGCGCGTGCAGCAGCCCGCCCGCCTCGCTGGCCGCCAGCACGGCAATCGAGCCGGGCGCGCCGGTGGCGCAAAGATTGGTGCCTTCCAGCGGGTCGACCGCGATATCCACCTTGGGCGCGCTCGCCCCGCCCCCACCCACCTGCTCGCCAATGAAGAGCATCGGGGCTTCGTCGCGCTCGCCCTCGCCAATCACGATGGTGCCGCGCAGGGGTAGCCGGTCCATCTCGCTGCGCATGGCTTCGACCGCGGCGTGGTCGGAGAGCTTGGCGTTGCCCTGGCCCATGGTCTTGGCCGAGGCGATCGCCGCCTGCTCGACCACGCCCAGCATCTGTAGCGAGATTTCCTGTTCCAGTTCGGTTTTGACTTCCTGCGCGGGCGTAGCTTGCATGCTCGGGTTCCTTAGCAAAACGCGTCTATACCAGTGATGCTATGGCCGACGATCAGGGTATGGATATCGTGCGTGCCTTCGTAGGTCTTAACCGACTCCAGGTTGGCCATATGCCGGAAGACCGGGTACTCGTCGGCGATGCCGTTGGCGCCCAGGATGTCGCGCGCGGTGCGCGCCGCGTCCAGGGCAACGGCGACATTGTTGCGCTTCAGCAGCGAGATGTGGGCGGCGGTGGCCCGGCCCTGATCCTTGAGCCGGCCGACGTGCAGGGCCAGCAACTGCGCCTGGCTGATTGCGTTGATCATCGTGACCAGCTTCTCCTGCACGATCTGGTGGCCGGCGATGGGTTTGTCGCCGAACTGCTTGCGAAAAAGCGCGTACTGCAGCGCGGTGTCGTAGCAGTGCATGGCCGGGCCGATCACCCCCCAGCCGATGCCGAAGCGCGCCTGGTTGAGGCACTGCAACGCGCTCTTCAGGCCGGAGGTGCCGGGCAGCAGGTTGCCCGCGGGGATGTGGACGTCGTTCAACGAGAGGCTCGAGGTCACCGAGGCGCGCAGCGAGTACTTGCCGTGAATCTCCTCCGCCCGGAATCCCGGCCGGTCGGTCTCCACTAGAAAACCGCGGATGCAGTCGCTATCGTCCTTGGCCCAGATCAGCGCCACCTGGGCGATGTTGCCCGAGGTGATCCACATCTTCTCGCCGTTGAGCACGTACTCGTCGCCCACCTTGCGGGCGCGGGTGCGCATGCCCCCGGGGTTGGAGCCGAAATCGGGCTCGGTGAGCCCGAAACAGCCGATGGCCTCGCCCTTCTGCATCGCCGGCAGCCAGTGGCGCTTCTGCTCGTCGCTGCCAAAGGTGTAGATGGGGTACATCACCAGCGAGCTGTGCACGCTGACAAAGCTGCGGATGCCGCTATCGCCCCGCTCCAGCTCCTGCATGATCAGGCCGTACTCCACCTGGCTCAGGCCGGCGCCGCCGTACTCGCTCATGGTGGCGCCGAAGAACCCCATCTGCGCCATGGCGGGGATCAGCTCGCGCGGGAAGCGCCCCTCGCGCGCGCAGCCCTCGATGATGGGGATGATGTTCTCTTCGACCCAGCGCCGAGCGCTGTCGCGCACCAAGCGCTCGTTCTCCGACAGCATGGCGGCCAGATTGAGGAAGTCCACGTCGCGGAATTTAATCATGCTGGCTCAGCAACTTTAACATTTCTCTATACTCATCGGTATGGAGACTCCGGCGGTTGCTACTTCAGGTCTGACGCGCCGCTTTGGCCAACTGGCCGCCGTGCAGGATGTCGACTTGCAGGTCGCGCCCGGCCAGTTTTTCGGCTTCCTCGGCCCCAATGGCGCGGGCAAGTCCACCACCATTAAAATGCTCACTGGATTGCTGGCCCCCAGCGCCGGGAGCATTCGAATTCTGGGCCTCGACCTGATGACCCACGGGGTCGAGGTCAAACGCCAGATCGGCGTCGTGCCCGAGGGCATGGCGCTGTTCGGCCGGCTCACGGGCACCGAGTACCTCAACTTCGTCGGGCAGATGTATGGCCTCGACCGCCCCACCGCCGCCCGGCGCACCGGCGAGCTGCTCGAGTTCATGCAGCTCGCCGACCAGCGCAAGAAGCTGATCACTGACTACTCTCACGGCATGCAGAAAAAGCTGGCCCTGGCGGCGGCGGTCATCCACGGGCCGCGCGTCCTGTTTTTGGACGAGCCCTTCGAGGGGGTGGACGCGGTCGCCTCGGTCACGCTCAAGGCCATGCTGCAAAGCATGATTGCCCGCGGCGCCACCATCTTCCTCACCAGCCATGTGCTGGAGATCGTCGAGCGTCTTTGCAGCCACGTCGCCATCATTGACCATGGCCGCCTGGTGGCCCAGGGCTCGCTCGACGAACTGCGGCAGGGGGTGGAAGCGCGGGCCGCGGCCGCGGCGGGGGACGCCTCCGGCACGGCGGTGACCGCCGGCGAGAGGCTCACCTTGGAACAGATCTTCCTGCGCATCGTGGGCGGCACGGCCGCGTCGCCCGCCGCGGCGGAGCTGTCATGGCTGAGCTAGAGCCCCCGCCCCTGACCGCGCCGCGCTGGGGGACGCAGCTCGCCGCCATCGCCCGGGTGCGGTGGCAGCTTACCGTCAACTCGGTACGCACCACCCGGGGCGCGCTCGAGATGGTGGCGCGGATTTGGGTCGGCTTCTGGTTCGCGGTGATGGGGCTTGCCGGCGCGTTTGGCTTTGGCGTCGGCGGCTGGTACTTCCTCGGTCACGGCCGCGGGGAGTGGATCGCGGCAATGCTCTGGCCGCTGTTGCTGTTCTGGCAAGTCTTCCCGCTTGCCACCTCGGCGTTTGCCGAGCACGCCGATTCCTCCCAGTTTTTGCGTTACCCGCTCGGCTACCGCGCTTACGTGGTGGTGCGGGTGGCGTTCGGCGCGCTTGATGCCGCGACGTTGGTGGGCATCCTCTGCCTTTTGGGGTTGACGGCGGGCTGTGCGATCGCCGCGCCCCGGCTGGCGCCCCTGATCCTTCTCCTCGCGATCGCGTTCCTGGTCTTCAACCTGCTCCTGGCGCAAATGATCTTCGCCTGGCTGGAACACTGGCTGGCGCGGCGCCGTACGCGCGAGATCCTGTCCGTGCTGTTCCTGCTGCTGGTGTTCGGCGTCAACTTCCTGCGGCCGCTGACGCGCGGCGCGGCGCACTTGACCGTGCCGGCTCAGTGGGCCGGCTTGGTGGCGGCGCAGCGTTGGCTGCCCCCGGGCTTGCCGGCGCACGCATTGGCGGCGGCCGCCGCCGGGCAAGCGTGGACGCTCGCCGCCGCGGTGGTGCTGCTGGCTGCCTGGGTCGGCGGCGTGCTGGCCCTGCTCAGCCGGCGTCTGCGGGCCGACTACCATGGCGAGACGTTGAGCGAGGGCGTCCCCGGTGCTCCGCGGCGAGAGAAAAAGCAGTCCCGCGCCGCCGCCGCCGCCGCGCCCGCACGAGTTTGGTCCGGCCTTTCCGGGCCGGTGCCGGCCATCGCGCAGAAAGAACTGCGCTACCTCGCCCGCAGCCCGATGATGTACTTCCCGTTGGTCATGCCGGTGCTGTTGCTGGTGTTCTTCCGCTTCGGTTCCCTGAACGGCGCGCCCGGACATCACGCCGCCAACCTGGCCGGTTTCGGCTTCCCCGTGGGCGCCGCCTATGCGCTGCTGGTGCTGACCAACCTCATTTTCAATTGCCTGGGCACCGACGCCGTCGGGGCGCAGTTCTACTACATGGCGCCGGTGCGGTTCCGCCAGGTGTTCCTCGGGAAGAATCTCGCTTACGGGCTGCTGCTGGCGGGCGAAGTGGTCGTAATTTACCTTGCCGCCTGCCTGCTCGACGGCCCGCCCGCCGTCTGGCTGACGGCGGCGACCCTGGTGGGGATGGTCTTCGCCGCGCTCTGCAACTTCAGCTGCGGCAACCTGCTCTCGCTCTCCATGCCCAAGAAGATCGACCTCAGCCGTCTCGGCCGACAGGGCAGCCGGGGCGTGAGCAGCCTGGTGGCGCTCGCCATCCAAGGCGGGGTGGCGGCGCTGGCCGGCATCGCGGTCCTGATCGCCTATCTGCTCGGCCGCCTCTGGTTGCTCCCGCTCTTCCTGGCGGTGGAGGCGGTCCTGGCCCTGGTCGCCTACCGCGTCACGCTCGGCCTCACCGACCGGTTGGCGCTCTCCAGCCGCGAGGCCCTGATCGAGGAACTTTCCAAGGGATAATTCGCCCGCGGCGGCGAAGTCGAGCGACGCTCAGGCGAACTACAGACGGGTCTTGAAAACATCAAGAGCAAGGGCGGAGACAAATGAATAATCACCGGGGTTGGTGCGGAAAGCTCGAATTCACGCTCGGGGCAATCCTCGCTTCTAATGTTTTCTGTCTGGGTCAGGTCCGCGCCCGGGCCTCCGCAGCGCCTCGGCAAACCGCCCCGACCATATCCGCTGCGACGGTAAAATTCGCATGCACACTGGTTGGGCATGGCTGCCGAAACTTCAGACCCGGCCCCCCACAAACCGACCCCGAGCGCTATTCGTGCCCGTTCTGCACCCCCCAAATGCTGATTAGCTTGACCTTTGAGATCGCACCCAGTTCAATACAGGGCGGCCCGCAGTGGATATACACGGACATTTACCAAATGACGCTCGTGGCGTCGGTTCCCGCCGCGCACGCCGATCTCATGCGGCTCTCCCAGCAGGCGATCATCAAGGCGTTCCAGCTTCAGTACCATATCGAGGCGAAGCCCTCGCCGGTTTACCGCCTCGAGGCAAGCAGGAGCACGATACCCAGTGGTGGCGGCCCTGAACCGGCTACCAAGGCCGAGCTCATGGGTGGCACCAGGGAATTTTCGTCGGTGGCGCAACTCGTCAGCTTTCTGAATGGGTTGTACTACTCCTGCCCGAAATGTGGGAATCCCCGCTACCCGGTCGAGGACGGAACCGGGCCGCAGGCCGTCACCCGATCGTGCTTAATATCGGTACTCCGGCAAATCTGAATGACGTCCCCTGGCTCGCCCTCGTCAAGGAGCAGTTGGGTCTGAAGCCGGTGAGCGTGCCCGGACATGTCTCCCGCTTCGTCATCGACAACATCGAACATCTCGATACTCAGTGGACCCTTCCCTGAGGCCTGCCCGCACCGCCCGGTGTTGCGGCGGGTTGTCAGTTTTGCCCCCGGCATGGTAGTTTTGAATCTCGCCCATCGGAGTGCCACAGGTTCCGTCTGTCCCTGATTCCCCAGGATTTCCGCCAGAGTGGACTGAGCCCGGCGCCGTCTGATCCAGAACGAGCGGTATGAAAAAGTCTCTGCAAGAAGTCAAAGTCGCCCACAGTCCCGATTCTGATGACGCCTTCATGTTTTACGCCCTGGCCACCAATAAGGTGGGCATTCCGGGCGTGAAGTTCACCCATATTTTGAGCGACATTGAGGATCTCAACCGCCGCGCGCTCCAGGGCGAGTTTGAGGTCTCAGCGGTCAGCTTCCATGCCTATCCGTTCCTGCAAGACCGGTACCGCCTGCTGAACCATGGCGGCAGCGTGGGCTTCGGCTACGGCCCGATGATTGTCGCCAGCCGTCCCATGAGCCCCGAGGAAGCGCTTGCCAAGACCGTGGCCATCGCCGGTGAGCGCACCACTTCGGCCCTGGTGCTCCGGCTCTGCTCTCCCCAGGTGAAGACCACCGTGGTGCCTTTCGACCAGATCATCCCGGCCATCGTCGAGGGCAAGGTAGAAGCGGGGCTGCTGATCCACGAAGGCCAGCTCACCTACGCCAGCGCCGGCCTGCACAAGATCCTGGACCTGGGCAAGTGGTGGCTGGACGAAACCGGGCTGCCGCTGCCGCTCGGCGGCAATGTCATTCGGCGCGACCTGCCGCTCGATTTCGCGGTCAAGCTGTCGCAGGTGCTCAAGGCCTCCATCCAGTACGGGTTGGACCACCGCGAGGAAGCGCTGGCCTACGCCCACCAGTTCGCGCGCGACATGGACGACCACCTCGCCGATCAGTTCGTCGGCATGTACGTCAACGAGCGCACCGTGGCCTACGGCGCCGACGACAAGCGCGCCATTGCCGAGTTGCTGGGCCGGGCTTACAAAACCGGCGCCATTCCGGTGGAACCCAAACTGGACTTCCTCGACTGAACATGGCTCGCGTAGACGTGCGCGACCGGCTGATCGTCGCCCTCGACCTGCCCACCTGGGACGAGGCGCAGCGGTTGGTTGCGCAGCTCGACGGCTTGGTGTCGTTCTTTAAAGTCGGCCTGGAGCTGTACACCGCCTCGGGCCGCGCCGCGGTCGAGGCGCTGTCCGGCACCGGCAAGCAGATCTTCCTAGATTTAAAGCTTTTCGACGTGCCCGAGACGGTGAAGCGGGCCACCCGTGCCGCCGCTGCCCAGCGCGTGCGCTTCCTCACCGTGCATGAGGGCGGCGCGACCGTCGCCGCCGCCGTGGAAGGCGCCCAAGGTAGTTCGCTCGAAGTGCTGGCGGTGACCGTCCTGACCAGCATGGACGCGCAGGATATGCGCGAGATGGGCTGCAGCCTCCCGCTGCCGGAGCTGGTGCTGCACCGTGCCCGCCGCGCCCAAGCCGCCGGCGCCGCCGGCGTCATCGCCTCCCCCGAGGAAGTCGCCGCCATCAAGCGGGCCACCGGGGGGAAGTTGCTGGTCATTACCCCCGGCATCCGCCCCGCCGGCGCGGCTGCGGGCGACCAGAAGCGCCTCGCCACCCCCGCCGCCGCCATCGCCGCCGGCGCCGACTACCTCGTGGTCGGCCGCCCCATCAAAGCCGCCCCCGACCCCCGCGCCGCCGCCGCCGCTATTCTGGAAGAAATGCAGGCCGCCTTCGACCGAGGTTAGTGGGCAGCCCCCGCCTTCTTCCCCGCGCGCGGCTTGCGCATCAGCCACACGAACGGCGCGGAGGCGAAGAAGATCAGCGAGAACAGGAAGAACACGTCCACGTAGCTGGCGAACGACGCCTGCTGCAGCAGCAGCCGGTAGAGAAACGCCATCGCCTCGTGCGCCGCGTTCGCCGGGTTGATCCCGCGCTGCGCCAATAGCGCCTTCGCCTGGGCCAGCAGGCTCTGGTAGGCCGGGGTCGAGGGCGTCAGGTGCGCCGCCAGTACGTTCTGGTGGAACTGGGCGCGCCGGACCAGCATGGTCGTGGTGAAGGCGATGCCCACGCTGCCGCCGATGTTGCGCGTCAGGCTGTAGATGCTGGTGGCGTAGCCCATTTCCGGCAGCGGGATGGGGTCCATGGTGGTTGTGGTCAGCGGCACGAACAGAAAACCCATGCCGCAGCCTTGCAGGATGCCGACCCACACGAAGTAGCCCGCGCTGGTGTCGAGCGTGCACCGCGAAAAAAAGTACAGCGCAATCCCGCTCACCGCGAAGCCGATAGTCATGAGCTTGCGCGCGTCAAAGCGCCGGCCCAACAAATACCCGGCCAACGGCATGAAGAGCATCGTTCCCAAGCCGCGCGGGCTGGTGAGCATGCCCGCCGTCATGGCGTCGTAGCCCATGAGCGTCTGGAGCAGCAGCGGCAGCAGCACCAGGCCGCCGTACAGCACCACGCCCATCAGCGCGATCAATCCCACCCCGGTGGCGTAGGTGCGGTAGACCAGCAACCGCAAATGCACGATCGGTTCTTTGGTCCAGAGCTCGCGCAACACGAAAGCGACCGATCCCACCGCCGCGACGATGGCCAGCGTCAGGATGAAGCGTGAGCTGAACCAGTCGTCCTCCTGGCCCTTGTCCAGCATCACCTGCAGCGAGGCCACCCAGATCGCCAGCAGGCCAAAGCCCCAAAAGTCGATCTTGGCCGAACGCCGGCGGATGTATTCGGGATCGTAAATAAACAAATTGATCAGGATCAGGCTCAGAATCCCGATGGGCAGGTTGATGAAGAAGACCCAGCGCCAGGAGTAGCTGTCGGTGATCCATCCGCCCACGATCGGCCCCAGGATGGGCATCACCACGATGCCCATGCCCCAGACCGCCATGGCGGTGCCGCGCTTCTCCGGCGGGAACTCCTCCAGCAGCACCGCCTGCGAGAGCGGCTGCAAACCGCCGCCGGTGGTGCCCTGCAAAATGCGGCAGACGATCAAGAAGGGAAGATTGGGCGCCAGACCGCAGAGCAGGCTGGAGATGGTGAATCCCGAGACCACCGTCATCAGCAGCCGTTTGCGCCCGATGTAGTTCGATAGCCACCCGGTGATGGGCAGGATGATGGCGTTCGCGACCAGGTAGCTGGTGAGCACCCAAGTCGCCTCCTCGGCGGTCGAGGCCAGGCTGCCGGCAATGTGCGGCAGGCTGACGTTGACCACCGAGGTATCGAGCACCTCCATCACCGCGCTCGACATCACCGCCACCGCGACCAGCCAGGGGTTGATCGCGGGACGGGGCCTGGGGGAGGTGCTCATGCCCCTAGTGCGCCGTCACCATCTTGCTCGACTTGGGCCGGCGCATGATCAACACGAGCGGGGTCATCAGCAGAAAGATAATGGCCAGCAGCCAGAACGCCTCCACGAAGCTGAGCAGCGCCGACTGCTGCTGCAGCATGCCGTAGAGCGCCCCCAGAGCGCGATGCGCGGCGGTCGTGGCATCGTTGCCCCGGGCCACGAAGCCGGCCTGCAACTGCGAGAGCAGGCTGCGATAGCCCGGGTTCTGCGGGGTCAGCTGGGCCAGCATCCGGTTCTGGTGGAACTGTCCGCGGCGCGCCACCAGCGTGGTCACCGACGAGATGCCGGCGCTGGCGCCCAAATTCCGCATTAGGTTGAAGAGCGCGGTGGCATTGCCCATCTCGTGGTTGGGAACAGGGTCCATGGTCACCGTGGTCAGCGGCACGAAGATGAACGCCATGCCCGCGCCCTGAATAATTTGCGGCCAAAAAATATCCCAGGTGCCGGAGTTCAAGTTGAAGTGCGAGAAGGCGTACAAACTCCACGCCCCGGTCAGCAGGCCGAGCATGAGCAGCAGGCGCGGATCCCACTTGCGCGTCAGCAGCACCCCGGTGATGGGCATGAAGATGAGCGCGCCCACGCCGCGCGGGCTGGTCCAGATGCCGGCCGAGACCGCGGTGTAGCCCAAGAGCGTCTGCAGGAAGATGGGCAGCAGCACCAGGCTGCCGTAGAGCACGAAGCCCAGCAGCGTCATCAAGAACACACCCGTGGCGTAGGTGCGGCTCTTGAACACCCGCAGATGAACGATCGGGTCCTTGACGGTCAGCTCCCACACCACGAACGCGATCAGCGCGGCCGCGGCCACCACGCACAGGGTCACGATCATGTTGGAGCCAAACCAGTCGGCTTCCTGACCCTTGTCCAGCACAATTTGCAAGGCGGCGATGCCCACCGCCAGCATGCCGAACCCCCACACGTCCACCTTGCCGCCCTGGGGCTTGATGTAGGACGGGTCGAAGATGAACATCCGCGTCATCACGATGCTGGCGATGCCCACCGGCAGGTTGATGTAGAACACCCAGCGCCAGGAGTAGGCGTCGGTGAGGAAGCCCCCCAGCGTGGGCCCCAGAATCGGCGCCACCACGATGCCCAGCCCCCAGAAGGCCATGGCCTTGCCGCGCTGCTCCGGGGGAAAGGTCTCGAGCAAGATCGCTTGCGAGATCGGCTGCAGGGCGCCGCCGGCGGCGCCCTGCAGCACGCGGAAGAGAACCAGCAAGGGCAGCGTGGGCGCGATGCCGCACAGGAAGCTGGCGATGGTGAAACCGCTCACCGCGGCGATCAGCAGCCGTTTGCGCCCGAACTGGTTGGCCAGCCAGCCGGTGATCGGCAGCACGATGGCGTTGGCCACCAGGTAGGAGGTCAGCACCCATGTAGCCTCGTCAATCGTGGCCGAGAGGCTGCCCGCGATGTGGGGCAGGCTGACGTTCACCACCGACGTGTCCAGCACCTCCAGGAAGGTGCTGAGCATCACCGTGATGGCGATGACCCAGGGATTGATCCCGAGCCGATTGGAGTTGCTGTCGGTCACTGGGTGAACACGGTGGACTCGACCGACATGCCCGGCCGCAGGCGGCTGAGATCCTGATTGTTGTCAAACACCAGCTTGACCGGGACCCGCTGCACCACCTTCACGTAGTTGCCGGTGGCGTTCTCCGGCGGCAGCAGGCTGAAGATGGCGCCGGTGCCGGCGCCGATGGAATCCACCTTGGCCTTCAGCGTTTGCCCGAAGGCATCCACGGAGATCTCCGCGCGCTGCCCAGGACGCATGGACTGCAATTGGGTTTCCTTAAAGTCGGCGATCACCCACACGTCGTTGATCGGCACCACCACCAGCGCGGTTTGCCCGGGCGAAAAGGATTGGCCGAGTTCGAGATGCTTGTCGCCCACTTGGCCGTCGGTGGGAGCGGTGACCACGGTGTAGCCCAGGTTCAGCTGCGCCTCGGCCACCGCCGCTTGCGCCTGGGCGACGCGGGCTTGCGCAGTGTCCGCCTGGGAACGGCTGACCGCCTCCTGCTGCGGCGCGGTCGCCGCCGAGCGCACGCCGGCCGCCGCCTGAGCCACTTTGCCGCGGGCGACCTCGACCTGGGCGTTGGCGCTGGCCACCTCTTGCTGGGCGGCGTTGGCCTGGGCTTGCACCGCCGCTTCGGCGGCCGCCGCCGCCTTGGCCTGCGTCGCGATCTGGTCGTACTGCATCTGGCTGACTTCCTGCTTACCGACCAACTGGGCGTACCGCTTTTCCAGCGTGGCGGCGTTCTGGGCGTCGGCCTGGGCGCGGGTCACCTGCGCCTGGGCGGCCGCCATCTGGGCTTGCGCCACCTGTAATTGCCTCTCGGCCAGGGTCTGGCCGGCTTGCGCTTCCTGCAACCCTGCCTGCGCTCCGCTCAGGTTGCCCTGACTGGACGCCGTGGTGATGGGAACCCCGGTGCTGGCGCTATGCGAGGCCGCTTGCGCCGCTTCCAGGTTGGCTTGCGCTTGCTGCAGGGCCGCCCGGTAGTCGCGGTCGTCCAGCTTGAACAGCACCTGGCCGGCATGCACGATCTGGTTGTCGTTGACGTCCACCTCGATGACGGTGCCGCGCACCCGCGGCGCCACCGACTCGACGTGGCCTTGGATCTCGGCGTCGTCGGTGCTCTCCCGGTTGCGGTAGTACAGGTACGCCACCGCCGCCGCGATCAACAGGACGACGACGACCCCGAGGATGAGAGGCTTGCGGTTGCGCCGGGGAGCGGACTTGGCGGGGCTGCTGCCCTCGGTCTCAGCGGGCGGCGCGGCGGCTGGAGCGGATGTGGTGTGACTCGACATAATCTCGATCCTTACTGGGGCAAATAGGGGGCATAGCCGTTGGCGGCCACGCCCAGGGCTTGGGCGAGATCGGCCTTGGCCAGGTTGTAGCTATAGAGGCTGGAGATGTAGCTCTCGTCGGCGTCGGCCACCGCCTGCTGCGCTTGCACCACTTCCAGGTTGTCGGCCACGCCGGCCTTGAAGCGGTCCTGCGCCAGGGTGAGTTCCTGGTCCGCGAGCGAGCGGGCGTCCTGCGCCACCTGCACTTGGGCGCGGTTGCTGTCCAGGTCGAGCAGCGCCGAGCGTACCTGTACGTCAATCTGCGACCGCAGGTCCGCCAGCCGGTTCTGGGCGTCGTGCAATTGGGCTTCCGCCCGCACCGCCTCGGCCCGGTAGAGCCCGCCCGCGAAGATGGGCAGGTTGATGGAGGCGCCGACTTCGAAAATGGGGTGGTTGGAGTCTATCTCGTGGCCGATGGTGCCGTAGTTGCCGTTCAGCGAGAGCGTCGGAAGATGCTCGTCGCGCGCGCTGGCGATCAGCAGTTGCGCCGCCCGCTCCACCGACTGGGCGGCGCGGTAGTCCTGGCGCGAAGCCAAGGCCTGCGCTACGGCGCTGGCCGCATCCGGCGCCGCCAGCGGTTGGAATTGCACCGTGGTGGTCAGCGTGAACGCTTGTCCGGGCGGCAGGCCGACGGCGCGCGCCAACTGCAGCCGCTGCTTGGCCAGCGCATTCTGCTGCGCGGTCAGAAGCTGGCTCTGCCGGTCGCGTTGCACCTGGGCCCGCACGGCGGAGAGCGCCCCGACCGTCCCCGCCTTGAGCATGTCCTGCGCCTGCTGCAGGGCGCTGTTCGCGGTGGCCAACTCCGCCTGCGCCGCCTCCACGCGGCTCTGGTCGGCCACGCTCAACAAGTACTGGTTGGCGATGGCGAGCACCACCACGTCGCGCGTCTCCTCGAGGTTGTCCTGGGCCGCGTGTTGCAGCGTCTTGGCCGCCCGCGCGTTCTGCAGCGCGCTCAGGTTCACCACCGGCACGCTCGCCGCCGCGCTCGCCTGGAACACGTTGAACGGCCCCACGATGCTGGGGAACCCCGGAAAGCTGAACCCAAACGCCGCCAAGTTCAGCTTTTGCCGCACCTCGCCGGCGCTGGCGTTGACCTGCGGCAGCAGCGCCGCGAGCGCCGCCATGCGCTGCGCGCGCGCCTGCTCGGTGGTGCTGGAGGCGAGCAGCGCCGCCAAGTTGTTGCGCAACCCCATCTGCACCGCGCCGCTCAAGCTCAGCGCCAGAGGCGTGCTGGTTGCCGCGGTCGCCGACGCCACCCCTCCCTCCAGCGGACTGCCGTTCATGGGCAGCGTGGGCAACACCACCGGCGCCGGAGGAACCACCTGTGCCGGCGGCAACCCCTGAGCGCCGAGCCCCACCGCCAAAGCGGCCATCGCCACCGCGCTATGCCATGTCATTCTCATGCCTCACCTGTCTGCGGGTCGCGCTGCGCGACCCCATTCCAAAAAAGATCGAATACGAAGCGCTCGCCGTCGAAGTCCGGGTTCTGTCCGGGCACTCCCGAAAACCGTATGGCGAACACCCCCTTCACCAGCTCCATCAGCGCCAGCGCCGCCTCGACCGTATCCAGCGGGCGCAGCTCGCCGCTATTCACCCCTTCTTGCAGCACCGCGGCGATGGTTTCCGCCGACTCCTGGTAGAGCGCCTGAACCGGATGCGGCTGCGGGCCCGACGACCCGCACAGCCGGCCGAACTCGGCCAGGTACATCCGCAGGAACTGCTCGTCGGTGCGGAAAAACTCGAACCGAACCCGCAACCCCGCCTGAATCTTGGCCCGCGTCCCCTGCGCCGCGCCCATCTCGCGCTGGCTCCGCGTCAGCATCTCGCGGAAGCGCGAGCTCAGCGCCGCCCAGAAGATCTGGTCCTTGCTCGAGTAGTAGAGGTAGATCGTTCCCTTGGCCACGCCCGCTTCAGCGGCGATCAGGTCCACCGTGGCGTTGTTGAAGCCGTGCTCGCCAAAGACCTTCCGCGCCGCTTGCAAAATTTCCGCTTCGCGGAACTCGGTGAGCGCCTGCCGCCGGGTTTTTCCTTCTACGCCGCCCATAGGACTGACCAGTCAGTCAATTAACTACACGTTCAGTCTATACCAAAGGAGAGGGAGTGCAACAAAAAAAAGTAGATGCAAAATCGCTCACCGTTCCAGACGAAGGAGGAAGTCTTTGATCCGCAAGCCGCCCGGAGCGCCGCCACTGTAGCCGCCCATAGTCCCATCGGCGGCTACGACACGGTGACAGGGGACCACGATAGGGATGGGATTGCGCCGATTCGCCTGGCCGACCGATCGCGGCGAGCGATTGCCCACGCTATGGGCGATATCGAGGTAGCTGGCGGTCGAGCCGTAGGGAATCTTGAGAAGCTCGCTCCAGACTTTGCTCTGGTAGGGCGTACCCCGCCAGTCGAGCGGCAGGTCGAACTGTCTCCGCTGGCCGGCAAAGTACTCGCGCAACTGCCGCTCCAGGTCCTGGGTCTTGGTGTCCGAGTCCATGCCCGGGGCCGGGCCGGCAACCTCGCCAAAATGAATGGCCCGGACGCCGCGCTCGGAAACGACCAGGGTGAGCGGACCGACCGGTGACGTCATCAGCGCCCGGTAGAGAGGCTCGGCAACCGCAACCTCCGGCATGCCCGATTCTACAATGAGGGTGTGCTGCTGGCGCTGGGAGTCACGATCGTGGTTGCCGCGGGAGTCTGGCTGGCATGGCTCGGCTTGCGTCGACCGCCGCACGGCTTTGCCCGGCCCTTTCCCGCCTACGGCACCATCGCGTGGCTCGCCCTGGCGCTGTGCGAGGTGCTGCTCGCGCTCCGCGTTCCGAGCGTCACCAGCTTCTTCACCGCCCTCGCCTGGACCTTCTATATCGCCGGAGTGGACGCCTTGGTCTACCGCAAGCGCGGCGACTCGATGCTGCACCATCCCGCGGCTTTCACCGCGATGGCGCTGCTCTCGATTCCGAGTTGGCTGATCTTCGAGGCCTACAATCTCTGGCTGCGCAACTGGGTTTATGTGGGCGTACCGCCGGGGTTCTGGGACTTTGCGATGGGGGCGTGCTGGGCCTTCGCCACCATCACCCCCGGCATCCTCGAAACCGCCGACTTGATCCTCGCGGGCACGGCCGAGCACTGGCGCTGCGCCCCATGGCGCTTACGCGCGCCGAAGGCGGTGGCCATCGGCGGCGCGATCTGCCTGATCCTGCCGCTGTCGTCGTTCGAGC
>Ga0134125_10004326_pt1 | contig 16277 bp, 12 predicted proteins | sample KB31751_FD_96464 | JGI IMG/M metagenome (GOLD analysis project Ga0134125, IMG submission 96464) | Terrestrial soil microbial communities with excess Nitrogen fertilizer from Kellogg Biological Station, Michigan, USA - KB3-175-1 | ecosystem: Environmental > Terrestrial > Soil > Unclassified ...
CGGCCTGCCGGCGCGCCGTCTCAAGGTCGAAATGCTGCGGATCGGCCTGCCATCGGTCAGCCAGGACCCGCAACGTCTGGTCCAGCACGAGGATCTGGCGGTTGATCTGTTCGGCAATCACCAGGGCCTGATCGACAACATGGGCGGAGGCCCGCGCCGAGGCATCGCGCCACTCGCTGCGGCCGACCTGGACAGCCGCCAGCCAGGTCAGGGCAATCGCGCAAACCATCGCCAAGAGGATGGCCAGACCACCCAGCACGTACCTGTCAGGCTTGACTCTCATTTGTGCATATCAAGAGCGGCTGAAATCCGACCAGGTCCTGGTCGCCGGGACGCCAAGCGGGCCAGGAACGGTTCGTAGCCTTATTATCCTGACGAATTCAACACTGTTCCGCTGCCCGGATCAGTCGGCGCAGCAATGGAGGGACCCGCGGAAAAAGCCATCAATGTCCAGGACTTGCCCCGGACCGGCTTGCCCTGGACAGGTCCGGGTGCGAATGTCCGCCCGTTCCGGCAGCCGGCTTCCGGCCCCGGCTGCTAACGGCCAATGAGGATAGAATGGCGAAAATCAAGGTGAAGACCCCGGTCGTCGAGCTCGACGGGGATGAGATGACCCGCATCATCTGGGGTTTCATCAAGGACAAGCTGATCCTGCCCTATCTGGATATCGATCTGAAATATTTCGATCTGGGGATAGAATATCGGGACAAGACCGACGATCAGGTAACGGTCGATGCTGCGCACGCCATCGCCGAGTATGGGGTCGGGGTCAAATGCGCGACCATCACGCCGGACGAGGCCCGCGTGCGGGAGTTCAACCTGAAGCGCATGTATCGCAGCCCGAACGGCACGCTGCGCAACATTCTGGACGGCACCATCTTCCGTGAGCCGATCATCTGCCGGAACGTGCCGCGCCTGGTGCCCCACTGGACCCAGCCGATCGTCATCGGCCGTCATGCCTACGGCGACATCTATCGGGCGACGGAGATGAAGATCCCAGGTCCCGGCAAGGTGACGCTTACCTATCAGCCGGCCGACGGCGGCCCGGCGCAGACCCTGGACGTGCACAGCTTCGCCAAGGGTGGCGGCGCGGCGATGGCGATGCACAACACCCGGGAGTCCATCGAAGGTTTCGCCCGGGCCAGCTTCAACTATGCGCTGATGCGCGGTTGGCCGCTGTACTTCTCCACCAAGAACACGATCCTCAAGGCGTATGACGGCTACTTCAAGGACATCTTCGAGGAAATCTACCTGAAGGAGTTCAAGGCCGCGTTCGACAAGAAGGGACTGACCTACGAACACCGCCTGATCGACGACATGGTTGCCTGCGCGTTGAAGTGGAACGGCGCCTATGTCTGGGCATGCAAGAACTACGATGGCGATGTGCAGTCGGACACCGTCGCGCAGGGCTTCGGCTCCCTTGGATTGATGACCTCGGTGCTGCTGAGCCCCGACGGCAAGACCGTGGAAAGCGAGGCGGCGCACGGCACGGTCACGCGGCACTATCGCCAGCATCAGCAAGGCAAGGAGACCTCCACCAACCCGATCGCTTCGATCTTCGCCTGGACGCGCGGGCTGATCTATCGCGGCCGTTTCGACGGCACACCGGACGTCACGGCATTCGCCGAGACGCTGGAGAAGGTCTGTGTCGAGACGGTCGAGTCAGGCAGCATGACCCGCGACCTCGCCGTTCTGATCAGCCCGGAGCAGCCCTGGCTGAATACGCAGGCGTTCCTGAACAAGCTCGACGAGAACTTGCGGAAAGCCATGCAGTAACCAAATCGGTCGCGCCGACCGATATTCCAGTGCTCCCGGAATATCGGTCGGCAGCGGTCGTCGGTCACTCCGACCGCGTCCGTATCTCGGTGGGAGGACTGCAATGGATGAAACACACGAACTGGCCGGCCTGCAGCGCTACGGCATGGCCCGCCGAACCTTTGCAACAACGAGCCTGATTGCCGGCTTCACCCTGGCGACAACGCGGGTGGAGGCGCAGGCCATTCACACCGACGCGCAAGGGCTGGAGGCCGGTGAGACGACGATCCCCGTCCAGGGCGGGGCGCTTCCGGCGTATTTTGCCCATCCTGCCAGCGGCGACCGGTTTCCGATCGTGCTGGTGAACGAGGAGATCTTCGGCGTCCACGAATACATCAAGGATGTCTGCCGACGTCTGGCCAAGGCTGGCTATCTGGCTGTCGCGGCCGAATACTACGCGCGTCAGGGCGACATTTCGAAAGTGACGAATCAACAGCAACTGATTTCGGACTTCATTTCGAAGACGCCCGATGCCCAGTACATGGCCGACCTGGACGCTGTCGCGAATTGGGCCGGGAACCACGGCGGCGATCTGTCGCGCCTCGGCGTGATGGGCTTCTGCCGCGGCGGCCGGCAGACTTGGCTCTATGCGGCGCACAATCCGCATCTCAAGGCCGCCGTCTCGTTTTACGGTCCGGTGGGTGGCAAGACCTCGCCGATCCAGCCCAAGAGCGTGCTTGATATCGCGGGCGACATTCAATGTCCGCTGCTGGGCCTGTACGGCGGCAAGGATCCCATCAATCCGGTCGATGAGGTCCATCAGGCGGAGGCGGAGGCGAAAAGCCGCCACAAGATTGTGGAGATCGTCATCTATCCGGATGCACCGCACGGGTTCCATGCGGATTACCGGCCCAGCTACCGGCAGGCGGACGCGGAAGACGCGTGGAAGCGGACCCTGGCTTGGTTCAAGCGTTACGGAATGGCGCCGGCCGGCTGAGCACCGCCGCTGATCGGCGCCGGCCGGTTACGCATGGCCAGTGCGGACCAGCTTCGGCGCAGGCACAGCAGCAGGATGACGGCCGGGCCGGCACAGCCGAGCGGAACATGCCAAGCTGTGCCGATGGGCCAGGCAAGCAGGGCCATCGGGTAGATAGCGATCAAACAAAGCCGCTCCCACGGCAGATACCCGGTGGCGCGTGCTTCCCGCGTGAGCCAGCCGGCCGCAACGATCAGCAGCAACTGGTCGTAGATCAGGGCCACCGGCACCGCCAGCAACGTTGTGGTCAGCAGCATGGCGTTGCGCACGGGCTGGCTCACGGGATGCCGCCATGTGACTGCCAGCAGACACGCCATTGCCACCGCGGCGACGCCCTGCACGGCATAGGCCTGGGCAGCATCGAAGCCGAGGAGGCGCGCACCGCCGAACAACGAGATCATTTTGGCATAGTCAATCCGGCCGGATGCGTAGACGTTGTGCGATCCGCCGAAGGCCGTCAGGTACGCCGCCCACGTCTCCCAGCCGTACACGAGCCTGGACAGGAGGACGACCGTAACAACCGTGGCACCGGCAGCGAAGAACGTGCGCCAGCGCTGCCCGGCGATCAGCGCGATGGGCATCAGCAGGCCGAAATGCGGCTTGTAGCAGAGCAGCCCCAGCATGAGGCCGGCGGCGATGGGTCTCTTGTCGATCAGCACAGTGAAGCAGGCGAGAAGCCCGGCTGTCAGCGGCGCATTCTGGCCCAATCCGATGCTCCAGATCACCGCCGGGAACGCCACCACCGGCAAGACCCAATGCCAGTCGGACCGCCGCAGTATCGGGCGCATCGCCAGGACGAACCCAACCATGCCGGCAAGTTGAAAAACCACGTAGGAGGCAAGGTAGGGCAGTTTTGCCAGCGCCGCGCACAGCAGCAAAAAGACCGGCGGATAGAAGAAGAACTGATACGGCGCCGCCGTGCCGGCGATATGCTGTTCGGCCAGGTAATGTGCGGCTTGATCGTAGGCCAGTTGCGGTGCGCCAGTCAGCGCAAGCTTGCCGGCAGCATAGAAACTGAGGAAATCGATCGAATGCGGCCCAACGGTGCGCGTGAATACCCCGTGCTGCCAGAGCGCAATGAACAGCGATAGCAGAAGCTCCGCCAGGAGAAGCATCAGCCCCCAGGCGGTGATCCGGTCCCGGCTGAGCCAGTCAGCCCACCGCAACGCCTCGATGAATCTGCCAGTGATTTTGGTCACCGACATGCAACGCTCCCCCCGTTCCCGCCCGGCCTTCTACCCGCAGGCGGCTTGTCAAACGGTTTCAGGCGGTGCTCGAGCGTGATCGTTGGAGGCGGCACGCCGGAGACGTGAATCACGCGATCAAACAAAGGCTCTACGGATCAGCCGGCCGCTTCGGCCTCGGCCGCACAAGGCATCGGCTCGCCGGAAGCTTCAAGGTTGGTGCGGACCACGCTCAAAAGGTCGAACAGGTATTCGTGCTCTTCTTCCGGCACGCCGGCCAGGGCCTGGGCCCGCACCTGCCGGCCAATGGCCTGAATCTGGCTGACCGTCGTGGCGGCCGCCTCAGTGAGCCACAGGGTTCGGATGCGCCGGTCGGTCGGGTGAGGCCGCCGCTCGATCAAGCCGGCCGCTTGCAAGCTATCGATCAGCCGAACCACCGAGATCGTCTCGATATCCAGGTAGTTCGCCAACGTCGCCTGACTGATCCCGGGCGAGTGAAAGACATGCACCAGGACCGAGGCTTCCGAACGGTTCACCTTGAGACCGGCTTCCCGGGCGCGCTGAACGAAGCGCCGGCGCATCAGGCGGGACGTTTCCTGGAGCAGGAACCCGAGCCCACGCCGAACCTGCGCGGTTTCACTCATCGGACGGCATCTCCGGCCGACTCGGAAACACGCACGGGTTCTTCCACGCCGCGCGAGCGGCGGCGGCCGAGGCGATGGCCAAGCCGGTCCAGGTAGAGATAGATCACCGGGGTCGTGTAGAGCGTAAGCGCCTGGGAGACGAGCAACCCGCCGACGATGGCAATACCGAGCGGCCGGCGTAGCTCGGATCCAGCGCCCTGGCCGAGCGCCAGGGGCAGGCCGCCGAACAGGGCGCACATGGTCGTCATCATGATCGGGCGGAAGCGTAGCAGGCATGCCTCGTGAATCGCCGCCAGCGGACTTTTTCCCTCGCTGCGTTCGGCTTCCAGGGCGAAGTCGATCATCATGATCGCGTTCTTCTTGACGATACCGATCAGCAGAACCATGCCGATGATGGCGATCAGGCTGAGATCGTTGCCGGTGATCATCAGCATGATAAGCGCGCCCACGCCCGCGGAGGGCAGCGCCGAAAGGATCGTGATGGGATGGATGAAGCTCTCATAGAGCATCCCGAGCACGATGTACACGACCAGGATGGCGGCGAGCACCAGGAGCGGCGTGGACGTCAGCGAGTCCTGGAACGCCTGCGCGGTGCCGGCAAATGCGCCTTGCACCGTCGCCGGCATGCGCAGTTCCGCCTGCGCGGCGTTGATCGCATCGACGGCCTGGCCGATGGAGACCCCGGGCGCGAGATTGAACGACAGTGTGACGGCCGGGAACACGCCCTGGTGGTTGATCGTGAGTGGTTCGACCTTGTTCGTCATGCGTGCGACGGCTGACAGCGGCACCTGTGCGCCGGTTGGCGTGGCAATATAGATGTGCGACAGCGCCGCCGGATCGTCCTGGTATTTTGGCAGCACCTCCAGGATGACCTTGTGCTGGGACGTGTCCGTATAGACGGTCGTGATCTGCTCCTGGCCGAACGCGTCATAGAGGGTCTGGTCGATCGCGCCCACGGACAGCCCGAGGCGAGAGGCGGTGTCGCGATTGATGGTCAGCGCGATATGCGGCGCCGCAATCTGCTGATCGGATGCGACGTCGGTGAGCAGCGGGATATTCTGCATCTTCTGCAGCAGAATCGGCGCCCAGTGGTTCAGTTCCGCGTCGTTGTTGTCGGTGAGTGTATATTGGTACTGCGCCTGCTTGAGCCGGCCACCGATGGTCACGTCCTGGCCTGGCTGCATATAAAACTTCACACCCTGGACCTGCGCCACCTTGGGCCGCAGGCGGGCCATAACCTGCGACACAGGATCGCGCTGATCGAGCGGTTTGAGCTGGATGAACATCCGCGCGGTGTTCTCGCTCGCATTGCCGCCGGTGGCACCTGCAAAGCCGACCAGCCCGTAGACCGCCGGGTCCTTCACGATGATGTCGGTCAGCTGCTGCTCGAGCCGTGACATCTCGGCGAAGGAGGTGTCCTGCCGCGCATCGGCCTCACCGAACAGGAATCCGGTATCCTGCTGGGGGATGAATCCCTTCGGAATCATAATATACATCATGCCGGTCAGTACAATCAGACCGAGCGTGGCCGTGAGCATCAGCGGCTGATGGCGGAACACCCATTTGAGACCACGGTCGTAGCCGCCGATTAGCCAGAGAAAGAAGCGCTCTGCACCGCGATTGAAGCGTCCCTTGGGGTGGTCGCTTTCCCTGGTCAGGAAGCGGGCGCACATCATTGGCGTGAGCGTGAGCGCGATGAACGCGGACGCAACGACGGCGACGGTGACGGTGACAGCAAATTCGTGGAACAAACGGCCGATAATGCCGCCCATGAACAGCAGCGGTATGAACACCGCGATGAGGGAGAAGGTGATCGACACAATCGTGAAGCCGATCTGGCCGGCGCCCTTGATCGCCGCCTGAAACGGCGACATGCCCTGCTCAATATACCGGACGATATTCTCGATCATAACGATCGCATCGTCCACGACAAAGCCGACCGAGATGGTGAGTGCCATCAGCGAAAGATTGTCGAGATTATATCCGATCAGGTACATCACGCCCGTGGTAATCACCAGCGCCAGCGGCACTGTCACGCTGGGTATGATCGTCGCCCAGGCGGTGCGCAGGAACAGGAAGATCACCAGCACGACCAGGCCGACGGTAATCGCCATCGTGAATTCGACATCCTCGACCGAGGCCTGGATCGTGAGCGAGCGGTCGGAGACGAGGCTTACGTGGACCGTGGGCGGGATCGATGCCATCAGACTGGGCATCATCGCCTTGATCTGGTTGACCACTTGGATCGTGTTCGCGCCGGCCGCGCGTCGTATCAGCAGCAGTTCCGTGCGCTTGTCGCCATACCAAGCACCGGTGCGAGGATACTGCGATGAATTGACGACATCGCCGATGTCCTTGACCTGGACCGGTGCGCCATTGCGGTACGCGACAATGATGTGGCGAAACGCGTTGGCGTCGAACAACTGATCGTTGGTATCAATCGAGAATTGCTGCGTCGTGCCTTCAAGATTGCCCTTCGGCTGATCGGTGGTGGCCGCCACGAGCGCGGTGCGGACCGCATCGAGCCCGATGCCGCGCGCGGCGAGCGCGTCGGGGTTGACCTGCACATGCACTGCCGGCGTCTGCTGGCCGGCAATATCCACCTGGGAAACACCCTGAATCCGTGACAGCGATTCGGCGAGCACGTTGTAGGCGTAATCATCGACCTGCGAAATCGGCATCGCGTCCGACGTCACGGCGTAGATCAGGATCGATCGGTCGGCGGGATTGGTTTTTCGATAGGTCGGTGGCGTAGGCATATTTTTGGGCAGCAGGCCGCCGGCCGCATTGATCGCGGCCTGCACATCGCCCGCCGCGCCATCGATATTGCGCCCCAGGTTGAACTGCAGGGTGATCGTCGTGTTGCCGAGCCCGCTGGTCGACGACATCGAATCGAGGCCGGGGATCGACGCGAATTGCTGCTCCAGCGGGGTCGCCACGGAGGAAGCGATAATATCGGGACTGGCGCCGGGCAGCTTTGCCGTGACCACGATTGTCGGAAAATCGACGTTGGGCAGCGCCGCGACCGGCAGAAGCGCATAGCCGGTGATACCGAAGATCAGCAGCCCGGCCATCAGCAGAGCGGTCGCGATCGGACGGCGAATGAAGACGGAGGAAATGCCCATCGGATCAGCCCGCCGGCCGCGCCGCGGACTGGATCTTCACCCGCACATTGTTGGCCAGCCTGTACTGGCCGTCCGTCACCACTCGCTCACCGGCGGCAAGCCCGGTGCCGATGACGGCAAGTCCGTCCTGTCTGGACAGGACCGTCACTTGCCGCCGCTCCACCGTATCGCCTGGCTTGATCACATAGACATAATCCCCGTTGGAGCCGGCCATCACGGTCTGGGCCGGCACGGTGATGGCATCGGGGCGCGTGCCGATGATCAGCCGTACGGTGACAAATTCGCCGGGCCAGAGGCGCTCATCGGCATTGTCGAAAATGCCCTGCAGGGCGATCGTGCCGGTCGCGGTGTCCACGTGGTTGTCGATGAAGCGCAGCTTGCCTTGCGCGAGAAATTCCTTGGTCTCGCCGCTGTAGGTCTTCACCGTCAGCGGCTGCTTCGCCTGGGCCTGACGGATCTGATCGAGCAGCGTCTGCGCCAGGGAAAAGTCCACATAGATCGGCTTGATCTGCGTCAGGCTGACCAGGGTCGTCCCGGTGCCCGTCTGGATGTAATTGCCGGCGTCGACCATCAGCTTGCCGGTGCGGCCCGTGATCGGCGCGCGGATCGTCGCGTATTGCAGGTTGATCTGGGCGGTCTCGATGGCGGCCTGATCCGCTTTCAGCGTGGCCTTCAACTGGGCGACGGTGGCTTTCTGGTCGTCGTAACTCTGGCGCGTCTGGAAACCCGATCCGACCAGTTTGCTGTACCGGTCCAGATTGAGTTCGGCGCCCTGCAACTGCGCCTCATCCCTCTCGCGATTCGCCTGGGCCTGGTCGAGCGCCGCCTGGTACGGGCGCGGGTCGATCAGAAACAGAAGATCGCCCTGCGTCACCTCCTGACCGTCGGTGAAGAACACCTTCTCTATCTGCCCGTCGATCCGTGACTTCACATTGACCGAGTTGATGGTTTGGACCGTCCCGAGACCCTCGGCAAAGATCGGGACGTTCTCGGCCTTGGCCGATGCTGCGCTGACCGGAACCAGCGGACCACCGGTCGGGGCCGCGACGGCAGGTTCGGTTCGCCGCCCGAGTCCGAACCAGCCGCCCAGACCAGCGGCCAGAAGCACCGCCACCATGGCGACGAGGCGATATTTCTTCATGCGACCATAGTCCAAATGACCCAGAGTCCGACTACCCAGAGCGCGTTGCGGGCCGATCCCCCAACCGGGCCGCGGAGGGGATAAGCCGACAATGCATGTGATATGCAAGACACATAATGTAACACCGCCCGCGCCCTGCATCCGGCCGTATCCGCGGTGCCGCTGCTTGCATGCGGCGCGGCGCAAGTGTCTTCTCCCGACGGGAGCGTTTCACAAGCGGAGTCGCCTGCGTGGCCTATGCGCTGCAGCAACTCATCAACGGCGTGACGTTGGGTATGATCTACGGGCTGATCGCCGTTGGCTATACGATGGTCTACGGCATCATCGGCATGATCAATTTCTCGCATGGCGACGTTTTCATGATCGGCGCCTTCCTGTCGCTGATCTCAATCCTCGGTCTCGCCGTGTTCGGCATTACCGCCGTGCCGCTGGCCCTGGCGCTGACACTGATCTTCGCCGCGGGGCTGACGGCGCTCTACGGCTGGACGATCGAGCGGGTGGCGTACCGCCCGCTGCGCGGCTCCTTCCGTCTGGCGCCGCTGATCAGCGCGATCGGCATGTCCATTACCTTGCAGAACTTCGCCCAGGTCAGCCAGGGCGCACGGGTCAAGCCCCTGGATGCGCTGATACCGGGCGGACTCAAGATCATGGAGCAGCACGGCTTCGCGGTGCAGCTTTCCTGGATGCAGATCGCCATTGCGGTCACCACGCTGGTCATCCTCGGCATCTTCACCTGGCTCGTCACCACAACGCCGCTGGGGCGGGCCATGCGGGCCTGCGAGCAGGACCTGAAGATGGCCAGCCTGCTGGGGATCGATACGGACAAGACGATCAGCCTGACCTTCGTCATCGGCGCGGCGCTCGCCGCGGTCGCCGGGCTGATGTTCCTGCTCTATTACGGCGTCATCGACTTCTACATCGGCTTCGTCGCCGGCATTAAGGCGTTCACCGCGGCCGTGCTGGGCGGCATCGGCAGCCTGCCTGGGGCGGTCCTTGGTGGCCTGCTGATCGGTCTGATCGAAGTGTTTTGGTCGGCCTATTTCAGCATCGAGTATAAGGATGTCGCGGCATTCTCGATCCTGGTGATCGCTCTCATCTTCCTGCCCACGGGCATATTGGGCCGAGCGGAGGTCGAGAAGGTATGAGCCTGGCTGGGTCCCAGCCTGTTACGCGGCGGCCTCCAGTGAACCTTATCCGTCGTTTATCGCCGGCACGCCAATGAGTGCGCTACGCGACGCCTTCCTCTCCGCAGTTGTCGCGCTTGGCCTGTTCGGCCCGATGGTCGGACTGGTGGCCGACAACGCAGAACGTGGCCTGACCCTGCGTGTCCGCCCGATCCCCGTCGCGGTCGTGGTCGGCCTGGTCTTCTTCGGGCGTCTCGCCGCCCTTTCCCTGCGATCGCGCCGCCGGTCCGCCGCCGTCGCGTCGAACCGTGCCCTTGCGGAAATCGTGACCCGGGCCGGAAAGTATGTCGCGCCCCTGTTGCTGGTGCTTGCCGTCGCATTGCCGTTCAGCGGCTCCCGCTACTACGTGGACCTCGGCACGCTGGTGCTGACCTACATCATGCTCGGCTGGGGCCTGAACATCGTGGTCGGCCTGGCCGGGCTGCTGGACCTCGGCTACGTCGCCTTCTATGCGGTCGGCGCCTATTCCTATGCGATCCTGGCGCAGACCTTCGGCCTTGGCTTTTGGACCTGCCTGCCGCTGGCCGGCATCTTGGCCGCGCTGTGGGGCATCCTCCTGGGGTTTCCGGTGCTGCGCCTGCGTGGCGATTACCTGGCGATCGTGACTCTGGCCTTCGGGGAAATCATCCGCATCGTCATCACCAACTGGGTGTCCCTGACCAATGGCCCCAACGGTATCTCCGGTATCCCGCGGCCGACACTGTTCGGCCTGACCTTCAGCATGGACGGTGGGCCTGGCACGGTCTCCGGCTTCTTCGGGATCGAGCCGCAGACGATCCAGCGGGTGATCTTTCTGTACTACGTGATCCTCGGCCTGGCCTTGATCACCAACTGGGTGACGTTGCGGCTGCGGCGCATGCCGCAGGGACGCGCCTGGGAGGCGCTGCGTGAGGACGAGGTGGCCTGCCGGTCGCTCGGCATCAATGTCACCACCACCAAGCTGACCGCATTCGCCATGGGTGCGATGTTTGGCGGCTTCGCCGGGGCGTTCTTCGCGACGCGTCAGGCATTCATCAGCCCTGAGAGCTTCACCTTCATCGAAAGTGCCACTGTGCTGGCGATCGTCGTGCTGGGCGGACTGGGAAGCCAGCTTGGCGTTGCCCTGGCTGCCATCATCATGGTGGGCGGGCTCGAGCTGTTGCGCCAGTTGCTGAGCTGGATGGCGGACCAGATGGGCAGCCCGCTCTTCGCCGGGATAGCCAGCGCGCTGCCGCTTTATCGCATGCTGATCTTCGGTGTGGCGCTCGTGCTGATGATGGTGCTGCGGCCCCGTGGCCTGGTCTCCGGGCGCACGCCGACCGCATCGCTGGGCAAGCCCAAGGAGATTTCCGCCGAACTTGTCGCTCAGGGCCGCGGCTGATGCTGGCAGTCAGCGGCCTGACGATGCGCTTTGGCGGCCTCAAGGCCGTGGATGACCTGTCGTTCGAGGCGCGCCAAAACGAGATCACCGCGGTGATCGGACCGAACGGCGCCGGCAAGACCACGGTGTTCAACTGCATTACCGGCTTTTACCGCCCAAGCGGGGGCATCATTGAGCTGACTCACGACAATGGCCGCCGGTTCACCCTGAACCACATGAGCGGTCATCGGATTGCCGCCACCGCGAAGGTCGCGCGCACCTTCCAGAATATCCGCCTGTTCGCCGGCATGACGGTGCTGGAGAACCTGCTTGTCGCGCAGCACAACACGCTGATGGCGGCCACCGGCTTCGGAATCATGGGGCTGCTCGGGATCGGCGGATATCGCGCCGCGGAAGCGGCGGCGGTGGACAGGGCGCGTTACTGGCTCGATGCCATCGCGCTGACCGCGCGTGCCGACGATCCGGCCGGCGCCTTGCCCTATGGTGCGCAGCGCAGGCTGGAGATCGCTCGGGCCATGTGCATCGATCCGGTCATGCTGTGCCTGGATGAGCCGGCAGCGGGATTGAATCCGCGCGAAACCGAAGAGCTGAACCGGATGCTGCTGCGCATCCGCGACGGCGGCTGCTCACTGCTGCTGATCGAGCACGACATGGGCGTAGTGATGCGGATTTCCGACCATATCGTCGTGCTCGATCACGGCCGGATGATAAGCGACGGCACACCCGCCGAGGTGCGGTCCGATCCGGGGGTGATCGCGGCGTACCTGGGTGAGGGTGAGGAGGACGAGGTGACGGCATGATGGCGCCGCTGCTTGCGTTGTCCGGTGTCACGGCGTTCTACGGGGCGATCCAGGCGCTGCGCGGCGTGGACATGACGGTGCAGGAAGGGGAGATCGTCGCGCTGATCGGTGCGAACGGCGCCGGGAAATCGACCCTGATGATGACCATCTGCGGCGATCCCCGCGCCCGTGCCGGCACCATCCTATACGACGGGCACGACATCACGCGGCTTCCGACGCACGAGATCATGCGCCGGCGTATCGCCCAGGCGCCCGAGGGACGGCGCATCTTCGGGCGCATGACCGTCTATGAAAACCTGCTGCTTGGCGCCGAGATCGCCGGCCAGTCTGATGTGGAGGGCCTGCTGGACCAGGTCTTCACGCTGTTCCCCCGGCTGAAGGAACGCCTGACACAGAGAGGGGGAACCCTGTCGGGGGGCGAACAGCAGATGCTGGCGATCGGCCGGGCGCTGATGTCCCGCCCGCGGCTGCTTCTGCTGGATGAGCCGTCCCTGGGCCTGGCGCCATTGATCGTGCGGCTGATCTTCGGTGCGATCCGCGACCTGAACCGCTCAACCGGTCTCACGGTTCTGCTGGTGGAACAGAATGCGTTCCAGGCCTTGCGGCTGGCCCACCGGGGCTATGTGCTGGTGAACGGCGCGATCACCATGACGGGGTCGGGGGCGGAACTGCTCCGCCGGCCGGAGATACGGGCGGCCTATCTCGAAGGCGGCCACGGCTAGGCATGGTCCGCGAAAGGCCGGGGCGATCCGGGGTCGCCTCCGATCAACCTCCTTTTTCTTCACCCTGGATCATGGTCGGAACCTCGCGATCAACCATCCGATGAAAATCGTCGATACAGGATTACAGACGCCGCGAGAAACAGCTCCGCCGCTTACCAGGGGCGGACCTTGCCTTTCTCAGTCAACCGGCGAGACTGGCGCGGACGGCCGGCAAGCAAGGGGAGAAACGATGGGCTACAGGATCGCAGTCATGGGCACCGGCGCGGTCGGCGCTTACGCCGGGGCGCATATGGTGCAGGCCGGCGAAGACATCACCTTCATCGATCCCTGGCCGGCGAATGTGGAGACGATGCGTGCCAAGGGCCTCAAGGTTTCGCACATTCGCGACGTGCCGGAATGGTCCGTTCCCGTGCGCGCCCTGCACCTGACCGAGTTGCAGCAGACCTCAAAGGAAAAGCCCTTCGATATCGCCTTCGTGTGCATGAAGTCGTACGACACGGAATGGGCGACAACCATGATCGCCCAGTATCTCAGCCCCAACGGCTTCATGGTTTCGTTGCAGAACTGCATGAACGAGGAAACCATCGCGGGCGTCGTAGGCTGGGGCCGGGTGGTGGGCTGCATCGCCAGCTCCATCACTGTCGATCTGTGTGAGCCTGGTCATGTGCGGCGAGCCGCAGGCAAGAGCGGGGACAAGCACACGGTGTTCCGCACCGGGGAGGTGCATGGGCGGATCACCGAACGGGTGCAGGAGATTCGCCGCCTCGTTGCGCTGGCGGATTCGGCGCTGGTGACCAGCAACCTTTGGGGGGAGCGCTGGTCCAAGCTGGTGACCAACGCCATGGCGAACGGCATGTCCGCGAGCACGGGCCTGATCAGCAAGGACATCCTGCGCAACGACGTGCTGCGCCGCTTTGGCGCCCGCCTCGGCAGCGAGGCGATCCGCGTCGGGCAGGCACTCGGCTATGAACTGGAGGAGATTCACCACATCGACCCGGAGGTCATTGCCAAGGCCGGAGAAGGCGACCCGGCGGCAACGAAAGCCTACGACGAGCACCGGCTGGCGGAGGTCAGCAAAGCGGGCGGCGGCGAGCACCGCCCTTCCATGGGCCAGGATATGGTGAAAGGGCGCCGGACGGAGATCGAATTCCTGAATGGCCTGATCGTTCGCAAAGGCGAGGAGATCGGCGTGCCCACTCCGGCGAACGCGGCGCTCGTCGATGTCGTCAAGCGCGTGGAGAAGGGCGAATTGCAGCCCGATCCGAAGCACCTGATCGACCTGCGGCTGAACTGAGCGTCGCTTCCGGTCGGGCGTCCGGTCCGACGGGACAGACCCGAAATCCCCAGGATTTCGGGTCTGGCGGATCAAACCAAGGCTCACCCGGCTTCCGGCAGAAGGCGGATCTCAGCCGCCGTGGCGGACCTGGTCGACCGCCTTTTTCAGGTCGTCGAACGCCACAGCCCCCGGGATAAGGTCGCCGCCGACAATGAAGGCGGGCGTGCCCTGGATGCCCAGAGATTGCGCGAGATCGAGATTGGCCTGGATCCGTGACTGGACAGCCGGGTCTTCCATGTCATGCGAAAGCCGCGACCAGTCCAGGCCGAGCTTGCCGGCCTCTTCCTCGATCATCGCCCGCGTGGTGTTCGGCGGCAGGTGCATCACCGCCTCCCGCAGTTTTTCGTAACCGCCCTGCTTTTGCGCCGCGAGCAGGGCCTTCGACCCCAGCACGCTCGCCGGCCCAAGGATCGGCAGATCCTTGAACACCAGCCGGACCCCATGATCCTCCGCCAGCAAACGTGCCATCGCCGGTTCCATCTTCCGGCAATATGGGCAGCGGGTGTCGAAGAACTCAACAATGGTCACATCGCCCTTGGGATTCCCCGCGACCGGGTCGTCGGGCGAGATCAGCCGATCGCCGGCCGCGGCGATGGCGGCGCGGGCGGACGCGTGCGAACGCTCCCCCTCCTCGGCCTGCAGGGCCGCGACCGCGTCGCGCAGGATGGAAGGGTCCCGCCGCAGGGCATCGCGCACGATGGAGACGATCTCCGCGCGCTGCGCCGGCGTGAATTCGGCGGCAACCGCCAGCGGGGTTGTCGCCATCAGGACCAGCAGGACCACCGCACTGATCAAAGCCTTCATCGACGCCTCTCTCTCATCGCGCTCACGCGGCCGCGCAACGCCACCGGCGACGGCGGATGCGTCATATCAGCAGCCCGCAGGGCTGACTGGTATGCGCGCATGGTTGCCCAGGGGACAAGGTTTGCGGCTGCGCGCGAAATCAAGGAGATACCAGCGGCCCGACAATCGACCAACGAGTCAAGCATTCGGGCCGCTGCTATCAGGGGCAAATGGCAAGCGGCCGCCGCAAAAGCCGGCCTTCGATAGAGTATCGTGCGAGCCCCGCCAATGGCACGCGGCTATATTTGACACACGCGGTTGCCGCTGATGGCGAAGCCGTCTAAGGCACGGTCCGGCACCAGCACGATGCGACGCAGCCGGGAATCGGAATCGACTGCCACGGACAGCGGATTGGTGGGGCCGCGACGCAGGGTTTCGGTTTCGGCCCCGGGTGAGCCCGCTGCGCTCCTCCGGTGCCCTTTCCCGCGACTTGGCGGCTGAAAGTGAGAGCGGAGGAAGGGCGTCAATGGCCGGTGGCAGCATGGGCAACAAGGCCGCAAGGAAACGAAGCGTGCGCCGCCTGCAATCGGTGCGTGTGCATGCGATTGTAGTGATGACGCTGACACTTCTGGTTTCCGCCTGTGGCGGGACATCCTCGTCCGGAAGCCAGGGGTCGGGACCCGCCGGGTTCTTCGGCGCGGTTGCGGCGGATGAACCGCGCGCCGCGGTGGCGGGTCGCGATGTACTCGTCAGCGGCGGCAACGCGATGGACGCCGCGACCGAGGTCGGGCTGACCCTGGCGGTGACACTGCCATCGCGCGCCGGTCTTGGCAGCGGCGGTGCCTGTCTTGTCTATGCGCCACCCAGGAAATCGCCCAACGGCGGCAGCCCGGAAGCAGTGGACTTCCTGCCGATAGCCTCCGGCGCCGCGGTCGGGCAGGGCGATCGGCCCGCTGCCGTGCCGATGCTGGCGCGTGGCCTTTTTCTCCTGCATGCGCGCTATGGCGTCATCCCTTTCGATGCCCTGCTGACCGGGCCGGAGCAGCTTGCGCGCACCGGCGTTCGGGTCTCCCGCGCCCTTGCGCGGGATCTGACACTCGTCTCCGGGCCGCTGTTCGGGGACCCGGTATCCCAGTCGGTCTTCAGCCATAACGGGGTCCCGCTGAATGAAGGCGAGGTCCTGATTCAGCCGGCGCTGGGGGCCACG
>Ga0134125_10004328_pt1 | contig 16273 bp, 19 predicted proteins | sample KB31751_FD_96464 | JGI IMG/M metagenome (GOLD analysis project Ga0134125, IMG submission 96464) | Terrestrial soil microbial communities with excess Nitrogen fertilizer from Kellogg Biological Station, Michigan, USA - KB3-175-1 | ecosystem: Environmental > Terrestrial > Soil > Unclassified ...
CTGAAAAATAAAAATATAAAGCATAACCAATATACAGTGAAGGTGTTTTGTTTCTTTTAATGGCCATAAAAGAGATGAGGCATATTCAAGCTATAGGTTTTTTGTTAAATGAACAGAGCCTTTAAAAGTGATAAAGAAAAATTATCTTCATCTTTTATCATACTATCTTTTTCAATCGAGAATATACATAAATCAGTATTAAAAATAATCGATAGTGTATAACAACTAATAAATCATAGTTTTTATTTTTTTAAAATTAACAAGATTAAACTTTTTCCTTTTCTAAAAACAACAGTTTGGTAACTGTTCAATTCATCTTTGATATGCATCCAGTATTGTATCTATTCAATAAACATCAAAACTTTGTCTTTATCTTTTTCCCAGATAAAATCTCAATTCCAATGGATTTAGCATACTCTTTTAGAATTGCAAGTGTATCAATTCAATTAAGGTTTGGATAATATTGGGAATCACATTTTGATTACTTTGGAGCAAATTTAAACTACATGAATGTTCTGGACTAACTATATTTGATATATATTTCATTTTTTTGAAAGAAGATAATACAATATTTGATATAATAAAGAACATTAACTTTTAAAATGGATAAAATTAATTGATTAACAATTTAGAAAAATTTAATACAAACTTATATCGTTCTTTAGCAAAATAAAATGTAATATCTACATTTAGTAATGCAAACAACAATTAATAAAATCATTAAATCATTTTTAAGATATTGATAAAACAAAAATTAATATCCTGTAAACTCTTCAACCTTAATTTTTTCCTCAGGAATTTTCAATTCTTCTTGGATTAATGACTTCATAGCTTTTAACATATTTGGCGGGCCACATATATAAAATAGTGAATCTTTTAGTGTTGAACTATCCACATATCTTAAAATCATTGCTTTATCTATTCTACCATACTCTCCTTTCCATATATCCATAGGTGATGATTGTTGTTCTTGAGGGTTTTTCTCTTCTGTAAGGTTATAGATAATAGATATATTTTTATTTTGGCTTGTCCACTCATCAAACTCTTTTTTAAATAATACACTTTCCTTATTTTTATTAGAATCAAACATTATTATTTTTAAGGGTAACTGCATATCTGTAGCATATTTTATCATGCTTCTAAATGGAGTAACGCCTATACCTCCAGAAACAAATATTGCTGTTTTTGAATAATCTTCATGTATTACAAACTCTCCTTGGGGACCTCTAACCTTGACCTTTGCACCTTTTTCTAAAGATGCAAGTCTTTGTTTATATGGCGAGTCTCTGATTCTGGTACTTAGCATTATAAAATCCTCAGTCGGCGAAGATGAAATTGTAAAATGCCTGATAGGACCTTTAGAATCATTATAAACTTCACCTATATCAAAAAAAGCAAATTGCCCTGCTTTGTAATCTAATATCTCTTTAATATTCTGGCTATCTTCTCCCCATTTTTTTTGTTCACCTTGTTTTTTACTAAACTTAAAAGACATTACATCAGTACCTTCAGATTTTATTTTCTCTAAAAGTGTTAATTCAATTTCCGGGGTCTTCCTACTACCTTGTTTTTTAACAAGTATTTGATTACTTTCAACTTTAATTTCGTATGAAGGTTCTGGCTCGGTTGCGGGCAGGCTCGTTACTTCTCCAGTTCTTATGTCAAATTTAGAACCATGCCAAGGACATTCTACCTCATAGTTATGAATAGTACCATCTGCTAGAGGTCCGCCTTCATGGGTACAGATACTACCTATTGCATAATATTTTCCATTTACATTTGCTATCAAAATGCTTTGACCATCAACTTCTACTTCTTTCATCTGTGAAGGCAGGATTTCATCAGTATCGGCAACTTTAACAAAATCATCTCTACTCAATAATTATTACCTAGATAAGTATATTTTCAAAGGGTATATGATTTTCTATTACAATTAATGGTAAAAAATGATTTTAATTTAAAATTTTAATATAATTGCCAATTAGTAGATTAATATCAATTTTTAACGTAAAATGCACTATATTATTCAAAATTTAATTCCAAGTATCTTATTGCATCTAATGACGCTTTGCAACCAGAACCTGCTGCAGTTATTGCTTGTCTATACGTATAATCACATGCATCACCTGCTACAAAAACCCCTTCAATGCTCGTCTTTGTTTCTTCATATTTTTTTATATATCCTTTATCATCTATTTCCACCTGCCCTTTGAAAATATCTGTATTGGGTTTGTGACCTATTGCTATAAATACACCGTCGCATTTTATTTGCACCATTTTGCCTGTCTTTGTATTTTTTAGCTTTATGCCTTCTACCTTATTTTGGCCCAAGATATCTTCAACTAGTGTATTCCGGATAAAAGAGATTTTTGGATTATCATATGTTCTTTGCTGTAGGATTTTACTAGCCCTAAACTCAATTCTTCTATGAATTATTATAACACTTTTTGCAAGTTTTGCCAAAAAAAGTGCTTCTTCTAGAGCTGTATCTCCTCCTCCTACAACTACTACATCTTTGTTCTTAAAGAAAAAACCATCACAAGTAGCACATGCAGACACACCTCTTCCTTTTAATCGGTCTTCAGATTCTAATCCAAGCCACATTGCCGAAGCACCTGTTGCTATTATAATAGATTCAGATAATAGTATCTTTTTTTTATCTTCTTTGCTTTTGATATTATTACTATTACAGCTAATGTCATTATTATCAATAATATGGCTATCAGTATTTCCAATAATATCAACTCTGAAAGGCTTTGAAGAAAAATCAACTGCAGTAGCAGATTTGTCGATGAATTTAGTGCCAACTCTTTCTGCTTGCTTTCTCATTTTAGACATTAAATCAGATCCCAAAACAGGTACATCAAAGCCTGGAAAATTCTCTACATCAGTTGTTAGTATAAGTTGACCTCCAGGTGGGTATCCTGAAATTACAAGTGGTTCCATTCCTCCCCTTGCTGCATAAATAGCAGCAGTCAGACCAGCAGGCCCTGAACCAATAATTATTATTTTATGCAAATGGTTATTATTATTATAATTGATTTTGTCATCAATCATTTTTTTAACAATATTAGATTTATTTACTAATTATAAAACTATAAGGGAAAAATAATTTGAGGATGTTAAAAATTATCAAGATTATAAATTGTTATGATTTGACTTTTCAATAGAATAAACTATAATTATTTACAGATAATTATTATTGTTATACATGTCCTTTATCTGCGGTATATGCCATAAATCAACTGGCTCGCTTTACTCTAAATTGATTGCAGAAATCAGAGAAAAGAAAAAAAGTGTGAATGATGATAACATTGCTACCTTTTCTCCTTCTTCTTCTTCTTCTTCTTCTTCTAATACCATTGAATATTTAGAAGAAAAAAGCAAGATGGCTCACATTGAATGTTGTTCACATGAGCAAATAAAACAAATATTATTATCTCAAGCAGAGGACCAAATAAGATTTTATAAAGATATTATTGATTTAATAAAAGAAGAAAAAGGAAAAGATGGCAAATCTTTTTTAAATAAAATAAACAATTTTGAACAAGAGTACTGCTCTTTTGATGAAATAATACAAGGTACAAGCATTGACCGAGATGTATTTACTTATGCATTAATAGCAGAGTTAAAAAGAAAAACGCAAATAGAATAACTAATTCAAGATTCACCTGAGTAGCAATAGGAGATATCGTTGGATTGGATACATTCTTTTTAACTTTTATATCTAGAACATAATGAATCCTGCATGCTTTCTAGCACCTGCTTTAATATCTAGTATGTTATGTAATCTGTGGCTTTACTGAGTTGCACTATTTATTGTTTCATCAATTATAACATTTATTTTTAGAAAAAAGCAGATGTTAATTGATTTATAAAGAATAGACTTTATGAAAACAGCGTAGAAATGCTAAAACTGAAAATGAAAATAATATTGTATTATCAAAGAAAAAAGAAATTTTCAATAAGAATAATCTAGCTCAGTACAATAAATTCTAAAGTGAACTGTATTATTAAGGAACATTTTCTCATTCATTGTATTAAAGATATAATGGATTCAGTCAATTCTTGCCACTTGTTGGTCAATCTATATTCAACTCGAGGTGGAATTTCATTATGTGCTTGTCTATTTAAAATTCCGCTTTTTTCTAGTCCCTTTAAACGTATAGCCAAAGTTTTGTTGCTAAATTCTTTCATTGAATTTCTAAATTTAAGATATCTTACTGGATTTGTAGTACAGTATAAAGGTATAAGAATTTCAATGGTTCCTCTTTTTGTTATTAATTTTCTCAACAGAAAGATTTCCAGTTTAGCAATAAAAGCCATTATAGTATAATTTTAAATTAGAGTTCGCTTTAAAGTATGTTTATTCAATATATATGAAAATAGCAATCTTTGGCTTTGTTCTTTGTCTTTGATGTTTCAATGTCTTTTATAACTGATTTTCACTATAGTATTTTCTTAAGTTAAAGGTGCCAAATACATAAACTAAAAACTTAAATCATATGATTTTCATAGTCTCTCTACTTGAATACTCAAAACTGTCTGCCATAAATTTTTTAACATTAGTATTCATTTTACAATCGGTTAAATAGTATTATTGACACAATGCTCAATATTTTTCATGTCTATTTTGTAAATGGATACTGATTAAAAAAAATTGTAATGGAAGAGAGTTTTTGATATTCATAAAAATAAATAATAGAGTGAAAGTAAATGAAAAAATATAAAGATATAAAAATAATAAAAGAAAAATCATCATCAGCTGTTACTACTACTGATAATAATAGTTATACATTCATAGATGATATTCATACTGCAAAACCCAATGACATATCTTCCACCACTATGAAAGGCAAGGTAGATGATGAACAACATCTAAAAATAACTATAGATAATAAGAAGGAGGAAAAATATAAAAAGAAAAAAGTGGTTAGTAAGAATGAATCTAATAAAAAATTTAAAGCATTAAAGTTCTCAAATCCATCTCAACGAAACCATTCTTCAGTTTATGAATAACAATTTTATTTTTAACGGCTAGGGTTTTAACTATTATTTTAATCTTAATTCTTTTTTTTAAATATTGAATAAATACGTAAAAGAGATATTGCAAATTAAATATCAATAATGAATGGGAGAAGAAATCTGGAACAAGGTCTACAAATCTGATAATACTTTTTTTGGAGAAGACCCTAGTAGCTTTGCCCTTTTTTGTTTTAATTATATTAAATCAAATGACAATGTAAAAAAGATACTAGACCTAGGGTCAGGTCATGGCAGAGACTCAATATTTTTTGTATTAAAAGGATTCGTAGAAGTAGAAGCGATAGATTATTCTGTTGTTGCAGTTGAGATATTAAGCAAAATAGCAAAGGAAAAAAGGCTATCGATAAAATCTCAGGTCTTTGATATCAAGAAAAAACCTCTACCATATCCAGATGGTTATTTTGATGTAGTATATTCGCATATGCTCCTTAATATGCGATTTTCAGAAGATGAACTTCATTTTATACTTTCAGAAATAAAAAGAGTACTAAAGCCAAAAGGCTGGAACTTTTTTTCCGTTAGAAATCACAATGACAAATTCTACGGTAAAGGTTATAAGATAGAGAACAGTATTTATGATATAAATAGATTTCAGATTCGATTTTTCACAGAAACAGATATACAATCTTTTGCCAAATCAGAAGGCTTTGATATATTGGAGATAAAAGAAGAATATGAAGAGCCAGTTACACTATATCTTGTTGCCAGCAAAAAGCGTTAAATAATAATTTAAGCTCATAATATTGGAAAACAATTTCCAAGTAAATTGTCTTAAAAATAATTATAGCTATTTATATTATTTTTAATCTGGGTCTTCTAAATAGGTAACAAGGTCCAGAAATGAATACACCTTTCTTCTATGCTAAAGGTAAATTATATATGTAATTTTTGCATATAAATCTATGCCAAACGACTTTTGTATATCTTTTAATTGTTTAAAAAAACTATAATATAATCAAAATAAAATGTCAATTGTATCTTTTCTCAAGTCTTTAGGTCCGGGATTGATAACAGGTGCTTCAGATGATGACCCGTCAAGTATTGCAACCTTTGCACAAGCTGGAGCAAAGCTTGGACTTGGATTACTATGGACAGTAGTATATCTTTATCCTTCTATAATTGTAGTTCAAGAGATATGTGCTAGGGTAGGCCTTTTGACAGGTAGAGGTCTTGCAACTATAATTGAAAAAAAATATTCTAGAAAAATTGTTTTGCCATTAATTTTTCTTCTTCTTATCGCAAATACAATAAATATTGGTGCCGATATTGGTGCAATGGCTGCATCTACCAATCTAATGCTTCCTCAAATACCTTTGAATATCTTTAGCATATTTTTTACGATTTTTATTTTATTTGCTATTATTATGATACCTTATAAAAAATATGTAAAAATATTAAAATATTTGACTCTTTCTCTTTTAATGTATATAATAACTGCAATTATCGTAGGTGGCAATTGGTATCAAATTTTTATTGCAACCATAGTTCCTCATATAGAGTTCACAACAGATTTTGCTACAATGTTTGTAGCAATTCTTGGAACCACTATTTCTCCATATTTGTTTTTTTGGCAAGCCTCTGAAGAAGTAGAAGAAGAGGTTGAACATCACAAAATAAAAGAAATTGGTAGTGCAAAACCAAAGGTTTCAAAAAAAGAGATAAAATCTATGAGGATAGATACTGCGGTTGGAGTGGGTTTTGCACACCTTATCACAGGGGCAATAATCATTACTACGGCAGGAAGTCTACATAACAACGGTATTACAGATATACAAAGTGCAGAACAGGCAGCAAAATCCCTGGAGCCCTTGGTTAAATCATTTCCAAACTCCGGAGAGATTTCAAAATCAATCTTTGCAATTGGAATTGTAGGTACCGGTCTATTATCTATTCCAGTATTAGCTGGTTCTACCGCCTATGCTTTTTCTGATATATTTAAATGGAAACAAGGATTAAGTAAAAAGTTTGGTCAGGCAAAGGCATTTTATTTAATTATAATATTAAGTGGAATAATCGGTTTACTTATTAATTTTGTAGGTATAAATCCAATCAAAGCTCTAGTGTATGCTTCGGTAATTAACGGGGTTGTATCTGTACCTATTCTTTTTGTAATAATGAAAATAGCTAACGATAAAGAAATTCTCAACGGGAATACTAATGGACGTATTACAAATATAATTGGTTGGTTAACCTTTATTATTATGTCTATTGCTACAATCATCATGTTTATTACTTTTGGAAAATAGATAGAACTACAACATTTTTAATTAGGTAAAATAATTTTTGACAAATGTTATATATACAATTAAACGTACCTTATCACTCATACACATTTGATTGTACAGAGTATTTGCTCCATTTAATTATTAGAGAAAATGCAACTATTTATGTAAATATATTGCAAGAAAGCGGAGTCTACTTCTCGAACAACTTAATATATATGGTAGTTTAGAAATACAAAATACTAATTTTTTAATGCTGTAGTATACCTTATTTCAAAATCAATGTAATATATAATGTAGTTCCAATAATATCGCTTTATTTTTTAAGAAACGATAATTCTGCAAAATTATCCATCGATTCTTGACATTTTTTTAAAAGTTCTCTTAATTGCAAAATCTTTGGCGATTCATCTATCCAATCTAAAGATAAAGCTTTGCCAAACCATCTATATAACCCATCGAGGACTTCCTCCATTTCGTCCACTTCTTCTTGGGTAAATTTGTTATTTTTAATATTCAAATTATTCTCATCAATAAATTCTTGACACTCTTCGACAATTTCATCATACTGTTTATCTCTTTCTTTTCTATACATCTCTAAAAGTTTATCATGTTCATTTTTATCTAATTCATTAGTTGTTATTTTTATAAATTTTCCTTCTGAGAGAATGAGTCTAAATATTTCATCTAATTTTACAATATTTTCATCATTATTAGGAAGAATACATAAAGACATTTGAGGATAAATAGCGCCTAGTTTTTTAAATTCTCTCCAAACCCTAACTTTTAATTTGGATGGCTCAGATGGAACATCATATAAAATAACTACCCATGATGATGGCCTTTTAATCATCTAAAATTGTTTACTATTATCATACAACTAATAATAAAACTACGCTTTTTATAATAGTTAAAAAATTTTTCGATATCTGATTGTAACGCAAGTTACACTTATTAATTATTATATATATACCAATTTCAAATCGTTAATGAGGATAAAGGCCATAATATCGGATTTTGATGGAACACTTTGTCCTACCTTGTCCATCAATCCGGGTAATAATGAATCAAATAATGTTATTCCTCAGGATTTAGAAGATACACTACATAATATATCAAATAGTATACCCATTTGTATAATATCAAGCAAAGATTTCTACTTTTTATATGAAAAAGTAAAGAAATTTTCTAGCATAATATCCTGTATTTTAGGAATGGAAACTCTTTTTTTAGAGAATATTGATAAAGATAAAGTCAATGATACTGAAAATAAAAATTCAGACAATAATCTTGCTTCCGCCATCGATAATAAATATCCAATTACTTCAAGGCATTTACTGGTTGATTATGATATATTGTTGAACAACTCTATTATTTTAAATGAAATTGTTAATTTTTTTGAAATTAAATATTCTTTTATAAAAATTGAAAAGAAATTTCTAACAAGTAAAGAAAGTATTTTAGGTGGAATAACTATGGATTGGAGAGCAGAGAAGGATTGGAAAACAAATAAAACCAGAGTAGAAAATATAGTTAAAAAAAGTTTATTTAATGTTTATAAAAATCCAAAAAACCATGATCTATCTAAAAGAAATTTTTACTATTACCTTCAAAAACTCTTTGTTCAAAATTATGCAACTCATCCTTTCATTGATATCTATAGCGCTAAAGCAAGTAAAGGAGATGCTTTTGATTGCATTATTTCAGAATTAATAAAATTAAACTACAATGATAAAGGAAAAATAATTTATTTAGGTGATTCTGAAAATGATAACTCTGCTTTCAAAAAAGTAGACATATCTATTGGTATAAACTCAGATAATAGATTAAAACCAAATTTAAAATGCAAATATAATTTAAAATTTGAAAATCTGTCTATGTTTTTAAACAAATTGATAACAAATAACTTTGAATTTTCAGAATCAATGATGTTGCAATTTTGATATGAAATCTATAGAATTTGCCCTGTTAGCTGTAGGTGCAATATTGGGAGCATATACAAGATATAAAATCACTTCCTTTCCTATAATATTTGGAATTATAGGTTCAAATGTTTTAGTTGTCAATATAATTGGTAGTTTTATTCTCGGTATTTTTTCTGTTTTATCTACTGCTTTTTTTAATTTAGATTCAAAATATTCTTTTTTAATAGCAATTGGTTTTTGTGGTTCACTAACTACAATGTCATCTTTTGCTTTAGAGAGTATAGAAATGTTAGAAGATAAACAATTTTTGCAGATGTTGATAAACATATTGGCAAATGTAATTTTATCATTGCTTGCTGTATATGGTGGCAGAATTTTAATACTGCAGTTTTTAAAATAAACCCATCATGACTTTTCAAAAAATGCTTTGTTTAACAATTAGAATCAAAAGAAACGATGAAATAAATAAAAAGAGGCTAGAAAGGCAGATTATTGATTTTCTAGTTAACAATAAAGTATCAGGTGCTACTGTATGGCTTGGGGTAGATGGATTTGGAAAAAGAGGCAAATCAACAACACATTTAGAAGGAATAACAATGAATCAACCTCTAATGATAGAGACTGTAGATGAAAGGGAGAAAATTGAACCGCTATTAATACCATTGAAAAGAATGATTGATGATAATGGAGTAATAACCATTTATGAAGTAAATGTAATATAATAATAACCGAGTTTTAAAAAATGACAAATAATTGTTATAATATACATCATCAAAGGATATCGCATTAAATTCATTTTTTAAGTCGATTCTCATAACATGCTCTTTTCTTATATACATAGTAAGAAAAGACATATTTTAAAGATAAAAAATAATTTATTATATTATATATCCTTACCTCCATGTTTTCTTTTTATGGATTCTATTCTTCCCCTATATTTTTCATTATATCCTGATTTACAAGAGTTGCAACAAAAAAATCGTTCAATATCTGCAAACTTTAAAACTTTGGGTTTGTCAGAAATTGGCCCTTTACAATAATCGCAAACCATTTTTATTGTAAGTCCACTTGTAATGCTTTTTTTAATTTTATCTGTTTCTATTTTAAGGATATCGTTATTAATATCAATTTCTTTTTCTTCTTTTTTTGTCACATCATTCTTAATACCTTGTATTTGAACCAAATTGTCTTCTTCATCTTCATCCTTATCTATTAGATTAAAATCAAATACTGGAGTAACTCTTTTGATAAATCCTACATTAACCAATCTTTCAAATCTAGCCTTTACAGTAGGGGTTGTTATTTTGGTTTCCCTTGATATTTGTCTAAAAGATTTTCTTCCATCTTGTACTAAGGATTTTATAATTGCAATATCAATTTTATCTAGATGTAAAGGCAATATAGAATATTCGTCAATCATATTATATTTTCCTTTACATTTGTAAAGCTCGGATGTTATGTTCCTTTATTTTATATACATAGATATGAACACGATATTTAACATTAATAAAAAAGATTCAAATCATATCCAATAAGAAATAGATATAATCAACCACAGATAATCCCCCGTTGAAAAAGAGATATTATAAGATGGATAAGAATTTTTCCAAAAATTACTATTTTAGTCCATATCATCGGAATATTGACAACAGACCTTCCACTATCTATAAGTACACTTATTATTACATCCATCCCTGTTCCCATAGTGACATGTATAGTAACATCTCAATTGGAAGATTTTTAAAAAGCGGCTTATCTCTAAAACTTCAACAAGAAGTAAGATTTTGCAGTTGAAAAATTAATTAATTTTAGCGAGATATTCTAACGAATTTGTATCCTGATTTTTCTAATCTATTTTTTATTTCTTCTTTTGTTATTAAATTAGAGTCAAATTCAACTACTATACTATTGGTCATATAGTTTACATTGATATTTTTTATTGCTTTTTCATCTTTCAATTGCTTTTCTACTATTGGTTTACAAGTAATACAATACATTCCAACTACCTTAAAATATGCTTTTTGTATTTGAGACATTAGAATACCATTATTTTAAAATATATGTTATGTAAACTTGTTAAGCCAATAATTAATATTATATTTCAATAGATAGTTTTATTGGTAAACCATCTTTTTAATGAAAAGAGGTAACAGATTGTTCGATGGAAATATCATTATTAATAAAGATTTTATTAAAAAATGTACATTTTAATATAATGTATTTTAAAATAGTTGTTGTCATTATTTAAAATTAATAAAAAATCATCATCATCATCTTTTATCAGGTTATTTATTCAATTAAGAGTATATAAATTAGCAATATTAAAGATAATCGAAACTTTTAATAACAAAAAGCAAATAAAATTTTTATTTTTTTTAACAAATTACTACATTAGATAAAAAGTGGGTTGTCATTACCTCCTTCATATTTATTGTTAATCTCATTAGCGTTATCAAAATAAATATTTATTTATTAAAGTGATTTAAAATCTTTTTAATTGAAGATAAAATACAGAGATGTTTTATACTCTTTATTTTTCTTCATTCTTGCTGGTTTATGTGAGATAGGCGGCGGCTATTTGGTATGGTTATGGTTAAGAGAAAACCAAAGTTGGATAATTGGCGCATCCGGCGGATTGATACTCTTTGTATATGGAGTAATTCCAACATTTCAAAAATCTTATTTCCATAGAACTTATGCGGCATATGGAGGAATATTTATCGTAATGGCATTGCTTTGGGGCTATATTATTGAGGGCAAAATACCAGATAAATATGATTTAATAGGAACATTACTTTCCATCGTAGGAGTCATAATAATTTTTTATTATCCGAGAAAAGAAAAAGGGAAGTCAATTGGAATTAGTTCACCTAAGTAACACCCCTCTTTCTATTTTTATGATCACATTTACATTATTTTTAGTGGCATCTATTGCAGAAATAGGCGGCGGCTATTTGGTATGGTTATGGTTAAGAGAAAATAGAAAAAAAATTTTAGGATTAGCTGGTGGACTGATACTCTTTGCATATGGAGTAATTCCAACCTTTCAGCCATCTAATTTTGGAAGAGTGTATGCAGCATATGGAGGAATCTTTGTAATCATGGCAATAATTTGGGGATTAATAATAGACAAGAAAATTCCAGATATATATGAAATTATTGGAGGATTTATTGTTTTATTAGGTGCTTTAATAATATTTTACTCTCCTAGGTAAGTATATTTTTGAATTCATCTTATTTGTTAAAAAAATACATCATTTAATAAATACAAATACAATAAAAACTAGCAATTAATATTGGTGTTTATCCTTTTTAAAATCAGATAATAGTATTTGAAAAAAAATGGCTATGATATTAAAAGATGGGTAAAATCAAATTATAAAGGTTTAACAATTGTGATGATAATGTTTGTTGCATCACTTGCAATAAATGCATATATCGGATTTGGTCCATCTTCTTCTCTTTTCTCTTATTTTTCTCAATCGCCTTCATCAAATAATATTAAACAAAATGTACAAACAAATTCAAAAGTTGATCCCTTTGCAATACGTAATTCCTTTTATTTAAACATTACAATGGATGGTAAACATATGACTATTCCAAGTCAAATAGGCATAGAACAACCGTTATGGCATAACCATACTCTAGATAAATACGGAGCACCAGGGATGACAATGCAGGGAATGACAATGCCAAGCATGGCCCCCATATATACAAATGATAAGAGCGGATTGATAAAGATAGGCTCAATTGTAATTCGAAATTATACATTAGGTGACTTTTTCAATATCTGGGGGTTTGACCTAAATGGTAAAACAGTAAATGCATCAGTAAATGGAAAAGCCATTTCCGATTTTAAAAGTCATATTCTAAAAGACAAAGAACAAATTGATTTGAGCATCTCAGCAAATAAATAAAATAATCTTAAACTTTAATAATAGTTATAAAAATAAGAGAACATATAATTTCCAATAAAAAAATAAAACTATATTTGCTACGAGTGATCAATCAAAGTTAAAAAAACACAAAATAATATCCAAAAGCTGAAATATAGTATATAGCGTATTATTATTTGTAAAGATCGATTTTTGATTTTTTTTCTTTTAACATTATATATAAAATTTAAAGCATCTATTTTTGTTTGTTATCTTTTATAATAACAAAAAGGAAAAAACACTAGAGAATAATCAAACTCCTTTTTTATACAATCTAATTACTATACTAAGGCATTTAAACAATATTAACGAGTCACTCGGATAAATTTATATCCAGACTTTTCCAATATATTTTTTATTTCTTCTTTTGTTATTAAAGATGGATCAAATTCTTTCACTACACTATCAGTCAAATAATTGATATCAATTTTTTTTATTGCTTTTTCATATTTTAATTGTTTTTCTATTATGGATTTACTAGTAATACGATACAATCCAACTACTTTAAATTTGCTTTTTGTATTTGATTCATTATATCCTTTCTATTTTTATAAAATATTTAACTTAACTAATTAAATCAATTAATTTGAATTTTTATTTAATTTATAATAGTAGATAAATTTTTCAAATTTATAATTTTTTTACATTTGTAAAGATCTGTTGTTATATATGTATATATTGATAAATATATAACATATGGCAAAAGATCCAATTTGTGGGATGTTTGTAGAGGAAAATGATAACTCTATACATTATATTAAAAATGGAATAAAGTATTATTTTTGTTCAAATCAATGTTTAAACGAATTTATAGAGCCAGAAAAAGAATTAAAAAAACTTAAGATTCATGTATCTACAAGCATTGCTCTTACAATACCTATTATAATACTTAGTCTCCCACATATGATTCCTCAATTTGGGCATCTTTATCCTATGGAGATGATGAGATATACAAATTATATAATAATGGCTCTAGCAACTCCAATTCAATTTTGGATTGGTCTACGCTTTTATAGAGGGTTTTGGGACGGAATTAAAGCAAAAGCATCAAATATGGATACACTAATCGCAATAGGAACTTCTACAGCATACATATACAGTGCAATAGTAACTATAGTTCCAGGCTATTTCCCTTTTACATCTGTTTATTTTGAAACAGCTGCTATAATAATTACATTGATATTAACTGGAAGACTTCTTGAAACAAAGACAAAAGAAAATGCTTCAAATGCAGTAAGAAAACTATTAGACTTAAAACCAAGAACAGCTAGAATAGTTAAACCTATAATCAAAGAAGATTCTAATGACAACAAAGATAGTAAAAATTCAAATATCATCAGAACAAATCAAAATGTCAGCAGGAATTCTGAATTAAAATTATTATCAAAAGAATTCAAAGAGATAGAGATTCCAGTTGAGCAAATTGTAGAAGGAGATTTTATGATAATCAAACCCGGAGAGAGAATTCCAACAGATGGCATAATAGTGGAAGGAAGCTCATCTCTAGATGAATCTGCATTAACAGGAGAAAGTATTCCTATTGATAAAACAAAAGGAGATGAAGTAATAGGAGCCACTATTAATAAGAATGGGCTTTTAAAGGTCAAAGCAACAAAAGTAGGACAAGATACTGTATTATCTCAAATAATAACACTTGTAGAAGAAGCAAAAACTGGAAAAGCTAAACTGGAAAAAATGGTAGACCAGGTAGCAAAATATTTTGTTCCTGCTATTGTGATTATTGCAATTGGAGTATTCCTTGGATGGTATTTTATAGGAAATGCAGGATTAACTTATTCTCTTTTAGCGTTTGTATCCGTTATGATTATAGCCTGTCCTTGTGCTCTTGGACTTGCTACACCTGCAGCTTTGATGATGGGAGCAGGTAAAGGTGCTGAAAACGGAATATTGTACAAGGGAGGAGAGTACATTGAAATAGCAAATAAAGTTAATACCGTTGTATTTGATAAAACAGGCACTTTGACGGCCGGAAGACCATCTGTAACTGATATAATGCTACTAGCAAAAGATATGGAAGAACAAGAACTGGTGAAATTCGCAGCAATAGCCGAATCTGGTTCGGAGCATCCTTTAGCACAAGCAGTAGTAAGAAAAGCTAAAGAAAATAATATTCCAATATCAAATCCAGAATCCTTGGAGGCAATCTCAGGAAATGGACTTAAAGCAGTTTATTCAAATCATGACATTATAATAGGAAACAGAAAGATAGTAGAGGATAGCAAGATTCCAATCAATGAAAATATAGATAACAACTTGGCGGTATTTGAAAAACAAGGAAAGACTGCCATACTAATATGCATAGATAACAAATTAGCAGGAATAATCGCTATAGCTGATACCATAAAAGAAGGTGCTAAAGAGACAGTTAAAACTTTGAAAAACAAAGGAATAGAAGTAATAATGCTTACTGGAGATAATGAAAGAACTGCAAAAGCGGTTGCTTCAAAGATTGATATAGATAGAGTAATTGCACAGGTCCTTCCACATCAAAAGGAAGAGACGATATCTACATTAAAATCACAACAAAATAAAATTGTTGCAATGGTTGGTGATGGTATAAATGATGCGCCAGCATTAGCAATGGCGGATTTAGGAATAGCAATTGGCTCTGGTACGGATGTTGCAAAAGAAACAGGAGGCATAGTTTTAATAAAAGATGACATAAGAGACGTAATTACTGCACTTGACTTGGGAAAGAAAACAGTTTCAAAGATAAAGCAAAATCTATTTTGGGCTTTTGCATATAATACAGGTTTAATACCAATAGCAGCTGGAATACTAGTTCCATTTTTGGGAATTGGAATTTTTGGATGGCTTCCAATACTTGCAGGAATTGCAATGGCATTGAGCTCTATAACAGTTGTAACAAACTCATTACTACTTGGAAAATACAGACCACAATACAACTAGAATCATCATATTCATATACGATATACAGTGAAAGTAGTAGCATATAGATAGAATAACTAATCTTCTCTTTTATAGTGTCAATTAAATAATATATATTAATCTCATGAATTAAAAAAAATGCAAATCAATGAGATTTATATAATATAATGTAAAAATACTAGATAATGAACATTATAACAAAATTATATTCAATTGCCATACCTTCGATAATTGC
>Ga0134125_10004329_pt1 | contig 16266 bp, 15 predicted proteins | sample KB31751_FD_96464 | JGI IMG/M metagenome (GOLD analysis project Ga0134125, IMG submission 96464) | Terrestrial soil microbial communities with excess Nitrogen fertilizer from Kellogg Biological Station, Michigan, USA - KB3-175-1 | ecosystem: Environmental > Terrestrial > Soil > Unclassified ...
CACGCGGCGCCCGCCTATCACTACGGCGGTGGCGGCTCGCTGACGGTCTATCGTTCGACACCGGCGCCGGCCCCTCACTTCGCCGCGCCGACGCAGACCTACCACGCCGCGCCCTCGTATCATTACGCGGCGCCGAGCACGTTCCATCCGTCGGGCGGCTACACGGGCGGCGCGAATTCCAGCTTTCACCCGAGCGGTGGCGGCGGCTACCACCCGAGCGCGGGCGCCGCGCATTTTGGCGGCGGCGGCGGCCGACACCGCTAGATCCTTCGCCATCCCATCGGGCGAGCGGGCCATCGCTTGCCCGTTGCAGTACGCATACCTCGACCCCAGAACCTCTACATGGACAAGCCGCAGGCACAAAAGAGCGTGCCGGCGCGGATCCTCGTCGTCGACGACGACGCGGCCGACGCCGAAGCTCTGTGCTCGCTCCTCACCGAAGCCGGACACGAGGTCGAGCAAGCGGCCTCGACCGAGGCCGCGCTCGCGAAATTTCGTGAAGGTACGTATGCGATCGTCGTCGCCGACGTGCAGCTCCCCGGCGAGAGCGGGCTCGATCTCGTGCGCCAATTGCGCAATCAGGCGCCGGCCACCGCCGTCGTGGTCATGACCGGACACGCGTCGGTGTCGACCGCGGTCACCGCGCTCAAGCTCGGTGCGGTGGATTACCTGAAGAAGCCGGTGCACGTGTCGCAGCTGAAAAAGCTGATCGCGCAGCTCGTCGCCGAGCGGCCCGCGTATCTGCCCAACGCGCTGCTCAACGTCGAGAAGGCGGACGAGGAAGTGTTCGAGGGCATGCTGGCGCGCTCGACGGTGATGCACCGCGTGTTCGAGAGCATCACCGCGGTGGCGCAGACCGATGCCACCGTGCTCGTCGTGGGCGAGACCGGCACCGGCAAGGAGCTGGTGGCGCGCGCCATCCACGAGCGCTCGGCGCGCAAGGCGGGGCCGTTCGTGCCGGTGCACACCGGCGCGATCCCGAAGGACCTGATCGAGTCGGAGCTGTTCGGCCACGAGAAGGGCGCCTTCACCGGCGCGATCTCGGCGGCCGAGGGCAAGTTCGGCGCGGCCAAGGGCGGCACCATCTTCCTCGACGAAGTGTCGACGATGTCGGATCGCGCGCAGGTCGATCTTCTGCGCGTGCTCGAGACGTTCCGCTACACGCGCGTCGGCGGCAAGGTCGAGCACACGGCCGACGTGCGCGTGGTGTGCGCGACCAATCGCGACCTCCTCGCGATGGCGCACGAAAACAAGTTCCGCGAGGACCTGTACTACCGCATCAACATCTTCCCGATCACGCTGCCGCCGTTGCGCCAGCGGCTCGAGGACATTGGCCTCCTCGCCGATCGCTTCATGCGCGCGGCGGCCGAGCGCTACAAGAGGCCGGTGCGCCTGTTGCCGGAGGCGTCGGTCGAGCTGCTCATGTCGTACGCGTGGCCGGGCAACGTGCGCGAGCTGCGCAACCTCGTCGAGCAGGCGGTGCTGCTCGAGCGCTCGGAGCGGCTCGAGCCCGAGCTCATCAATCGGCTGCTCACCGAGCGCCCGCAGCGGGTGAGCCCGCCGACGCCGCCGCCGTCGTCGTCGTCGATCGCGCGCTACATCGGGCGCGACGATGCGACGCCGCCCTTTGCGCTGCCGATCCCGGCGCCGGTGGTGCCGATCGCGGTCGGCACCAAGGTCGAGGACGCCGAGCGGCAGCTGGCGCTGCGCACGCTCGAAGCGTACGCGGGCGATCGCGTCGCCGCGTGTGCCGCGCTCGGCGTCGATTCGGCGCGTCTCGACGAGCTCCTCGGCGGCGGCCACGAGCCGCAGCCCGCCGTTCCCCACAATTAGTACTTTTTTTCATTCTTCAGGCGACAAGGTGTGACAACGCGGCAGCGCGACGGCCGTCGTGCGCGCCAGATCGCATGAATGTCCACCACGATCCCGGCGTCATTGCGCCTCCACGCGGCTTGGCCCGCGTTTCGCAAAGTGCGGACGGCATGGAGGCCACCGAGATGTCGTCGACGCAGATCTTCCAGCCCGGTCAGATCATCAAGCACTACGGCGTGTATCGTTGCAGCTGCGGCGGTCACGAGTTCTTCGGCGTGTCGGGTCGCGTGTTCCCGCGTCCGCACTGCCCGGCAGGCGCGTGGGAAATGAAGCACCGCGCGCGCGAGGAGAAGTTCTTCTAGTGGGCACGCGCACCGCGCTCCTGCTCGCCGGGATCGATTCGGCCGAGCGGCTCGAAACGGCGCTGGCGCTCGCCGAGCGCGCGGCGGTGACGATCACGATCGCGCTCGATGCGGAGACGATCGCCGCCGTCGCGCGCACGCGGCCCGAGCTGGTCGAGCGCGTGCGTGCGGCGTTCGCCGGCGGCAAGCTGGCTGCGATGTTGACGTGCGCGCACGGGGCCGAGGCGGGCCTCCTGACGCGCGAGGAGCTGGCCGACGAGCTCCGGCTCGACGAGGAGACGCTGCAGCTCGTCTTCGGCGTGACGCTCGAGCGGCGCGGCTTCGCCGGCGCGGTGGCGGACGTCGAGGCGCTGGAGGCGGCGGGTGTCGACTTCGTCGTCGGGGACGACACCGAGCCGTGCCGTCTGGGCGAGCGGATGATGGCGCTGCCGATCGCGGTGTGTCACGTGAGGGCGACCGAAGACGCGGAGTGGATCGTACGCACGCACGCGGAGGCGGGCGAGCGCGTGGTCGGCGCCGATGCGTGGGCGGCGACGCTGACACCGCCGTGGCTGATGCGCGGCGAGCTGACGGCAGAGGCGCCGCCGATGGCGCTGCAGGCGCTCTGCGCGCTCGGCGATTGGTGCCTGGGCGCGTTCGGGCTGCGCCGCGTGCCCGGCGTGGCGGCGGCCGCGCTCGTCGACGAAGCGTGGAAGCTCGAGCGCTTTCCCGCGCGGGCGCGCGTGCCGCTGGTGCGGCGGCGCGGCCTGGCGGTGTCGCGGCGGGCGTGGCTGGCGGCGTACGAGTGGTGCGATGTGCTGGCGGTGGAGGCGCGCGTGCCGGGGCTGGCGGCGCACGCGCAGACGGCGCTCGGTGCGTGGGTGCTGCCGAGCTTGCGGGCGGTCGGCGAGGCGCACGGCGCCGGCGAGCCGTTGGCGCGGGCGGAGGCGGCCTACGAGGAGCTGCGCACGTTCGGGTTCGTGGGCGGGCTGCGGTGGCGGGCGCTGCTGTCGTCGCTGCGCGATGCGTTCGCGCTGTTGGCGGCGCGGCGCGAGATCGATTGGTCGATCGTGGCGGAGGCGCCGCGGGCGCCGGAGCCGCCGACGCTGCGGCTGGTCGAGCCGTCGGTTCCGCTGAACTAACGCGACATCGAGATCTGGACGATGCGATCCATCGCGGCCTGATAGGGCCAGGCGCGGTTGCGGTACTTCTCGGCGCCGCCGGCGGCGCGGTAGTAGAGGCTCATGGCGCGGTCGCGGTCTTCGACGCGGACGCGCTCGGCGAGCTCGAAGAGGGCCGGCTCGACGAGGCCCGGCACGTCGCGGGCGATGGCTCGCTCCAGGCGCGTGCGGGCGCACGCCTCGTCGTGCAGCGCGTCGCAGGCGCGGGCGGCGCCCATGAGCGCGTCGATGCGCGCGGCGTCGCCGGCGTCCTTGCGCGCGGCGATGGCGTCGAAGCGGCGCAGCGCGACGGCGGCGCGGCCGGCCTGCGCGTCGGCGCGGGCGCGGGCGAGGGCCACGTCGGGCGTGCCGGCGCAGGCGGCGAGGCCGAGCGCGAGCGCGGCGGCGAGCCCGATGGCGGCGGCGCGTGGCATGATGGCGCTAGCATGTCCAAGATCGACCTTTCGCTCAAGGACGCCTTCCGCCGCGCGCGCGAGAAGGTCGAGGGCTACGGCGTTCGCGTCTACATCGGCGACGTCAAGGATCCGAACACCGGGATCTTCGACGGCAGCGAGATCGGCATCGACTACGCCAACGACCTCGAGATGTCGCTGTTCGTGCTCGTGCACTTGTTCGGGCACACGGTGCAGTGGAACACGGTGCCGGGCTATCGGACGATCGACACGCGCGTCAAGCCGGGGGCGCCGCCGGAGGTGATCGAAGAGGCGCGGGTGTACGAGGAGAACGCGTCGCGCTATGGGCTGCAGCTGCTGCACGAGGCGGGCGTGGTGGACCGCGACGTGTGGATCAGCGATTGGCGCGGGAGCGACTGGAAGTATCTATCGACCTATTACGCGACCGGGAAGCTGCCGACGTGGGCGGAGTGCCGCTCGACGGGCCACCCGCGCATCGAGCCGCTGCCGATTCCCGCGTTCACGCCGCACCGGTTCTACACGCGCTACGCGTTTTGAACGCGGGCGGCTGGCCGCTCGCGAGCCTACGCCGCCTCCGCCTGCGCGTAGCCCCAGCGCTCGCGCACCCGCTTCTCGACGCTGCCGAAGAGCAGCCGCTCGAACCCGAGCCCGAGCACCACGATCACCACCATCACGCTCATGACGCGCGCCATGTCCCCGAGCTCGCGCCCGAGCGTCAACAGCTGACCGAGCCCGCCCGCCACATACAACAGCTCGCCCGCCATCAGCGAGCGCCACGCGAACGTCCAGCCGAGCTTCAACCCCGTCACGATCCCCGGCAGCGCCGCCGGCAGGATCACGCGCGTATAGAGCCGGAGGCGCCGCGATCCCATCGTGCGCGCCGCCCGGATATACAAGGTCGGCACGCTGCGCACCGCGCCCTCGGTCGCGATCGTGATCGACAACAGTGACCCCATCACCACCACGAACAAGATCGCCTTCTCCGACAGCCCGAACCACAAGAGCGCCAGCGGCAACCAGCAGATCGACGGCAGCGCCTGCAGCCCCACCACCATCGGCCCCACCGCGGCGCGCAGCCACGCCATGCGCGCCAACATCACGCCGAGCGTGATCCCCGCGCCCGCCGAGATCGCGTAGCCCACGAACAGCCGGTACAGCGACGTCGCCACCGCGCGCACCAGCTCGCCGTCGCGCAGCGTGTGCCCGAGCATGCGCAGCACGCCGCCCGGGCCGGGCAGCATGTACGATGGCCAGGGCCCGAATCTAGAGATGCAGGCCCAGCCAATCAGCAGCACGCCGAGCGCCACCACCGCCGGCAGCCGCCGCCGCGGGTCGCTCGTCATCGTGTCCGTCTTCTGATTCGCCATCGACCGCCTCGTGCTCGCCCGTCTCGTCGAGCCCGCCCTTGAGATGCGCCGCCAGCTCCACCACTTCGGCCTGATCGACGTGCCGCGGCTGCGGCAGCCGCGCCGCCACGTCGACGTCCATGGCCACGCGCGCCGGACGCGCGCGCAGCACGATCACGCGCGACCCGAGCCGCACCGCCTCGGCCATGTCGTGCGTGACGAACACGATCGTCTTCTTCGTGCGCGCCCAGATCTCGACGATCTCCGACTGCAGCGCCGCGCGCGACTTGGGATCGAGCGCGCCGAACGGCTCGTCCATCAAGAGGATGTCGGGCTCGAGCGCGAGCGCGCGCGCCAACGCCACGCGCTGCTTCATGCCGCCCGACAGCTCGTGCACCCACACGCGCGCGAACCCCGACATCTTGACGAGATCGAGATACTTCTTGGTGCGCGCCTCGCGCTCGCGCTTGGCCACGCGCAGCTCCTTCATGCCGAAGGCGACGTTCTCGGCGACGCTCAGCCAGGGAAAGAGCGCCGCGTCCTGGAACATCACGCCGCGATCGGGCCCGGGCCCGCGCACCGGCCGGCCGTGCACGCGCACCTCGCCGTCGTCGGGGCGCTCGAGGCCGGCCACCAGGTTGAGCAGCGTCGTCTTGCCGCAGCCCGACGGGCCGACCAGGCAGACGAACTCTCCGTCGCCGACGGTGAGCGACATCTCGCGCAGCGCCGCGGTCACGCCGCGCGTGGTCGACTGGAACCGTTTTCCGACGCGGCAGACTTCAATCACACGGCCTTATCGAGCAAGCCGTATGCCGTGATCAGGCGCGGTCCGTACCCCAGACCTCGCGTACTCGCGCGTCGAGCTGCTTGAAGAAGAGGACCTCGGTCACCAGGCCGAGCGTGACGATCGCGACCATCACCGCCATCACGCGCGCCATGTCGCCGAGCTCGCGCCCCGTGGCGAGGAGCTGTCCCAATCCGCCGGACACGAACAGCAGCTCGCCCGCCATCAACGAGCGCCACGCGAAGGTCCAGCCGAGCCGCATGCCCGACAAGATCGACGGCAGCGCCGCGGGCAGGATCACGCGCAAGTAGAGGGTCGCTCCGCGCGCCCCCATCGTGCGCGCCGCGCGCACGTAGAGCGGCGGCACGTTCGACACCCCCGACTCCGTCGCCACCGTGATCGACAAGAGCGAGCCGGCGACGACCACGAACAAGATCGCCGACTCCGACAGCCCGAACCACAAGAGCGCGAGCGGCAGCCAGCAGATCGACGGCAGCGCCTGCAGCCCGGTCACGATGGTGCCCAGCGATTCGCGCAGCGTCCGCGAGCGCGCCAACCCGAGCCCGAGCCCGACGCCGCCGACGAGCGACAACAGGTAGCCGATCACGAGCCGCCGCAGCGACGTCGCGATGCCACGCGGAATCGAGCCATCGACCACGCCCGACCACAAGCTGCGCCCGATCGCCGACGGCGACGGGAACACCCACGGCCGCCACAGGCCGAGCCTAGATGCCGCCTCCCACGCCAGAACCAGTGCCACCAGGAACAGCGCCCGGCGCAGGCTGCCACGCATCGTCGATCTCCTCACGCATCACTTTCTCTACCTCGGTGCGCAGCTCCTTCATGATGCGTCCGACGTAGTAGGCGACGTCGCCCTCGGTCACGCGCGGCCGCGCGAGCGCGATGGTCTCGTCGAGCTTCACCCGCCCCGGCGACGTGGCCATGAGCACCACGCGATCGCCGAGGCGCACCGCTTCGCGCACGTTGTGCGTCACGAACACGACGGTCTTCTTGGTCGCGCGCCAGATCTCGGTCAGCTCGCCGTGCAGCACGTCGCGCGTCTGCGCGTCGAGCGCGGCGAACGGCTCGTCCATGAGCAGCACGTGCGGATCGGGCGCCAGCGCGCGGGCGAGCGCCACGCGTTGGCGCATGCCGCCCGACAGCTCGTGCACGTAGGCGTCGCGAAAGCGCCACAGGTGCACCTTCTTGAGGAAGGTCTCGGTGCGCGCGGCGCGCTCGTGCTTGTCGCGCACGCCGGCGAGCTCGAGCCCGAAGTCGACGTTCTTGCGCACCGAGAGCCAGGGGAACAGCGCCGAGTCCTGGAACATCACGCTGCGCTCCGGGCCCGGCCCGGTGATCTCGCGCCCGTCGAGCGTCACGCGGCCGGAGTCGGCGCGGTCGAGCCCGGCGATCAGGTTGAGCAGCGTCGACTTGCCGCAGCCCGACGGCCCGAGCAGGCAGACGAACTGCCCCTCCTCGATCGTCAGCGACACGCCGGCGAGCGCGTGGTGCGTGCCGCGCCGCGACGTGAAGTGCTTGGCCACCGACTCGAGCGCGATCATTTGCCGTCCGCGATCGCGGCGTCGAGAAAGCGGCGCGTGGTCAACCCGGCGACGTCGCCCTCGGGCAGAAAGCCGAGCGCCCGCCCGTCGGCGAGCTGCTTCTTGAGCGCGGCGTCGAGCAGCTCCGCCGACGGCTCGACGTTGGCGTAGGCCTTCTTGAGCAGCTCCTCGGGCAGCGCCTTTTTGGCCCACTTCTGCAGCCCGGTGTCGACGAGCGCGCGCGCCTCGTCGGGGTGCGCCTTCATCCACGCGATCGCCGCCACGTTGGCGTCGACCAGCTTCTGCACGATCTCGGGATGCCGGGTCAAGAGCTCCTTGGTCACGACCAGCACCGTCGTCGGGAACTTCTTGTCCGGCCATAGATCGCGCTCGTCGACGAGCAGCTCGCCGCCGGCCTCGTCGATGAGGCGCGTGGTCCACGGCTCGGGCACCCACGCGCCGTCGAGCTCTTTCTGCTTCATGAGCGCCAGGATGTCGGCGTTGGCCAGCGGCAGCACCTGCACGTCGCCGCCGCGATCCTTGGACTGCAGGCCGTGCTCCTTCAGGTACACACGCAGCGCCACGTCCTGCGTGTTGCCGAGCTGCGGCGACGCCAGCTTCTTGCCGTGCAGGTCGCCCGGCCCATGGATGCCGGCCTCCTTGCGCACCACGAGCCCGGCGCCGTTGAGCGCCGCGCCCGAGACCACCACCAGCGCGTCGCCGTGCGAGCGCAGGTAGCCGTTGATCGCCGGCGCCGGCCCGACGTAGCAGGCATCGAGAGCGCGCGCGAACAGCGCCTCCATCGCCTGCGGCCCGGCGTTGAACGGCTTGGCGTCGACGGCGAGCGGCGCCAGCGCGCGCGCGAAGTCGCCGCGCTGCAGCCCCACGAGCGCCGGCCCGTGCGTGAGGTTGGGGAAGAAGCCGAGCCGCAACGTCGTCGGCGCCGCGCCGCCCTTGGGCTCGCGCGCGCGACAACCCGCCGCCACCACGACGAGGGTCGCGGCGACGAGCGCGAAGGTGCGGGCCGGGAAGCGCATCCGCCTATCATCCGTTATAGCGGATGACTGTCAAGGGCCAAGCGCGGCCCGTCGAGGATCCAGATTTTCTTGGATCAGAAACATGCATGAAACCTCGAATCCGTATAACTAGTAAGGAGGGAGGGCGAGATGGATCTGGCACGTCGCCGACGTCATTCCCCGGCGTCCACCGTCCCGAAGGTTCACACCCGCGGCGAGGCGCGCCTCGACGCCATGCTCGAGCTGGCCGAAGAAGCGTCGCGGCCGGCGCCGCTCGGGGAGGTCCTGCAGTCGCTGTGCGCGCGCATCGCCCAGGTGCTCGCCGTCGACGTCTGCTCGATCTACCTGCGCGAGCTGGCCGATTCGCCGGGTAACCGGCGTATCTCGGGCGACCTCGTGCTGCGCGCGACCTCCGGCTATTCGCGCGAAGCCGTGGGGCAGGCGCGCATGCGCGTGGGCGAGGGCCTGACCGGCTTCTCGGTCGAGTGCCTGCGGCCGGTGTCGGTCGCGCGCGCCGCCTCCGACGCGCGCAACAAGCCGTTCGCCTTCATGGACGAAGAGCGCTTTCCGTCGCTGTGCGCGACGCCGCTCGTCGACGGCGGCCGCGCGGTCGGCGCGCTGGTCGTGCAGCGCAAGCAGCCGCGCGCCTTCGGGCAGCGCGAGATCGTGCTGATCGCGTCGATGGCGCCGCCGGTCCTGTTCGCGCTCGAGCGGGCGCGGCTGCGCGAGCGCGAGCGCATGGCCGAGCTGTCGGCGGCGACGCCGGCGATCCCGCACGCGCGCGTGCACGAGGTGACGCTGCGCGGTCAGGCGGCGGCGCCGGGGCAGGGCTTCGGCACCATCGCGGTGCGCCGCCATCATCAGCCGTCGCAGCCGCCGGTGGGCCCGCTCTCGATCGCCGACGAGAAGGCGCGCCTCGGCGTGGCCCTCGCCGAAGCCGCCGACGAGATGACCAAGCTGGTCGCGTGGGCCATGGCCTGGGGCCCGCTCGATCGCGCCACCATGGCCTCGCTGCTGTCGCCCGCGCGCTTCGTGCTCGACGACGCGCGCCTGCGCGGCCGCATGCGCGATCACATCGACGAGGGCGTGTCCGCCGAAGCGGCGGTCGAGCGCGTGATGCGCGAGTACGCGCGCGTCTTGTCGGCGTCGGGCGAGAAGCTGCTCGTCGATCGCGCGCTCGAGGTCGAGGCGCTCTGCCTGCGCGTGCTCAACCGCCTAGGCGCGCCGGCGGCGAAGCTGCCGCCCGGCGCCGTGCTGGTGGCGGCGCGCCTGACCGTGTGCGACGCCATCGAGCTGCGCGCCGGCCACGCCGCCGGCGCGATCTTGTCGGCGCCGGCGGCGGCCTCGCCCGGGCTCGGCACCGCCGTGGCGCTCGGGCTGCCGGTGGTCGCCGGCGTCAGCGAGCTGTTCCGCTGGGTCACCGACGGTGATCGCGTGCTCGTCGATGGCGAGGCGGGCACCGTGATCGTCAACCCGTCGCGTGTCGACGTCGCCGCGCACCGAAAGCGCTGATACGCTGAGGCGCGTGAGCGGCGCGCCGCCGAGAACCCTCCAGCAGCTGTGGCCCGAGCTCACGCTCGTCGCGTTCGGCGTGATGCTGCGCGTGATGATGCACGTCAGCTTCGACGTGCGCTGGAGCTACGACTTCGACGATCACTTCGCGTACATCGAGCACCTCGCGCACGCGTGGTCGTGGATGCCGCTCGCCGAGTCGCGCGCCGCGTATCATCCGCCGCTGTACTACGCGATCGCGGCGCTGTGCATGCGCGCCGGCGCGGGCGTGCAGGCGCTCGGCTGGATCTCGATCGCCAGCGGCTGTGCGCGCCTGATGCTGATCTTGTGGGGCCTGTTGCGTTGGCTAGCCGAGCAGCGCATCGCGCGCGCGGCGGCGCTGGCCATCGCCGCGGTGCTGCCCGCGTCGCTGCACACCGACGGCATGGTGACGAACGAGGCGCTCAACGGCCTCGTTTCGACCGCGGCCATCCTGCTCGCCGCCGAGATCTTCGCGGCGAAGGAGGGCAGGGCGCGCCTCGTCCGCGCCGCGGCGTTCGGCGCCGTCCTCGGCGTGGCGCTGTGGATCAAGCTGTCGGCGCTGGTGATCCTCGGCGCCGTCGGGATCGTCGGCGCCGCCGTCGCGCTCGCCGCCGCACGTCGCGGTGATCGCGGCCGCGCGCGCTCGTTCGCCGCCGCGCTCGCCGTCGCGCTCGCCACCTGCGCCGTCGTCTCCGGCCCCTGGTTCGTGCACACGCGCGCCGCCCACGGCCGCTTCGTCCTCAGCGGCTTCGACGGCGCCGACGCCCACCGCCTCGCCGGCACGCAAGACAAGCCGTACCTCTTGCGCCGGCCGCTGCGCTTCTACCTCGGCTTCTCGCCGCGCATCTTCGCCTTCCCCTACGTCCCCGTCGGCCTCGCGCCGCACGCCGAGTTCCCGACGCAGCTCTTCGCCAGCACCTTCGCCGACTATTACAACTTCGCGTTCGGCCCCTATCCCGAATCGCTCGACGCGCCGCTGCGCGCCAACCTGAAGCCGCTGCGTCCCGAGGTGCTCACGCTCTCGCGCATCGCCATCGCCGGCGGCGCGCTCGTCGCGCTCGCCACGCTCGCCGGCTTCGTCGGCTGCGCGCTCGCCGCCTGGCGCCGCCGCGACGCCGCGCTCGCCGTGCTCATCGCCATCCCCGCGCTCGCCGTCGCCGGCCAGCTGCACTTCGCCGTCAAATATCCGATCGACGCCGAGGGCCTCGTCAAAGGCGCCTACCTGCAGTTCGCCGCCGCGCCGCTGTGCGCGACCTTCGGCCTCGCCGTCGCCTGGCTGTGGCGCCGCCGACGGATGCGCGTGCTCGCCGCGCTCGCGTTCGCCGGTACCGCCGCGCTCGCCGTCTACGACGTCGGCTGCCGCATCCTCTAGCGTTCGCTCAGCGCCCGCTCAGCGCCTGCTACAGCCGCAGCGCCAGCGCCGCCGACGCCGTCAGGTCGACCGCCGTCCAGCGATCGTCTCCGAGATGCCGCAGCCCTTGCATGCTGTCGTAGCTCACGCGCAACAGCGGCGTCACCCGCGCGCCGACGTACGCGCCGAGCGCGAAGTGCCGCCCGAGCGTCGCCACCAGCCCGCCGCCCGCCTCGCAGAGGAACGACGACGCCGTCGCCTCGGCGAGCACCGGCCCACGGCTGCCGGGCGTGGGATCGTCGTATGACACCTGCCCCGCGAAATAGTCACCCCCGACGGCGACGCGCGGATAGACCACGAGGTGATGCCCGAGCGGCACCAGCACGCGCAGCCCGGCCTCGCCGCGCACGCGCGAGAACGACGCCGATGCCAGACTGGTGTCCGGCATCCCGAGGCCGGTCCCTTCGAGCAGCGTCCCGCCCACCGACAGCTCGGGCATGAGCGCGAAGCGCCGCCCGCGCATCCAGATCGCCAGCCCGACGTGCCCGTCCATGCCGAACGACGGACCGAAGTCATGACCGTAGCCGCCTCCGAGCGGCACGTCCACGCCCGGCGTCACCTCGACGATCAGCTCGTAGCGCGACGGCCCGCGATGCTGCCGCGCCACTTGCGGCGGCGGCGGCGGCGGTGCGTTCGGCACCTCGACCATCGCCTGCGCCCACGCCTGCGAGGGCAGCATCGCCAGCGACGGCAATCCCGCCACCAGCGCCGTTCCCATCCACGCGATCGCCACCCGCTTCATGGCGCCTCCTTGGATTACGGAATCTACATTCCGTATTTCGCGAGCTTCTTGTGCAAGCCTTCGCGCGTGATGCCGAGCGTCTCCGCCGTCTTGGTCTTGTTGCCGCCGTGCTCGCGCAGCGCCTCGACGAGCAGCCAGCGCTCGACCTCTTCCATCATGTCCTTGAGCGTGCCCTTCTTCGGCGCCACCCGCCCGAGGAGCCCCTCGACCTTGCGCACCGCCGGCGCCAGCAGCTCGGGCGTGATGAAGCCTTCGTTGTCGCACTGGATGACGAGGCGCTGCACCTCGTTCTCCAGCTCGCGGATGTTGCCCGGCCACGAGTACGCGGCGAGCTGATCGAGCGCTTCCGGCGTCACACCGGCGACCGCCTTGTTCATCTCGGCGGTGTATTTGCGCAGGAAGTGCTCGGCGAGCAGCGGAACGTCCTCGCGCCGCTCGCGCAAGGGCGGCAGCCGAATCGGGAACACGCGCAGGCGATAGAACAGATCCTGCCGGAACGAGCCCTTCTCGACTTCCTTCTCGAGCGAGCGGTTCGTGGCGCAGATGATGCGCACGTCGACCGCCTTCGGCGCCGTGGCGCCGACCGGGCGGATCTCGCCCTCCTGCAGGACGCGCAACAGCTTGGCCTGCAGGTTGATCGACATCTCGCCGATCTCGTCGAGGAACAGCGTGCCGCCGTCGGCGATCTCGAACAGGCCCTTCTTGTCGTGATCGGCGCCGGTGAACGCGCCCTTCTTGTGGCCGAACAGCTCCGACTCGAGCAGCGTCTCCGGCACCGCCGCGCAGTTCTGCGCCACGAACAGCTTGTCGCGCCGCTTGCCCTGATAGTGGATCGCCGAGGCGATCACTTCCTTGCCGGTGCCGGTCTCGCCCTCGATGCACACCGTCGCGCGCGTATCGATGACCTTCTCCAGCTGCTTGAAGATCTCGGCCATCGCCGACGACTCGCCGATGATGTCGGAAAAGCGCCGCTTCTCTTCGCGGCCCTTCAAGTACTTCACTTCGCCGCGCAGCTTCTCCTCGGCGAGGCGCAGCCGCTGCACCAGGCGCGCGTTCTCGATCGCCAGCGTCGCCATGTTGGCCACGGCGGTGACGAGATCGAGGTCGCCGCCGAGGAACACGCCGCGCTCCGAGCCGACCTGGATGACGCCGCGGATGGTCTCGCCGTCCCACAAGGGCACGCCGATGATGCCGCCGGTGATCGCCATCTTCGTCTCCGTCGACGAGGCGGGCAGCTCGGCCTGCACGTCGCGGATGATGAGCGCGCCCTTTTCGCGCTGCACCGTGCGCACCACCGAGCGGCTGACGTACGGCCGCGCGCCCGACTGGCTGCGCATGAACACCGTGTTCATGCGGCCGTCGTCGGCGAGATCGATGGCCACGTAGCCGGCCTTGGTCACCTGCTCGAAGATGGCCTCGGCGACGCCGTCGAACACCGACGCCAGATCGAGCCCGCGCCGCCCCAGCTTCTTGGCGACGTTGTACAGCGCCGCGACGCGCTCGCGCTCGATCTTGCCCTGGACCTCGGGCAGCTCCGACAGATCGCGGCGCGCGATGATCTCCTGCTTGCCGCGGCCGTCGTCCTCGATCTTCACGCGGCAGCGCACGATCACGGGCTGCGCCGGATCGCCGAGCAAGAGCTCGTCGCCGTCGGCCAGGATCTGCTCGAGCACGCCGTCGTCGAGCGGGATCTCGCCGCCGTTGCGCCGGATGCGCGAGCCGTTGGTCGACTTGAGATCGCGATAGATGTAGCGGTCGTCCTCGCGGAAGATCTGACCGTGCTCGCCCGACAGGTGATAGTCGGAGAGCACGACCTGATTCGACGGCGCGCGGCCGAGCGTGAGTACCGGCAGGTCGAGCTCGAAGGTGGCGCCGGTCTTGTCCCCGGCCAGGACTTCCAGCGTAATCATAAGAGGGAACTAGTATATACTCTGCCGCGCGTGGCGCACCTCGAGTCGTTGGTCGTTCTCGACGCCGCCGGCAAGAGCGGCGCGGCACTCGCCTTCGGCTTCGAACGAGCGGGGTACAAGGTCTACGCCACGCGCGACGGCGAGGACGCGCTGGCCATGGCGCAGACCCGCGTGCCGCAGCTCGTGGTCGTCGCCGTCGACGGGCCGGAGGCGCTCAGCATCGTCGGGCGGGTGCGCGAGGAGTCGGTCACGCGCGAGCTGCCGGTGGTGGGCATCGGCGATCGCGCGCGCCGCGAGGAGGCGCTGCGCGCCGGCGTCGACGAGTTCATCGCCCGCCCGGCCTTCATCCGCGACGTGCTCACGCTGTCGCGCCTGGCGGTGGCGGTGCGCCAGGACGGCGATGACGGCGGCGTGGTCGGCCTGCTCGAGGACTACGGCCTCTACTTCCTCGTGCGCGCGCTCGCCGTCGCCGGGCGCTCGTGCGTGCTCGAGATGGAGCGCGGGCGGCGCATCGGCGAGGTGCAGGTCGCCAAGGGCGCCGTCGTCGGCGCGCGCGTCGGCCGCATGAGCGGGATCGCCGCCTTCCACCACCTGCTGTTGTGGGGCGAGGCGTCGCTGGCGCTGCGCTTCGAGTCGCCCGCCGCCGAACGGCGCATCGCCGCCAACGTCGACGATCTGCTCGATGTGGGCGCGCGCTTCGCCGCCGAGTTCGAGACGGTGTCGTCGCGGGTCGGCGGGCCGCAGGCGGTCTACGCGCACGAGCCGCGACGGGCGGCCGAGGCGCGCGCGCAGATCCCGGCCGAGGTCATGGTGCTCGTCAAGCAATACGACGGGCGCAAGCCGCTCATCGACATCGTCGAGGATTCGCCGTTCAAGCCGTTCGACACCATCAAGATCACCTATCGCCTGGCGCAGCTCGGGGCGATCGCGCGGCGGCAGACGCGGGAGGCGACGCCGCTGCACGAGCGGCTGGCGGTGCGCGACTGGCTGCTCGGCGACGGCGATGGCAAGGACGAGCCGCGCGTGCGACCGGCGAACGGCGCGGCGAGCGGGGTGACCGAAGCGGGGCGGCGCGCGGCGGAGGCGTACGCGGCGGAAGAGGCGCGGCGCGCGGCCGAGCCGTCGCCGGGGGACGACATCCTCGACGACAGCGCCGCCTTCCGCGCGGCAGCGGAGCGGGTGGCCGCGCAGACGACGAAGACGAAGAAGCCGAAGGGCGGCGCGACGGAGAAGCCGACGCCCGAGGCTGCGAAGCCTGCGCCGGCGGCGGCGACGCGGCCCGCGCCCGCAGCGACGAAGCCCGCAGAAAAGCCCGCGCCGGCGGCCGCGAAGCCCGCGCCGGCAGCGACGAAGCCCGCACCGGCAGCGACGAAGCCTGCACCGGCGGCCGCGAAGCCCGCACCGGCAGCGACGAAGCCCGCAGAAAAAGCCGCGCCGCAAAAACCGCAAAAGAAGAAGCCCGCGCCCGGCCCGCCGCCGGCGACGCGCCCGGGGTCCGCGAAGAAGGACGCGCCCGCCAAGCTCTCGCAGCAAGCCGCCGCGCAAGCCCACCAGAAGGAGGCGCTCGTCTTCGACGCGGTCGACGAGGAGTTCTTCGCCCGCGAATCGGAGCTCTGGCACCCGCCGACCGCCGACAACTTCGACGACCTCGATCCCGCCCCGCCCCCGCGCGGCCGCTTCGGCCTCAACAAAAAGAAGTAGCCGCTACTTCAGAACCCAGACCAGATCGACCGACCCCTGCGGCCCCGCGAACCGCAAGGTCAGCGCCTTGGTGTCGCTTCCGACGAGCGGCGACCCGTCGAGCCGCGTGCGCGGAAAGCGCACCGTCCACCCGCGCGAGAAGATGTTCACGTAGGGATAGAACTGCTCGTCGAGCGCGCGCCGCTCCTTGCCCGCCACCACGCGCGACGGCTGCACTTCGTGCCCGTCGTCATCGACGAGCGTCAGCCGCCACACCGTCTTGGCGCTCGTCAGATCGTTGAGCGCATAGTCGTGCGTCGACGTCTCGACGTGGAACTCGTAGGTATCCGCGCCGTCGGCCATGAGCTCGCCGCGCGTGTGCGGCTGATTCTCCGGCCCGATGCGATAGAGCTCGATGTACTTGGCCGCGTAGGCGTCGCGAAACTCCGGCGAGCGCAAGGTCGCGTCGACGTCGAGCGCCTCGTCGAAGTCGGAGCGCAGGTGCGCGTGCCGCGTCCAGCGCTTGAGCTGGTTGACGTAGTCCTTCGGCGTCGCC
>Ga0134125_10004330_pt1 | contig 16259 bp, 16 predicted proteins | sample KB31751_FD_96464 | JGI IMG/M metagenome (GOLD analysis project Ga0134125, IMG submission 96464) | Terrestrial soil microbial communities with excess Nitrogen fertilizer from Kellogg Biological Station, Michigan, USA - KB3-175-1 | ecosystem: Environmental > Terrestrial > Soil > Unclassified ...
ACGATCTCGGCGAGTTGCACGACGATGCGCGTGGCCAGCGGCAGCGTGCGGCCGGCATCGGCGAAGAGCGGCGCGAAGGACGGCACCACCACGGTCACCAGCAAGAGGATGGAGCCGAGCGCCGCGACGACCAGAATGGCGGGATAGATCAGGCTCGAGCGGATCTCCTCCTTCAGCCGCTCGCCGCGCTCGAGCGCATCGGCGAGGCGCACCAGCACTTCGGGCAGGAAGCCGCCCGATTCGCCGGCCCGCACCAGCGCCACATAATCGGCGGGAAAGCGCCGGCTCTCGCCCGCCAGCGCCGCTGCCAGCCCGTCGCCGCCGCGCACGCGCTCGAGCAGGCGCGACAGCATGGCGTGCTGGCCGCTGCCGGCGTCGAGGCGCGCCAGCAGCTCGAGCGAATGATCGAGCGGCAGGCCGGCCGCGATGAGAGTCGCGAGCTGGCGCGTGATGAGAGCGCGGATGCGGCCGGTGAGCCGTGTTTCGCGGCCGGCGAGGAAGGCGAAGGCGCCGGCGCGCGGACGATGTGGCCGCGTGCGCAGCGGCAGCAGCTCGCGGCTCTGCAGCCAGCGCAGCAGGGCGCTCTCGTCGGCCGCCTCGCGCGCGCCGGCGACCACCCTGCCCTCACGATCGACCGCCCTGAAATCGAAGACCGGCATATTTCCCTACTTGCTAGCGGTCGGCGGTGACGCGCCAGACTTCCTCGAGGGTGGTGAGGCCGGCGACGGATTTGGCGATCCCGTCCTGGTAGAGCGAGCGCATGCCGCCCGCGAGCGCCAGGCCATGCAGCTCCCGGCCGTCGACCCGCTCGTGCACCGCCTTGCGCAAGCCGTCGCCGAGCGCCATGACCTCGTACAGCCCGATGCGCCCGACATAGCCGCTGCCGCGGCAGGCCTCGCAGCCTCGCGCGCGGTACAGCGTGCTGCCGGGCGCGAGCCCGATATCCTCGGCCTGGCGCGCGCCGATCTGGTAAGGCTCGCGGCAGGAGCGGCACAAGACGCGGACCAGCCGCTGCGCCACGATGCAGCAGACGGTCGCCGTCAACAGGTAATCGGGCACGCCGAGATCGAGCAATCGCACGATGGTCGCGGCGGCGCTGTTGGTATGCACGGTCGACAAGACGAGATGACCGGTGAGCGCCGCCTGGATCGCGATCTGCGCCGTCTCGAGATCGCGAATCTCGCCGACCATCAGGATGTCGGGATCGTGCCGCAGCGCGGCGCGCAGCACATGCGCGAAGCTGAGGCCGATATCGGGCTTCACCTGCACCTGGTTGATGCCGGCGAGCTGATATTCGACCGGATCCTCGGCGGTCAGGATCTTGCGGTCGCTCGAGTTGAGCCGCGAAAGCGCCGCATAGAGCGTCGTCGTCTTGCCGCTGCCGGTCGGCCCGGTGACCAGCACGATCCCGTTCGGCCGTGCCAGCTGCGCGAGGAAGATCGGCAGCTGCGGCTCGCCCAAGCCCAGCGCCTCGAAATCGAGCGGCACGGCATCGCGATCGAGGATGCGCAGCACCATGCTCTCGCCATGCAGCGTCGGCGCCGTCGCGACGCGGAAGTCGATCTCCTTGCCGCGCACGATCGATTTCATGCGCCCGTCCTGCGGCAGGCGGCGCTCGGCGACATCGAGGCGCGCCATCAGCTTGAGGCGCGACACGACCGCCGGCGCCAGGCCGCGGGCCAGCGATTCCTGCTCCTGCAACAGCCCGTCGATGCGATAGCGCACCGAAAGATGCGTCTCGAACGGCTCGAGATGGATGTCCGAGGCGCGCTGGTCGATGGCCCAGGCGATCAGCTGGTTGACCAGCCGGATGACCGGCGCTTCGGAGGCGAGGTCCTTGAGCCGCGCCACATCGGTATCGGCGATTCCCTCGTCGCGCAGCGGCAGGTCGCCCTGCGCCGCCGCGGAAGCGGCGCCGCCATAGAGCCGCTCGAACGCCGCGTCGAGATCGGCCGGCAGCGCCAGCCGGGGCAACACCGGCCGGCCGACCGCGAGCGCCACGGCGCGGCGCGTGAACGCGTCGAAGGGATCGACCATGGCGAGGAGGAGCCCGTCTTGGGTGTCGGCGAGCGGCAGCGCGTTCGCCTTGCGCAGGAAGCGTCCGGCAAGCCGCTCTTCATGCAGCGGCTGGTCGGGATAGTCCGAGGCGGCGACGAGCGGCAGGCCGGCGATCGAGGCGACGCGCTCCGCCATCGGGCGCTCGGCAACCAGCCCGAGGCTGGTGATGACGCGATCGAGCCGCTCGCCGGTCTCCATGCTGACGCGGCGGGCGCGGCCGAGCGCCGCCGAATCCACCAGCCCCTCCGCCACGAGCTGCGCGACCAGCCGTTCGACGTCGAAAGCGGGGATATTGGCGGCCAGCATCATGGCATCACCGGCATCAGCGGCCCGTACAGCCAGACGATCCAGATTGCCAGCGCCAGCGCCGGCCCGAACGGCAGCTTGCTGGCGGCCGAAAGCGTCCTGCCGCCGGCGAGCGCCGCCGCGAGGCCGATCAGTGCCTCCAGCAGAAGCACGCTCGGCAGCCCGGCCCAGCCGACCCAGGCGCCGCCCGCGGCGAACAGCTTCACATCGCCCCAGCCGAGCCCGTCGCGGCGACGGAGCGCGCGGTATGCCAGCGCGATCGCGGCGAGCGAAAGCGCGCCGAAGACGAGTCCGAGCAGCCCGTCGCGCGGCACATCGCCGAGCCACCAGCCCTGCACCGCGAGGCCGGCGACGGCGACAGGAATGGTCAGGCGGTCGGGCAGCAGCAGATGCGCCTGATCGATGAGGGCGAGCCCCAGCAGCGACCAGCCGAGCAGGCAGCTCGGCAAAATGAGCGGCGGGGGCAAAGCGAGCACGGCGGAGAGGGCGACCAGCAGCGCGCCGAGCTCGGCGGCGAGCGGCGCCCAGCCGATGGCGGTGCCGCAGCGGCGGCATTTGCCGCGCAAGGCCAGCCAGGAGAGGAAGGGCACGAGATCGCGCGCCGCGAGCGCCGCGTCGCAGCGGCGACAGGCGGAGCGGCCGAGCAGCACCGTCTCGCCGCGCGGCAGGCGATCGGCGACGAGCCCGACGAAGCTGCCGACGAAGGGCGCCGCCGCCAGCGCCATCACCGCCAAGGGCGCGGGCGCCATCATGAGCGGCCCGGCTGCCAGTCGAGAATGAGGAAGGGCGGCCGGGCGCCACGCAGAAGGCGCACGCTCGCGCTGCGCTCCGCGACGACGCCGCCGGCCTCGGCGCGCGCCGCGATGCGCACGACATCATGCGGTCCTTCGGCGAAGAAGCGCGCCGCTTGCGGCAGCAGCTGCCGCGCTGCCGTGCGGTACTCGGCCCGCACGCCGAGAAAACTCTCGACGGCGCTCGGCTCGGCACCCGGCAAGGCCAGCAGGACCGAACGCGGCGCCGTCTGCGGATCGATGCCGGCTTGGCGGGAATTCACCGTCGTCAGCGAGGCCAGCCGGCGAAACAGCGCGACCGGCATGCCGCCGATCGCAGCGAGCTCCGACACCGACCGGAACGAAGCGCCGGCGCGCGGCGGGCCGGCTTCGCCGGTCGCCGGCCGCGGGCGCCGGCGCAGCACCTCGCTGGTCAGCGCCGCGGCCAGCGGCGGCGCGCCCGATTCGGCGGTGAACAGCGCGGCGAGCAGCTCGGGTGCGGCGCTGTTGAGATCGACCAGCCCCGTCTCGTCCTGGATCGACAGGGCGACCCGGACGCCGCCGATCGCCTGTTGGCGCAGGCTGCCGTCGCGCGGCAGGACGGCGTCCTGGTCGGTGAGGAGGGCGAATATCGTGGCGCGCACCGCACCGTCGGCCGCGGCGCGGGCCGCCGCCGCCAGCCCGAGAGTGCGTGTCACCGCCCCCTCGGTATGGGCGGCGCGGGCCATCGTCGCCGCGAGCATCGCGAGGAAGCCGGCGGCGAGGAGCACGGCGACGAGAGCGAAGCCCGCCTCGCGGCGGCTTGCGATGAGGGCAGGGCTCACGGCGCGAAGCGCCCCGTCGGCGGCGCCAGCTGGTTGAAGCGCCGGCGCAGCTCCGCCGTGGCCGCCGCCGCGTCGGTGGAGGTGCGAATCACGCGCGGCGTGATGAGGACGAGCAGCTCGGTGCGGGCGACGCTGTCGTCGTTGGTGCCGAACAGCGGCCCGACCAGCGGCAGGTCGGCGAGGATGGGAATGCCGTTCTTGGCGTGCGACACGGTATTGGTGATCAAGCCGCCGAGCGCGATCGTCTCGTTGTCGTTGACCGCGACCGAGCTGTCGAATCGGCGGCGGTCGAAGCTCGGCGAGTTGATGGTCGAGGTGGTGGTGGGGGTGACGGCGCTCACCTCCTGGTGAATGTCCATGATGACGAGGCCGCTCGAGCTGACGCGCGGCGTCACCGACAGGATGACGCCCGTATCCTTGAGCTCGACCTGGTTGACGATCGGCGCGCCCGTCTGCTGCACGCTGGTTGCGGTCGAGGTGATGATCGGCACCTGGCTGCCGACCTGCAGATTGGCCGTCTCGTTGTCGAGCACCATCATGGTCGGGGTGGAGATGATGTTGACGTCGGTGATCTGGCGCAGCGCTTCCAGAGTCACCTGCGCGTTGTTGCTCGAGAAGGCGAAGGTGAAGCCCGGATTGGGCGGCGGCGGTGTCGTGGTGGGCGGCGGCGCCGCGAGATCGACCAGGTTGAAGCTGCTGCCGCTCGAGCGCAGGAAATATTGCGTGCCGAAGCGCAGCGCATTGTTGAGCCGCACCTCGGCGATGGTGGCTTCGACCTGAACTTGCGCCGGAATCACGTCGAGCTTCTGCAGCGTCATCTCGATGCGCCGGTAGAGCGCCGGTCGTGCCAGGACCAATAGGCTGTTGTTCGCCGTGTCGGCGATGATGCGCACGGGGACATAGCCCGAATCCTCGCGCCGATCGGCGGCCGGCGCCGCCGCCGCATCCGGGGCCGACCCGGCGGGTGGCGGCGCACCGCCCAGCGCATCGCTCGGGGAGGCGGGGATGAAGGTGCCGGCGGCGGCACCGGGGACGCCCTGCATGCTGGGCGGGGGCAGCACCGCGACGCCCGGCGCCGCGGCCACGCCCAGGGGATTGGCGTAGGGGCCCACCAGCCCGGCGCCTTGCCGCCCGGGCGGCAAGGCGCCGCTCTGCTCGCGACCGACCTTGGCCACCGTCTCGTCGGGATAGAGCTTGGCGAGCTCGTCGGCGAGGTAGCTCGCGCGCCCGTTCTGCACTTTGTAGACGTAGAGCTGCGGCTCATTGCCCTGGCCGATCTGATCGAGCCGTTCGACCCAGCCTTGCACGCGCCGCAGGGTGGCCGCCTGGCGCGTCACCGCGAGGATGGCGTTCAGCCGCGGAATGGGCAGGAAGCGCGCGGTCGCATTGCGATCGGCGGGATCGGCCTTGCCGAAGATCGTCTCGAGCTCGCCCGTCAGCGTCCGCGACTCGACCACCTGCAGTCGAAACAGAGCGAAGGATGCGTTCGCCATGACGTCGACATCGAGTGTCGCGACGAGATCGAGGAGATTGTTGAGCTCGCTGCCGCTGGCGGTGACGATCAGCACGTTATGGGCGGGATCGGCATGCACGCCGCTGCCGGCCGGGGCGACGGATTCCAGGGTCTTGGCGACATCGCCGGCATTGGCAAAGCGCAGCGGCACGATCTGGGTGCGCCAGCCCGGCCCGCGTTCGCCGCCCACCGCATTGCGCCCGAAGGCGAATTTCGCGTCGTCTGCCGGCACGATCTGGACGTCCTTGCCGGTGATCACCATGGCGGCGCCGTTCATGCGCAGCGCGTCTTCGAGAACCGACAGGACCGCGGCGCGCGGCAGCGGGCTCGCGGTCTGCAAAGTGACGCGTCCCTGAATGCGCGGATCGACGGAATAGGTGAGATGCAGGAGGTCGCCGAGCACCGTGCGCGCCACCGTCGGTATGTCGGTATCGACCAGATTGAGCGACACCGCATCGCCGGGCGCGATGGTGAATCCGGGACGCGCCGGCCGCGCCGCGATCGGCGTGCCGGAGCCGAGCTGGATCGTGTCGCGCGGCGGCGCCGGCTCGACGGCGGCGGCAGGCGGCGGCGCCGCCGGCGGCGGCGGCGGCTTCTCCCGCGCCGGGACGAGCGTCGCGATGTCCGTGACCTCGTGCTCGAAATAATGGCATCCGCAGAGCGCGCCCAAGAGGCCTAGGAGCAAGAGGTTTCGGATGCAGGGCACGGCGCTCATTCTTGTTTTCTTTCTGTCAATGACCAGAGCCGGTCGCGGAAGGCATGAGCCAGGGCTCGCCGGCCGGCACCGGTTGGCCAATTCCCCGCCGCAGCAAGCGTAAGGTCGCGCGCGTGCCGTCGCGCACGAAATCGGCACGGTCGCGTTCGATCGCATCGAGACGCCATGCGCCGACCGCCTGGCCCACCGACAGGCGCTGAGCACGCCCGCCCGGCGGCCGCACGAGAACGAACGCATCCTCGCCGGCCGCCACGATGCCGACCAGCTCGAGATCGAGCGGCGGCAGCGCCGGCGCCGCCTGCGGCGCGGGCGCCGATGCGCTGACCGGACGGCGCGACGGCGCGAACAAGGGCCGCTCGATCGCGGCGCGGAATTGCTCGATGCCCGCCCCTCTTTGCCGCGGCGCATCGCCGGCATTCGCCGCGGCGGAGGGCCGGTCGGCGAGCCGGCCCGGCGCCGGCGAGGCGAGATCCCACAGCAGCAAGGCCGCCAAGCCAGCCGCCATCAGCATCAGCACGGCGTTCGCCGGCAGGAATTTCGGCGCTTCGTTCATGGCGCTTGCCCGGCGGCGTCCGCCTGCAGGCGGATGCGCAGCGGCGGCTCACCGAGACCGGGCTCGGCCGCGCCGGGCGTGATCTCGAGCCGGCCGAGGCGCATCGCCGGCGCGCTGCGCTCGACCTCGAACAGGAAGCCGAGGAGTCCCGGCGTCTTGCCGGCAAGCTCCAGCACGATCGCAGGCTTTCCGTCGGCGCGCTGCGACTCGGCCGACAGGAGCTGCAAGCCTTGCGCGGCGGCGAGCTGCGCCAGGCGGCTTTGCCATAAGGCAAGGGCAAGGTCGGGATTGTCCGGCATCTCGCGCGCCGATGGCTGACCGCTCGCCGCGACGAGCCGCGGCAGATCGGCCGCGATGCGTTCATAGCGCGCGATGGCGGCCCGCTGCTCCTGCTGCTCGCCGAGTCCGGCGATGTGGCGCAGCAGCGTCGCGGCGGCGAGCAGGAGGATCGCCGCGAAACACGCCGTGCGCGCCAGGCGCTGCCCCGGCATGGCGAAGCCGGCGAGAGTCATGGCATGTCCTCGCTCGCCGTGAGCGCGATCTGGAAATGCTCGCGCTGCGTCTTGGCGTCCCGAACGGTGGCACCGATGAAGTGCGCGTCGCGAAACGGGCCGGACTGATCCAGGCGGACGAGCAAAGCTGCGGCATCCTGTGCGAAACCGGAGATTTCGATGCCCTTGCCGTCGATGCGCAGCCGATCGAGCCACACGCCGTCCGGCACGGCGTCTGCGAGCGCCGCCAGCAGGGCGGCGCGACTCGGCACGCCGCTGCGGCGCGATTCGCCGTCGCCGAGGCTGCGCCGGAGAGCGAGCGCCTGCTCGGCCCGGGCGCGCGTCGCGGCGAGCTCCTGCTCCAGGCTTTGCGCCCGCATGAGATCGAGACCGAGCGTCGCGGCCGACAGCGCGAGCACGAGGCCGAGCAAGGGCAAGGACGCGGCGCCGATCCAGCTCCGCCCCGAATCGGCGATCGCAAAGCGCGCGGCCGGCTCGCCCGCCAGCGGCTCGATCGCGATCCAGCGCGCCACCATGCCCGCCGCCGCCAGCCTCGCCATGCACTCCTCGAACAGCGGACGCGGCACCACCGCGAGATCGACCATCAGCGAGACACGGTCGCGGCGGGCGATGCGATGGCCGAACCACACGGCCTCGGCCGCAAAAGGCGTCTCGCGATCCATCTCGAGGGCCAGCACGCTGCGCAGATTTTCCGCCGCCGCGGCCGGCAAGCGCACGCTCTTGCGCAGCACCGCGCTCGCCGGCAGGCGCAGCTCCACCGCCCGCGGCTTGGCGCGTGGCGCCGCCAGGGCACCATGACCGTTCGGCAGCAGCAGCGTCTTGCGCTCGGGATCGAACCGCACGATGGGCAGGCTGCCGGAGAGCAGGCCGCGCAGCGCCGCCCAACCTCGGGCCCGTGTCTTGGGGGCACGGCCAAGCGGGGGCGCCATGGAGGGGCCGGCGAGCGGGCGCTCGGGGGTCACGCTCATGATGCGGGCGCCGACAGGTCGGGCATGGCGGCCGGCGCGATCATGAGCGACGGCCAGACGATGCGGCGATCCTTGAAGGAGAGGTCGAGCGCGACCACCCGCGGCAGGGCACGCGCATTGCTCCACTCCTCCTGCCAATTCGCCGGCCGACCGTCGGCCGCATCGCCATAATAGCGGAAATGGCCGGCGAGGATGCCGTCGAGCAGCGATTTTCGCCCGCCGGCTCCGGCGCCGCCGAAGGGTTGCCATGACAGCACCAGCGCAAAGCCGGCTTCACTCGGCTCGAGACGGATCGTCACCTGGTTGAGGCCCGGACCTGCGGCCCGCTCGGGCAGCGGCGCGATGAAGCGCAGCCCGACATTGCCGCCGGCGAAGTCGATCACACCCGGGGCCGCCCCGGCCGCCGGCAGCGGGAGCGCCTGCTCGACGGTCCGGCGCAGCAGCACCTGGCTCAAGGCGATCGGCTCGGCGCGGTCGAGCGTGGCATCGAGCCGGTTCCAGGCCTGCAGGCCGAAGCGCATGCCGCCGGCGAGCACGAGTCCCAGCAAGGCGAGCAACGCCATCGCCACCATGAGCTCGAGCAAGGTGAAACCCGCCTGTCTCATAGCGGAGGGCCGAGCAGCATCGTGGCGAGGTGAACCGCCGGGCCGGCGGAGGGCTGCACCGTCAGCAGGACCGAGAAGCGCGCGAGGCTCGGCGTCGTCGCATCGGCGCTGATATCGGCGCGCCAGGCGAGGCCGCCGGGCGCAACGCCGCTGCGCATGCCGGGCTCGAGTCGTCCGGCACCGATCTCGGCGAGCTTCGATTCCGCAAAGAGAATGGCCTCGCGCTCGCCCATCGATCGCGTGGTGAGCTTGAGGCTGGTGCTGATGCCCGGCATCAGCGCCGCTGCGGCGAGGCCGAGAATCACCAGCGCCACGATGATCTCGAGCAGGGTGAAGCCGGCGCTGTCGCGCTCATTCGGCACGGAGCACCGCCCCGTCGAGCCAGTCGATCGTCACCAGCCTGCGCTGGCCGCGGCGCTCGACCAGGATGCGGCCGCCGCTGGCGCCGCCGTCGGGATAGAATTCGACCGTGCCGCGCGCGGCAGTCGCGCGATCGGCGACGGTCCACATCTCCAGATGCGAATCCGGCGGCAGCCGACGCGTGCCCGCCCCCTCGATTCCGTAGGTGCGCGTCGCGAGATCGAGCCAGAACACCGCCATGCGATGCTGCGTGATGGCCTGCAGGCGCGCGTCGCGCAGGCTTGCCACCAGATCGCGCGCCGCGACTTCGGCCGAGGGCCCGCGCGCGGCCGCGAGCTGCGGCAGCGCCAGCCCGGCGAGCAGGGCCAGGATGGCGAGCACGACCATGAGCTCGAGCAGCGTGAAACCGGCCGTGGCGGCAACCCGATTCCTACCAGCTTCGCAGCTCATTGGACTCCGCCTCGCCGCCTTGCGTGCCCTTCGGACCAAGGCTGTAGAGGTCATAGGATCCATGCTGGCCGGGCATGCGGTACTGATAGGGATGGCCCCAGGGATCGACGATCATCTCGGCGCGCTGCAGATAAGGGCCGTTCCAGCGCGTTTCGGTGGCCGGCTTGGCGACGAGCGCACGCAGGCCCTCCTCGCTCGTCGGATAGTGTCCGACCTCATAGGCATAGAGGTCGAGCGCCGAGCCGAGGCTGGCGATCTGAATCCTGGTCGCCTGCAGCTTGCCCGAGGCGAGATAACGCAGGAAGGGCGGCGCGGCGACAAAAGCGAGGACGCCCAGGATGGCGAGCACCACCATGAGCTCGAGCAAGGTGAAGCCGGCAGCGCCCCGGCCACGAACCGGCGCGCCGGCCGCCCGCACAGGCGAGTGGGCTGCCGCTCGATCAAGGTTGGGTGACATGGGAGAAGGTTTGCCGAACATACTTAACAGTTCGTATCTATGAGGCCTCGAGAGCAAGCCCCGCGCCGGCAAAAGCCGGCAATCCGGGCGCCAGGCCTGGGCGCGAAGCACCGCGGTCATAGAAAAGATTTTTGCGTTCGGCCGGGTTGAGAAGCGCGGGCCAGAGCCGGGTGCCGCGGCGCTCGCCACTCCACCCGGCCGGCTCCTCACCGTCCGGCTGGTCTATGACGCGCTACTGAAATACCTCCGTGGGACATCGCTCTCGCACAACTCCGAGAGCGCCGTCGCCGCCGCGGCGGGGCTCGCATGGTGGACCATGTGGCCGGCGCCCGGAAGCCGGACGAGGCGACAGGCCGGCAGCTGGTCGGCCAGCCAAGCCGCATGATGATCGGCGCGCGCGATCGCATCCTTCTCGCCCGCAATGACGATCGTCCGACGCCGCACCGCCGCCGCACGGCGGCTGAGGATCGCCGCCGCGCGATTGAACCCGCGGAGCTCTGCCGCCATCGCCTGAACGGCACTCGCCTGCGCCGCGAGCCCGACCGGAAAATCGGCAAAATAGGACGGTACCGGATCCGGCTCGAAGGCTCTTCGCAGACAGTGGCCCGCCAGCCGCGGCGCGATGATCGGCAGCAGCCAGCGTCGCACCGGCCGCCCCAGCACCGGCGCGTTGGCGAGACGGAGCACCGGCCGCGGTCGCGGCATCGTCATGCGGCAGAAGGGTGCCAGGAGCAACATGCCGCCGATATCGGCTTTGGCGAGCAAGGCGATCGGTGCCGAAATCGAATGCGCGACCAGGATCGGTTGCCTGATGCCCAAGCATTTCAGCACTTCCGCGAGCCATTCGGCTTGCCGATCGGCGCCCATCTCGGAGGCGGGCAAAGGATCGGTCCGCCCATAACCGGGGCGATCGATGGCGATAAGCCGATAGCGGTCGGCGAACGCAACGAAAGGCAGCAGGATTTCCTGCGCGAGGCCGCCGAGACCATGCAGCAGCAGCACCGTCCTTGGTCCCTCGCCCGCCTCGAGGAGATGCACGCGTCCGCGCGAAAGATGCAGGAACCGCCCGCGCTCGCCGCAAGATGGATGCGGCTGTTGAAAAGCCGTGCGGAACCGCTGCAAGCCTTCGGCAACGCAATGCGTCAAATCTGCGGGCATTAGGAGCGCTCGTGCAATGGCCGCCCCCTGTCGAGAAAACGGTCATGGACCGGCGGGGTTGCGCAAAGCCGCCGCGGCAGAATGGCGACCTAAGCGCCCCGGAATTCCGTCATAGTGCTGCCGCGAACCTCAGGAGCGGCCTCGAACTCCCGGAAAGAAGGCCGGCGTGCGCTGCTGATAGGCGGCATAGGCGGCGCCATGCTTTGCCAGCATGTGGCGCTCGAGCGGCGGAACACCGGAGACGTGAGCCAGCAGCCAATACATGAAGGCGGGCGCCAGCAAGGCCGCCCAGCCCAACCCGTAATCGAGCCGCGGATCGATCGCCATCAGCGGGTAGGCCCACCAGCCGAGCCACTCGAAAAAATAGTTGGGATGCCGCGAGAAGCGCCACAATCCCGAGTCGCATAGGCTGGCGCCCCGTCGTTTACAGCCTGCGAGCTGCGCATCGGACAGCGCTTCGCCGGCGATCGCCAGCAGGACGAGGGAGATGCCGGCGAGATCGAGCGGAGTCGGAAAGGGCGCCGGATTGTAAGCGGCGAGAAGAAGGGCGAGCGCGAGGAACACCGCCGTGACGCCCTGCAGCTGAAAGAACCAGAAGAAGCGCGACTGCGCGGCCTCGCCCCAGGCCGTGCGCAATTCATGGTAGCGCGGATCCTCGCGCGCCCCGGCGGTGCGGCGGGCGATATGCCCGGCGAGACGCAAGGCCCAGAGCCCGATCACGGCCGCAAGAACGATCTGCCGCGCGTTGGGCGGCCAATGCGCGACCGGCGCCAGGGCGAAGGCGATTCCCGCGAGGCCCGTGGCCAGCGGCCAGATGGCATCGACCCAGGATGCGTTGCCGGTCGCCCGCTGGATGAGCCATGCGCCGGTCATCAGCAAAGCGACGCCGCCGGCAACGGCGAGGACGAGCGTCACCAATGGGTTCAGCCTTGATGCCGCAATCTGTAGAAACCGACATCGAGGGCGCCGGTGACGAATCCGGCGCGGCAATAGGCGAGATAGTAGCTCCACAGGCGACGGAAGCGCTCCGTGAAGCCGAGTGCCGCGATGTTCGGCCAAGCGGCGTCAAACCGCTCGCTCCACACCGCGAGGGTTCGCTCGTAGCCGGCGGCAAAAGTCTCGACCGTCTCGAGCGTGAGGCCCGCCCGCGCGGCTTCGCGCAGCATGACGCTCTTGGTCGGCAGCATGCCGCCGGGAAAGATATACTGCTGGATGAAATCCGTGCCGCTGCGGTAGGCGGCGAACCGCGGCTCGTCCAGCGTGATGGCCTGCAGCACCGCCGAGCCGCCCGGCTTCAGCCGGTCCTTCAGGCAACGGAAATAGGTCGACCAGTTCTGCTCGCCGACCGCCTCGATCATCTCGACCGAGACGATCCGGTCGTAGCTTCCCGGCACGTCGCGGTAATCCTGCAGGCGCAAGGTCACCGAATCGCCGAAGCCGGTGAACCTGCGTCGCGCATGGTCGAGCTGGCGCGGCGACAAGGTGATGCCGGTCACGTCGGCGCCCTGGCGCACCATCGCTTCGGCGAGGCCGCCCCATCCGCAACCGATCTCGAGAACGCTTTCGCCGCCCGCGAGATCGAGCAGCTCGATGATGCGGGCCTGCTTGGCCCGCTGCGCCTCTTCCAGGCTCATAGCGGGGTCACGGTATATTGCCGAGGAATAGCTCATGTCCGAGTCGAGCCATTGGGCATAGAACTCGTTGCCGAGATCGTAATGCGCGCTGATGTTGCGGCGGCTGCCGCGGCGCGTGTTGGCTCGCCCGAGGTGACGCAGCCGCGCCAGCAGACGCAGCGGCGCAAGCCCTCGCATTCCGGCGAGGCTTGCATCGTTCCGGTCCATCAGCACGAGCAAGGCGGTGAGGTCGGGAGTCGACCAGTCGCCATCGGCATAGGCCTCGGCGAAGCCGATGTCGCCGCCGAAGAGCACGCGGCGCACGGCACGCCAATGATGCAGCCTCACGGTGGCCTGCGGCCATTCGACGGGACCAAGGGCCGGCTTGGAAAGCAGCATGCGCTCGCCGGACGGCAGTTCGATGGTGAGCTCGCCGCCGACCCATCGCCGTGATAGCTGACGCAGCACGCCGCGCCATAGAGCGCCCATGGGACGGGCGTCGACCAGCGACGGCAGATAAGAAAACGGACCGATATCGGAATCTTGGGAGCTCATGGTGCGAGGACCGGAGGGACATGAGTGACGGGTCGGGTGGGCGGTGCCGGCCGTGGCACCAGCGGGACGCCCTTGAGGAAGAGCTTCAGCGCTTCCCAATGGATCGCCCCGATGACCTTGAGAGTGAGCAACGGATAGGCGAAGAAGCTACGCAACAGCGCCCTATCCGTGAGCGGGCTGCGCCGGCCGGTGAGCGCCGCATGCAGCAGCGGTCCGGCCGAATCGAGAACCGAGATATTCACCAGCACAGTCTCGTCCGGCGGACGGACGCGGAACTCGTACTGGAGATCCATCGGCATGAAGGGCGATACGTAGAAGCTTTTATCGCATCGCTGGCGAATCGGCACCTCCTCTTGCGGGCCGACGGGGGCCAGATAGGAGTGGCGCTGCCCGAATGTGTTGGTCACCTCGTACAGCACGGCGCGCAAGGCGCCGTCGCGCGTGCTGCAGAAATAGACGCTGAGGGGGTTGAACACGTGACCCAGGATCCGCGGCAGGGTGAGCAGTCGAATCGGACCGCCGGCGATATCGATTCCCGCCTTTGCAAGGTGCGCTTCGACCTGCGGCCTCAAAGGACCGGAGCCATCACCATAATCGGCGTCGTGAAAGCTGAACAGATTCCACCGATTATGCGAGAACCAACGAAAGCCGGACGAGAGGCCCGGCAGCTCGTCAAGATCGAGCAATATGGTAAACAATCGGTAAGCAAGGTGATGGCGGCGCGGCCTCAGGCGCCGGTGCATCATGCGGCCGAGATAGAGCGCGGAGTTCATGCCAGGACAGGCTCGCCCGACGCCAGCGGCGACGCATGACCGAGCGCAATGCGCCCCGACTCGTCCGCCACCGTCCATGGCCGACGCAGACCACCGAGCTGCTCGGCGACGGCAAGGCCCGACTGCAGCCCGTCCTCGTGGAAGCCGGCGCCGAAATATGCGCCGCAGAACCAGGTGCGCCGACGCGCCTGGAGACGCCACAGCGCGCGCTGCGCCCGCAGGGCCGCGCAGTCGAAGATGGGGTGATGATAGGTGAAGCGGCCGAAAATGTCGGTCTCGGATGGTGTCTGCTGCGGGTTGAGCGTGACGAAAGCCTGAGTCGCTTCAGGCAGGCCTTGCAGGCGATTGAGCCAGTAGCTCACCGAGAGCTCGCGATCCTGGCCGCTATAGCCGACATAATTCCAGCTCGACCAAACCGCACGGCGCTTCGGCATCAAGGCCGGATCGCGATGCAGGATGGCCGAATTCTCCTGGTAGCGGAATGCGCCGAGCAGCCGGCGCTCCTCTTCATCGGCGTCGGCGAGCATGCCAAGCGCTTGATCGGCATGGGCCGCGACGACGATCTGGTCGAACCGCCGCGTCTTGCCGCTGCCATCCTCGACCAGCACCTCATGCTCCCGGCGCACAATCGCGCGGACGGGGCGCGAGAGGAGCAGCCGATCGGCATAAGGCGCGGTCAGACGCTCGGCATAGGTGCGGGCGCCGCCGACGACGGTTCGCCAGAGCGGACGTTCGCCGAGCGACAGCAAAGCATGATTTTCGCAGAAGCTGATGAAGCTCAAGGCCGGATAATGGCGCATGGTGGCGCGCGGCGCCGACCATATCGCGGCGGCCATGGGCAGCAGATGGTCCTCGATGAGCGCCGGCGAATAGCCGTGGCGCTCGAGATAGTCGCCGAGCGCGACCGATTCATCGGGGCGAGCGCCTAGTCTGGGCGCGTCCCGATAGAAGCGCCTGATCCCGCCCAGCATCGACCAGAAGCGTGGGCTGAGCAGATTGCGCTTCTGGGCGAAGAGGCCGGCCAGCCCGCTGCCGGAATATTCCAGCCTGCCGTCGTCGAGCGAGATGGCAAAGGACATCTCGCTGGCGCGGGTCGGGACCTCGAGATGTTCGAACAGCGCCGTCAGATTCGGGTATGTCACCTCATTATAGACGATAAAGCCGGTATCCACGGGAAGCGAGCCGCCGGCGCATGGAACATCGACCGTGTTGGTGTGGCCGCCGATCCGGGAATCGCTTTCATAGACGGTGACGCGGTGACGCTGGCTCAAAAGCCAGGCGGCGGCCATGCCGGCGATGCCTGTCCCAATGACCGCAATCTCGAGCGGACGGCCCTCGGCCGATCCCCGCCCCGTCTCCACCGTGCCATTTGCCATCTGGTTCCCTGTCCCCCCGTTCCTTATAGTACGCAAGGCATAGGCCATTGGATCACCGAGTGATCCAGCGCGTCCAGTCGGGCGTAATGGGCGGCATGTATGCGATCGCCAGGATGGCGGATGAGAAGGCGCGAGAGACCGCGCGACGGTTCGTGAGCGTCTCGGCCGAGGCCGGGACCCGAGAGGTGTCGCCGCATGCCCGGAACATCCTGGCCGTTGCGGAACGGCACGACCGGGCGGCTTTTGCTGCCCTCTTCACGCATTTCGCGCCGCGGGTAAAAGGCTATCTCATCCGCCACGGCGCGGCGCCCGAGGCGGCCGAAGATCTGGCGCAGGAGACCTTGCTGATCGTCTGGCGCAAGGCGGCGAGCTTCGATCCCGCCAAGGCCGACGCGCCGACCTGGATATTCACCATCGCACGAAACCTGCGGATCAGCGCCGTGCGGCGCGAGCGCCGGCCCGAGCCGATGGCTTGCGACGAGCTCGGCCGGGCTGATCCGGGCCTGCCCGCCGACGAGGCGATCGCCGTCACCGACCGCACCGCCGCGCTGCGCGCCGCTCTCGAGAGCCTGCCCCCGGAACAGGCGCGCATCGTCGAGCTGAATTTCCTGGAGGATGTTCCGCACCGCGAGCTCGAGACCCGCCTCGGCATCCCGCTCGGTACGGTCAAATCGCGCCTCCGGCTGGCGATCG